>Ga0209807_1000440_pt1 | contig 19039 bp, 19 predicted proteins | sample GraSoiAngelo_154_FD_186168 | JGI IMG/M metagenome (GOLD analysis project Ga0209807, IMG submission 186168) | Grasslands soil microbial communities from the Angelo Coastal Reserve, California, USA - 14_1009_13_20cm (SPAdes) (version 2) | ecosystem: Environmental > Terrestrial > Soil > Grasslands ... | reverse complement strand
GAACCGACTAAGCGTCGCGCCGCCAATCGTATTACCGCCAAGGATGAAGCGAGCCACCCAGTCCCCGATAATCGGAATACGTCCCGCCTGCTCAGCCGCGACCACTACCGACCACGCCGCGGTTGAATCCCACCGGAGTAGCTGCCCGGTAAATCCCATTCCCAGCGTGAAGGCCAGCAACAGGATGCCGGTGGTCCACGTCATCTCGCGGGGAAATTTGTAGGCGCCGAACAAAAACGTCTGCGCCATATGTGCTCCGATCATCAACACCATTGCGGACGCGCCGTAGTAATGAAGTCCGCGGAGAAAGCGGCCGAATGGTGCGTTGTTTGTGATAAACAAAAGCGTCTCGTAAGCCTGCGACGACGAAGAAATATATGAAAACGCTAGCGCCACCCCGCTTGCGACCTGCACGATAAACGCAACAAGCGTGGCGCTGCCAAAGACGTACCACCATTTCGAATCCTGCGGCGCGATATGCTTCATCGGCGAGAGCAGGACGCTGATCCCGAGCCGATCGTCGAGCCACTGCCAGACTATCTTGAATATCTTGATCACAGCGTAGTGGAAATCGGAACGATCGCCTGTCTCATTTGCACTTCGCCATTTTCGACGCGCACATCGTAACGAAAAAGCGGGCGAGGCGGCGGACCGGCAGCGACGGTGCCGTCATCGTAGTAGACGCCGCCATGACAGGGGCACATGAACAATTCCGCGCCTTCGAGCCAGCGCACGGGGCATCCGAGATGAGTGCAATTAACGGAGAAGGCAATGAAGCTATCCTGACTAACTCGACGCAACCAGACAGCACTCTTGGCAGTTACACCGGCCCAGGGCAGCGATGAAGGATCAATCACCGTCACGGCTACAGTCTTGCCGATTTGAAAATCATCCGGCTTGCCGATCGTCACCCATTTCTCTGGCAGCTTTCGAAAGAAGGGCGCGACGATGAAGCCGACTAACGGCACTCCAACAATCGCGGTGCACAGTCCGACTAAAGCGATGGAGAGTTTTTCAAAAAATCGCCGTCGGCTGATCTCCTCAGGAGTTTCAGCTAGCGGCGCAGACGACGACTCAGTGAGATTTGTATTCATGGCGAATTTCCGTGATCCAACCCGCAAGCGCTGCGATGAAGAGGACGACACCCACGAGCCAAACAACCCACGTTGTGATCAATCCCCAAAAGATGAAGGCGACTCCCATGGCTAACCCGGCCGGGAAATAGGTCGGGTGCGGCAGTGGTACATCGGGTAGCACCTGCCAGCCTGGCGGTACCGCGTCTGACTGTTTCGTGGTTGATTGTTCGTTAGGCATTTGATTTCTCCGTTTGTGGCGCCGGAGATGAATGCCAGCGAGCGAGCTGAGCCAGAATTGCAGTTACATAAATCAAACACATAGGGACCCACATCAGCAGTCCGCCGATCTGTTGGTCACGATCACTCGTTAGGCCCCAATTGCCACGGATCGTGCTGAGCATTCCCAAACGATCGACCGGGTGTTGGTAAACCGGGCAAATCGAAACTGGGGCAAAGGTCAGGATCATGCCGAGCACGCTGCAGGCAGTACAGGCGGTAAAGAGGTAAACAATTCCTGCGGGCGGTGAAAGCCGTTGCGCCTCGCGCGGCGCGAGCACCTGCCACCAGAACACGCTTCCCATTAGCAGCAGCGAGGTTGTTTGAATTGCCGAGACTGCCCTCGACGTTGTCGCCGCGTTGCAGAGCGCGGGCGCGTGCCACAGCCACATCGCACCAACTCCGGCAACCCATCCGATCAGTGGATAACTAAGATAGGTGAGTGGAGGACGAAGCGAGAACGACTGCGGTAGACTTAACAACAATAGCGCCGGAACGATCAGCACGAGCAGGATGTGCTGGAGCATGTGCGCGCTGAAGAGGTAGCCGTTAGCCAGTGCAGTGAACGGTGAGATGAAAACTAAAAGAAATACAACGAGCGCAGCGCCGAAATAGAGCGGCCTGCCTCGTTGTCCGAAGGTGAGAAAGTAACCGACGGCCGCAAGCGCGCTAAGAATTAGAACGATAGAATTCCACGTCCAGGCGGTAGTGAAGAATTGGTAGGTAGTCATCGAATAAGTGGAAGGATGTAAACAGTGAGTAGAACAAAGACCCAGACCACATCGACAAAGTGCCAGTAATAACCGGCAGCTTTAAAGGCGGAGCCGCGGCCAGAAGCGAAATCGCCCTCCCACGCCACCCAGAGAAAAATCAGCAGCGCGATTAAACCAAGGAGCACGTGCAAACCGTGGAAGCCAGTCAGGGTGAAGAACGTGGTTGAAAACATATTGGTGCTGAGATCGACCCCGGTCTGAAACAGTTTCCAATATTCGTTCACCTGACCAACAAGGAAGACACCGCCTAGCAGGATCGTCAGCGCAAGCCAGCCAAGCATGGAACCGCGACGCTGTTTCGTTAGACCAACCTCGGATCGCCAAAAAGTAAAACTGCTCGCGAAAAGACAAATGCTGAACACTAGCGTCCGCGGAACATCCAGCTCTTTCGGTCCCGGACCGGCCTCGGGCCGAGCGTAGAAATACAAATAGGCAAGAAGAAGCGTCCCGAAGAATCCTGCTTCGGAAAGAATGAAGGTTAGGATCCCGACCTTGTTGTGATCGGGAAGCGTTACCGCGGCGCTATTCTCGCCTACGATCGGGTCAGGCCGGTCGGGGTTAGCTATGTCCCATAATGGGCGCCGGCTGCGGATCGGCGGCAGGGCGATAAAGTTTTCATGCGGGGGCGGCGAGGTTGTCGCCCATTCGAGGGTCCATGCGTTCCAGGGGTTATCGCCCGCTACTTTGCCTCGGAAAAATGAAGTAGCTAAGTTCCAAACTAGAATAAGCGCGGCTGCGCTCATGAAAAAAACTCCGGTGGTCGAGAGCATGTTCATCCATCCCCAGTGCGGCAGGTCGGGATAGGTGAACACGCGTCGCGGCATGCCAAGCAGACCAAGAAAATGCTGAATGATAAACGTCATGTTGAAGCCGGCAACCATTAGCCAGAAAGTCCATTTCCCGAGCGTCTCTGAGAGCATGCGTCCGCTCATTTTCGGAAACCAATATTGAATGCCGCCAAGGACTGCGAAGACGATTGCACCTACCGCGACAAAGTGAAAATGCGCGATGAGAAAATAACTGTTCTTGGTCTGCCAATCGAGCGGCACGACAGCGTGGCTGATTCCAGTGATCCCGGCGACAAGGAATTGAATGAGAAAGGCGATGCAAAACAACATCGGCACGTCAAACCGAATCCGGCCGCCCAACATGGTTGCAGTCCAGTTGAGCACTTTTACCCCAGTTGGAATGGCAATGAGCATCGAGGAAATGGCGAAAAACACATCAAGTGGACGACCCATTCCCACGGTAAACATGTGATGTCCCCAAACGCCCAGGCTTAGGACCGCGATAGCTACACTCGAGGCAGCGACAAATTCGTAGCCGAAAATTGGTTTCCGCGAAAAAACCGGAATGATTTCGGAGACGATTGCGAATGCAGGCAAGGCCATGATGTAGACTTCCGGATGACCAAATGCCCAGAAAATGTGCTGCCACAGAACGGGTGACCCTCCGCGAAAGGGCAGAAAGAAATGGCCCTGTAGCTGACGATCGATCAGGAGCATCGCCAGGCCGGCATTTAAGACTGGCAGGGCGAAAATAACAATGAACGCGTTAACGAAATTGATCCAGGTAAAGAGCGGGAGCCGACGCATCGTCATTCCTGGACCTCGCAGCGAAATAACTGTCGCGATGGTGTTGATAGCAAAACTAATTGAACCGATACCCAGGACGAAGAGTGCGACTGCCCAATAATCGGCCCCGGGGGATGAGGAATAGGGCGTCTCGCTCAAAGGTGCGTATGAGAACCAGCCGACTGCGGGAGCCCCGCCGGCGAGCACGCTAAAGTGCAAAAGAATTCCACCGAACGGCACGCACCAGAAACCAAAGGCATTGAGACGGGGGAAAGCCATGTCGCGCGCGCCGATCTGCAACGGCAGGACGTAATTTGCGAGGCCGAACACTACCGGCATGACGACGAGAAAGATCATCGTCGTCCCATGCATGGTGAATAATTGATTGAATGTATCGGGATGGAGAAAGTGGTTGTTAGGCACTGCCAGCTGCAGTCGGATGAAAAGCGCTTCGACTCCGCCGACCACGAAGAAGAACAATGCGGTCAGCATATAAAGAACGGCGATGCGCTTGTGATCGACGGTGGAAATCCATGCGAGTCGATAGTGTGCGCGCTTGGCCGGATCCAGGATCGCGTCCCGGAACTCTGCGATAGTAGTCGTGCCGTTCATCGTAGCGTCGAGAGATATTCCGTCAGCTGGTCGAGCTGCTCGTCAGTGAACTCGAAGTCTGGCATGAGCGCACCGGGCTTGATGTGCTGCGGATTTTTGAGCCAAAGCCGCATGTTGGCCGGCGTATTCTCGATAATACCGGCAGCTAATTGTTTGCGGCTGGCAACGTGCGTCAGATCCGGCGCGACCCGCAAATCCGCTCCAGCTACTCCGCGGATAGCATGACAGTTGATGCAGGTTGATGTTTGAAACAGCGCCAATCCTTTTGCGGTAGCATCACTTGCCGCCGCCTGGCCTGGCAGTAATTGAGCACGTTGCCATTCTTCGAACTTCGAAGGTTCGTCGGCGACGACCACGATGCGCATCCAGGCATGCTGTGTCCCGCAAAATTCCGAGCACTGACCGATGTAAATGCCCGGTTTGTCGGCTTGTAACCAAATGTGGTTAGGTTGACCAGGCACATTTGTCATTTTGCGAGTCAACTTCGGCACCCAGAATTCGTGTAAGACATCCTTTGACTCCAGCCGCACCGACAAAGGCTTTCCCGTAGGAATGTGGATTTCATTAGCCGTGATTACGCCTGAGCCCGGATAATCCGCCTGCCACCAGAATTGATGTCCGGTCACCACCAAATCTGGTGAAGGCGCCGGCGGCGGATCAGCGCGATTCATCGCGCCAAGTGTCATGACTAAAAGAAACACCACGATCAGGAATGGAATAACCGTCCACGCGATTTCCACCTTCCTGTTTCCGGCGATCTGCTTCGGGTCAGGCTCTCCCTCGCGCGCACGAAAGCGAAAAATCGCGTAGATGATCGCGCCGGTAACGATGATGAAAATCAGAGCAAAGACAACGCCGGAAACGATCCCCAAATCGTAGATTGCACGCGCCAGTGGCGACTGCGGATCCAGAGCATTTGAGGTGTGCATCGTAGGAACCTACATTTTTCTTTATCCTACCTCTTAAAGCCTGCGCGGTCCGCGCCCTCGCGGATCTGATCAACGAGCGGCCAATTACAGCGCAACGCAGTGAGCGATGTCATGTCGTTCAATACTCGCTTAGGCGGCGATTTTCCTTGGTACTTTTTTTGTGACTAGCTGTAAAGCATAAAAGATTTGCAGCCGATCGGCACAACCTGCCTCAGGAACGCCCGCAGGCCTTTGCTTAAAGGTGTGGTTGATGTCGATCGTTTTTGATTGGCATTAGCCGCCTAGGCAGGCTCAGATATCACGATGACACATCGAAGATTGTCGATAACCGTTCTCGGTAGCGGCGGCCCAATTGCCGATCCGCATCGTGTTTCAGCTGGATACGTCCTCTCCATCGACGGAAAGCCGCGGATTCTGTTAGACGCAGGCGGTGGAACCTTCGAGCGCATCGGTCGGAGTGGCCTGGATGTCTCTTCCCTCGAGCAAATTCTTCTTACACACATGCATATTGACCACACCAGCGACCTGCCGGCAATCATCATGCACTTATATATGTGTGACCGTAAGGAACCCATCGCGGTAACTGGTCCAACCGGACGTCCCAGAAACGACGCTGCAGCTCAAAATGCTTCGCCGCAGCCCGGGGCGATTGAATTCGTTCGATTGCTCTTCGGACCCGATGGTGCCTGGCGCTACATGAATACCTTTGAAGGCTTCGGCATTAATGTACGCGAGACCCCGAGCGCTCCGCCAGATCCAACGGTTCATGTCGTTCCAGTCGATCAATCGCTCGACGATCTTGGGATATCCATCCACGCAGTTGGTGTTCCGCACGGAATGATGCCTGCGGTAGCGTTTCGCATAGAATGCGGCGAGGAGTCAGTCGTGTTTTCGGGTGATATCTCCGGATCGACCGAAGCGCTTATCGAACTCGCTAAGAATTGTTCCATGCTCATTCACGATTGTGCCCTGCCAGAACGGGACGTGCCGCATGGAAAGTTGCACGCAAAGCCTTCCGCGATCGGCCAAACCGCGGAACAAAGTGGTGCTAAAATACTTCTCCTGTCCCACTTCATGCCGGCGATCGAGGATGAGATTGGAGAAGCTGTCGAGATCATACGACGCGAGTACAGCGGTAGAATTGAAGTCGCGAGTGATCTTAAGACCTACGAATTGATCTGACTATTCCCGGCGCCAGAGGCGCGCCACCGGCGCCACCGATGGCGCGGACAGTTCACGAGATGGTCTTGACCACGCCTGTTGCTGGCATTAACGCGTAGCAGATCGTCGAGCCCAAGAACTTCAATCCTTCCTTAACCAAATCACGGCTCGTGGTGTTGGATTCCGTTGTGCAGGCCAGCGTTGAAAACGGAGAGCCCCTGATCCTTAGGGAGATCATGTTGTGGCTTTCTGTTCCACGAACCGTTTAAAGTTCGTGAGATAGTTGCGGAGCGCTCCGGTCACCAGTACCGGCTCGACGATCGAACGAATCTTGGCTGTCACTTTTGTCGCGTCACGGCGGAGTGGATCAAAAAATACGACGCCGACGCGGAAATGATCAGAGACACCCTGCCACGCGATCCGCCGGTCGGGAATGCGCATCATGATCGTGATAACAGTTTTCACTTCCTGGCCATTGATCATCGACGCACACGAGAAGCGTGTGTCATTGATCTTTTCCACCTTCTTGATTGAAGTGATGAACCGCGGGAACTCTTCGAACTGTAAGCAACGACGATAGACTTCCGCCACTGGCGCGTTTACGACGATTGACTGACAATCAGAGTTCACGTCGATGAAAGCCGGCGCCGGCTCTTGTCGCTTCTGGTCGATGCGAGGCAGTTCATGTTGTGTTGATTTCATTTGCCAAACTGTTCCGCTTGCTCTCGCGCGCGCAGTTGATTCCACCTCCCGGCGAGATTGAAGAGTTCCAGGTTGAGCACCAGCCATGGATTATGGGCAGTGGTGGAGCGCCGCGAAAAAATGCGCCGGCGATTCGCGCGCTTGGGTTTATTCATTCTCATAACTCCTTGTGTTACGATTTAAGCTTACGAGCTGCGGAAAGTGGCTGCGACGAAGCAGTAGTTAGATTTGCCCATACGGCAGCAGAGGGAGATCGCGGCGCCTCTTTTGAGGTATACGAAACGAACTCGACAAGGTCAGGCGGCGGTCAGATATTCACTGCAAAGTCATGCAGTCCGCGGCCAACACGTTGGCTGATTTCGCGGGGCGCCATCGCGTGAATTCGGCCACGGGAACCCAAACGCCACCTGCGAAGGCGACTGCTGCCCCTAGGCACTCGTCTGGGCGAATCATTTTTCGTTATGGCATGGCGCTGGGTTCGGTCGCGGCAGCAACTGCCCTCGGGTTTTTAGCCGATCGCTGTAACCTTCACGAATCGATTTTTACGATTTACCTTTTGGCCGTTGCCCTAACGAGTTGGTACGCGGGAGCGTGGCCGGCCGTCATCGCATTTGCCGTCGGAGAATTCGCCTTCGATTACTTTTTTACTCCGCCACTCTACAGCCTCAGTGTCACCCGTGAAGATATCGCCTACTTTCCTGTGTTCACGTTGTTTTCGGGACTTCTGATTTGGTTCGGCGTCGTGCGGCGCCGGGTCGAAGGAGCGCTTCGACAATCCCGCGACGTGCTTAAAGCGGAAGTCGAGCAACGGCGGGCTTTGAACGCGGAACTTGCAAAGCGTTCTGACGAGTTACAGGCGACTAACAAAGAATTAGAGGCATTTGCCTATTCCGTGTCACACGATCTGCGCGCCCCGGTTCGGCATATTGCCGGATTCACCGAGCTCTTGCAGAAACACTCTGATGCCGTTCTCGACGACAAAAGCCGCCACCAGATCAGCATGATTTTGGACTCAGCCAAACGGATGGGCCGCCTGGTGGATGATCTTCTGGCGTTCTCGCGAATCGGCAGGGCCGAAGCACAAAAGACAACCGTTCATCTCGAACCGCTCATGAAAGGCGTGGTCGACGAAATTGCGCCAGATACGAAGGGCCGGAAGATTGTCTGGCACATCGGGAATTTGCCGATCTGCTACGGAGATCCTGCCATGCTCCGGCTGGTGTTCGGTAATCTCGTTTCCAATGCGGTGAAATTCACTCGAACCTGCCTGCAGGCCGAGATAGAAATCAGTTCGGTAAACCATACCTCTGACGAGGTTGTCGTATTTGTTAAGGACAACGGAGTTGGTTTTGACATGAAGTATAAGGATAAGTTATTTGGTGTTTTCCAACGCCTCCATTCGCAAGAGGCGTTCGAAGGAACTGGTATCGGGCTGGCCACAGTCCAGCGAATTGTCCAAGGCCATGGGGGTCGAGTGTGGGCGGAAGCCTCAGTCAATAATGGCGCCACATTTTACGTTGCGCTGCCCAAAGCTGGAAGGGTAAATGCATGAGTGACAGCCTTATTGAAAAGCTCGCGCTCATTGTAGCAACGGTGCTATGGGCACGTGGTTCTGAGTTGGATTTTCCGAGAAGGCCGGCCACAGGATGGCTACAGGGTGTGGCTAGCCACGAGATAGTGACGGCAGTCCTTAAACGAAAAGATCTTAACTAAAACAAGGAGGCTTTATGAATCTGGCAGCACAGAGAACTCCGCTCATCGCGGCGCTCGAACAACTCGGCCCACACGACCATTTCTGCTCGATATACGAGAACCGAGAGGAACATTACGGGGTTGCCATTGCGTTCATGCAGATCGGGCTGGATCGCGGCGAAAAGTGCATTTACATCGCCGACGACGGCATGGTCGGTGACGTTCGCCAAGCCATGCAGTCGGAAGGAATTGACGTAGAGCGTGCGACCGCATCCAAAGCCCTCGTTCTGGCAACCAAAGAGCAAGCATATCTGAGGCATGGATCCTTTAACCCTGATTGGATGTTTACCTTCTGGGAGGAAGCCACGCAGTCGGCCATGAGTGAAGGCTTTTCTGCGCTCCGCGCCACCGGCGAGACAGAATGGGTCGTAAGAGGGGCCCGTGGACTTGAACGCTGGATGGAATACGAAAGCAGGTTGACTCACGCGGTCTCGGAAAATAATTGCTCCGCGCTTTGCCAGTACAATCGACGCCTTTTCCCACCGGAACTCATTCTTGACGTCATCCGTACGCATCCCGTGGTGGTCTATCGTGGCACGGTCTGCCGAAATCTGTACTATGTGCCGCCTGACGAATTTCTGGGGACTAACCAGGAAGAGCGTGAAGTGGAGAGGCTGTTAACGAATATCCAGGAACGCGAGGATGTAGAGCATGCGCTCCGAGACCAACTCAGCGAGCGCAAAAGAGCCGAGGAAGCTCTTCGCCGATCTCGCGATGAGTTGGACATGAAAGTAAAGGACCGGACTGCCGAGTTGAGGAAAATAAATGACGACTTGCAGTCCGTTAATAAAGAATTGGAGGCATTCGCCTATTCCGTTTCTCACGACCTGCGCGCGCCCCTTCGACACATCGCAGGATTCACCGAGTTGTTGCTAAAAGACGCTGAGCCCGTTCTCGACGACAAAAGCCGGCGACACATCACCAAGATTTTACAATCAGCCAATCGGATGGATAGTTTGGTGGACGACCTTCTAGCTTTCTCGCGGATCGGCCGGGTAGAAACGCAAAAGACAACCGTTAATCTCGAGCAGCTTGTGAGAAGCGTGGTCGCCGAAATTGCCCCAGACACGCAGGGTCGGAGAATTGTTTGGCGAATTGGAGCTTTGCCGATTTGCTACGGCGATCCTTCTCTACTCCAGGTGGTGTTCAGTAATCTGGTTTCGAACGCCGTGAAATTCACCCGAACCCGCGAGCAGGCCAATATAGAAATCGATTCGTTGAACCACGGACCGAATGAGGTGGTCGTGTTTGTAAGAGACAACGGAGTTGGCTTCGATATGAACTATAAGGACAAATTGTTTGGTGTTTTCCAGCGCCTTCATTCGCAGGACGCGTTCGAAGGTACCGGAATTGGGCTCGCCACAGTGCAGCGAATTGCTCATCGTCACGGCGGTCGCGTGTGGGCAGAAGGCGCGATCGACAACGGCGCCACTTTCTATGTGGCGTTGCCGAAACCCGAAAAAAGAAAACAGGATGAGTGATCTAAAGCGCATCTTGTTAGTCGAAGATGATCCGAAAGACGTCGAGCTAACGCTGACCGGGTTGGCCGAGTATAACCTGGCTAACGAGGTGGTGATCGTGCGCGACGGCGAAGAAGCGCTCGATTATCTGTATCGTCGGGGCAATCACCAGACGCGCGCCAATGGTAATCCTGCCGTGATGCTGCTCGACTTGAAACTGCCGAAGGTCAATGGCTTCGAGGTGCTCGAGCAGGTTCGAGCTGATGAAAACCTAAAGATGCTTCCGGTGGTGGTCTTAACCTCTTCGCACGAAGAGCGCGACCTGGTGAAAAGCTACAAGTTAGGTGTGAATGGCTATGTCGTTAAGCCGGTTGATTTCCACCAATTCGTCAACGCCGTGAAGGAGCTGGGCGTGTTTTGGGCAGTGATCAATGAACCTCCGCCCGGCAGTGTCAAAAAAAGGTAAGAGATGAATTTTCCGCTCCGAGTTCTGCACCTTGAAGATGACGCCAGGGACACAGAACTCGTCCAAGCCGCTCTCGAAGGAGAAGGAATACAGAGCGAGCTGACAAGAGTCGAAAGGGAGGAGGATTTTCTCGCCGCGCTCAAACGGGAGAGCTTGGATCTCATTCTCGCAGATTACACACTGCCGTCCTTTGATGGATTATCCGCGCTGAGAATCGCCCAGCAGCACTTGCCGGATGTGCCATTCATATTTGTTTCCGGAACGCTCGGTGAAGACGTCGCCATTGAAGCTCTTAAGACCGGCGCCACTGATTATGTCCTCAAGACGCGTTTGGCCCGCTTGGGACCGTCGGTCAATCGCGCGTTGCGCGAAGCCCGGGAAAGGGCAAACCGCAAGCGAGCGGAGGAAGCCGTGCGCCAGAGCGAAAAGCAGCTTCGCGATCTGATTGAAACCATCCCCGCGATGGCGTTTGTCACGCGGCCTGATGGCTCCAGTGAATTTGTCAGTCGACCATGGATTGAATACTCAGGATTGTCGGAGGAACAGACCGCAGGCTCAGGGTGGGCGGTTACACTTCACCCGGATGATCTCAAACAACACTTAGCAAAGTGGCGAGTCTCCCGGGCGACCGGCCAGCCGTTTGAAAACGAAGCGCGGCATCGCGACGCGCACGGGAACTACCGTTGGCTCTTGGCTCGTGCCGTACCGCTGCGAGATGAACAAGAAAAAATCCTGAAGTGGTATGGAGCTTTGACCGACATTGAAGATCGAAAGCGGGCTGAAGCTTTGCTGGCCGGAGAGAAACGCATTCTCGAGATGATCGCCAAAGGTGATTCGTTGCCTGCGATTTTCGATGCGCTCTGCCAGTTGGTCGAAGCACAGCTGCCTGATGTTATCTCTTCCGTTTTGCTCTTGGAGGGAGATCGCTTGCGGCATGGCGGAGCGCCCAGCCTGCCCAATAGTTATAACGAAGCAATTAATGGTCTCGTCATTGGGCCGTCGGAAGGTTCATGTGGGACGGCTGCCTATCGCGCCGAACCGGTTATTGTTTCCAACATCGCTACCGATCCGCTGTGGGCGAAATATCGCGATCTGGCTCTCTCACATTCGCTGCGTGCCTGTTGGTCCACGCCGATTATTTCGTCAGAGAACAAAGTGTTGGGGACTTTCGCCATGTACTATCGTGAGCCGCGAAGTCCCACGTCTCAAGATTTCGGCCTGGTTGAGCTGGCGACGCACCTGGTGCGGATAGCTGTTGAACGCGATCGTGCGGAGCAAGCTCTGCGTACTTCCGAACAACTCGCGCGTAGCCATGTGGAAGTGATGATGCGTAGTCTCGATGTCCTGGCAATTGAAGCCGCTCCAGAGAAGTTCATCGCAGAGATGCTTCGAACAATTGGCCAGCACCTGCACGCGCGTGGTGTCTTGTTATGGCTGAGGAACCAGGAGGACGACTCGCTGCGCTTGCATCTCGTGATCGAGGGTGACCAACAAGTCGCGCCGGATCCGGAGCATCCGTTCGTCAAGGACCCGCAGGCATGGAAAAGAAGTCTTCAGTTTCAAGAGATGCTGTTTACGAAGGGGCCGGTGGTGTGCGACGACATCGAGCAGGACCCCCGCCTTGGTGCAGAATTCCGGGAATACCTGATGAATAGAGGACGCAAGAAGTTCCTGGCTATCCCGATGTTTGTGCTGGGAGAAGTGCGCGGCTTCATTGGTATTCAGCATGTTGAACGGGGAGCATATCGTCCTGAAGAGATCGAACTGGCCCAGGCGCTGGCCCATCACGTGATGATGGCGACGCACGCCGCCGAGCTGGCCGAACAACGGCGGCATGCCGTGCTGTTGGAGGAGCGCACCCGTATGGCGCGCGATATTCACGATACCCTCGCACAAGGCTTCACCGGCGTGATTATCCAGTTGGATACATCGGTCGAAGCTCTGCGGGACGAAGAACCCGAAGAGGCGGCAAAGCATATCCGCCAGGCACGTGAACTCGCGCGCGAAAGTCTAACCGAGGCGCGTCGTTCAGTGCATGCGCTCCGCCCACAGGCACTCGAGAAGGCCACTTTTGCTGACGCGCTCCGGGCGATAATAACAAATACGACGGCCGGCACGTCGCTTCGCAGTGATTTTCAGCTCAAGGGCCAGCCGCGCGACCTGCAACCAGCGGTCGAGGAAAATCTGCTGCACATCGGGCAGGAAGCCTTGAGCAATGCGCTAAAGCACGCGTGCGCGACCAGGTTTCAGGCGCGGTTGTCTTTCGATTCCGATGCAGTTCGTCTGGAGCTTCGCGACAATGGCAAAGGATTTGTTGTCGATTCCGCAAACGGAGGAGGTATCGGGTTAATCGGAATGAGCGAGCGCGCCGACCAAATCGGTGCGAGACTTGCAGTAACAAGCAAGCCTGGGAGGGGGACGAAGATCATTGCTGCCTCGCCATATCAACAGCTGGTAATGAAATGAAAGCATCAGACGATAAGAAGAAACCGAGTAGCGCAAAAAAGAAACGCATCCGTATTTTGATTGGGGACGATCACAGCGTGGTCCGCGAAGGCTTGGTCTCGTTAGTTAAACGTAAGTCGGACATGGTCGTGGTCGCCGAAGCCAGCAATGGGCGCGAAGCGGTCGAACTTTGGAAAGAGCATCGACCCGATGTGACGTTGCTCGACTTGCGCATGCCTGAGTTGAATGGCGTTGGCGCGATCAAGGAAATCCGGGAGCTGGACGGGAACGCGCAGATCGTCGTGCTTACCACTTATGATGGTGATGAAGACATCTATCGCGCCATCAAAGCGGGCGCGAAAGCTTACCTGTTGAAAGACACCGCGCGCGATGCGCTGGTGGATACCGTTCGCAGGGTGCACGCCGGCGAAACCTACCTGCCGCCCCAACTCGCCGCGAAACTAGCTGAGCGCGTCAGCGGCGAGGCATTAAGCCCGCGCGAGATCGACGTGCTGCAGCGGATGGCAGTTGGCAAGAGTAACAAGGAGATTGGCGCCGAGTTGTTCATCAGCGAAGGAACGGTGAAAACCCACATCAAAAGTATCTTCAGCAAACTGGATGTGGTCAGCCGCACGGAAGCTGTTGCCACCGCAACACGTCGTGGGCTGATCCAGTTGTAGCCGTTCTCACCCGATTGCAAGACGTCTGGATCACATGCCACTACCGAGTGGCGTTTCCTAGATGGACTATAGACAATTTCGCTTAGTGGCGCCCACAATTCGGCTATCCCCAAAAAGGGAGCCCGCAACCCATCGAGATGATCTTCGCGAAGGACAACGCCGCCAAGGAAGGCTTCAACCGATGGACGATGAATGGCGTGGCCTTCTCCACGACTGGTGAGATTGCCCCAGCTTCCTTTCACCTGAAGAAAGGCAAGCGCTATCGCATTCGTATGCGCAATGCAGTGACGATATCCACCAATCCATCTCCATTGCCATAGTTTTGAGCTAACGAGCCTGACCGGAAAGCCGACCGCTGGAATCTTGAAAGATGTAGTGATGTTAGGCGGATATCAGGAAGCCGAAATGGACAGCGGCTAGTGAGGGAACGCGCGCGATGGCTGCGTGGGTGAACCTGAGAGCCCTTAAGCTTGACGGTCCCGTCGACTGAAGGGAGCGTCTAGCGACGGCGAGCCTCTATGAGCAAACAGGAGCAGCCACGGCGGTTGGCGGATGCCGACGTGGAGGTGTTTGGCGCAGAGTCGAGTTCATCACGCTCGGCCCCTATTGCGCTCGTCGTCTCGTCTGCCCTCTGCGGCCATGCCGCCTCGCGGCAGGCGCACGTCGACGTCGCAACGCCGACGCACGTCGATCCCGCGGAGCGTGCGAACAAGTGGGTCGTGCTGACTCTTTCGGGGACTGCGACCTTTATGACGACGCTGGACTCTTCGATCGTCAACATCGGCCTGCCGTCCATCGCACACGCCTTTGGCGTACCGCTGTCGGGCAATATCGAGTGGGTTTTAATCGGGTATCTCGTCGTCATCGCGGCCGTCTTGCTTACCTTTGGACGGCTGGCCGACATGCTGGGACGCAAGCCGCTCTTCCTGGCCGGTCTCGCGGTCTTCACACTCGGCTCGGCGGTCTGCGGGGCCGCGCCCTCACTAGGCACACTCATCGCCGCGCGCTGCTTCCAGGGCCTGGGTGCGGCCGCCATCCTTTGCGTCAACGTTGCCATGATCACGCGCTCGTTCCCGGCCGCCGAGCGCGGCCGGGCGCTCGGCCTCAACATGATCCTCCTGGCGCTGGGTGTAAGCATGGGGCCAACCATCGGCGGAATCCTGACCCAGGCGTTGAGCTGGCGGTGGATCTTCTATGTCAATCTGCCGATCGGTGCACTGGCTCTCCTCGCCGCCTGGTGTCTGCTCACCGAGCGCTACCACCTAGAACGGCAGCGCTTCGACCTGCCCGGCGCCGCGCTTCTCGCTACTGGGCTGGCCGCGCTGACCCTCGGTCTCTCCTTCGGGCAGGAATGGGGTTGGAGCTCGCTGCGGTTCCTAGGCTCGATGGGGATTGCGGTCGCCGCCCTGGCCGGTGCGGCGTGTGTGGAGCGGCGGGTGCACGCCCCCATTCTGGATCCGGTGCTGGTCAGCAAGCGGGTCTTCGCGTTCGCGAACGTCAGCTTCATGATCTGCATGCTGGCCCTTTTCGCGGTGAGCTTTCTCCTGCCGTTCTACCTAGAGGAGTTGCATGGGTTCGACACGCTCCGGTCGGGGCTGTTGCTCACGCCGCTCCCACTGACGCTGGCGATGGTGGCACCCGTTAGCGGCGCGCTCGCGGATCGAGTGGGCTCGCGCTGGCTCGCGCCGCTGGGGCTGGCCATCGCCTGTGCGGGCTTGCTGCTCCTGAGCGGGTTGACTCAAGCTAGCTCGATCGCCTACCTAGTTCTATGCCTGATCGTCACCGGGATCGGGCAGGGGCTCTTCCAATCGCCTAACGCGCGCGCTATCATGGGAGCCGCGCCGCCTCATGAGCTAGGTGTCGCCTCCGGCATACTGGCCACCGGGCGGGTCATCGGTCAGAGTCTGAGCGTCGCGGTTGCGGGCGCGGTCTTCACGAGCTTCGGCGGCGCGGCGGCCGGTGCGGCCCTGGTAGCTAGCCGGGGAACTCTGAGCGTCGAGCAGGCGCGGGCGCTTCAGCAAACGTTCGTGGCCGGCCTGCATGCTGCCTTCGCGGTGTGCGCTGTGCTCGCGGCACTGGGTGTCCTGACCGCGCTGCTTCGCGGCTCTGAAAGAGGGTGATCCGCCCTCGCTGTCCCGTGCTCGGCCTGATGAGGAAGATCCGGCGGCCAGCCGTACGGCGACATCCGCGGAGCATCGAGCACTGCACGCCGCGCTGACTGCGCGATAGCCGAGATCAGTTAGGCGCTCGATATCACATTTTCTATTCGCGGCGTGGGCAGTCGATTATGTCCTCGCGCTCGGATTCGGTCCGAGCGGATCAACCGGATTGCCGATCGTGTAAATCCCTGGCCTTGGCGTTCAATCCGATGCGGGCCAGCCAGGCCCGTGATCCACCGTGCGTTTTTACTGTGTCAGGTTTTGTTGCTACTTGATTTCTCCACTTATTGAGCTCGACGCTCGAAGATTCGAGGGCGGCTGCATCCGCTTCGTGCCTGCTCATTGCGCGTCTAGGGACGTGGTCGTGATACACTTGGAAACCGGCCCACGACTGGCTCACGGGCATCAACTCGAGACGGTTGATATTGACGTGCGGCGGCAGGCTCGCGATCCAGCACACCACGTTGGCGATGTCCTCGGCAGTCAGCGGGTCCACGCCCTTGTAGAGCGCGTCGGAAGCGGCCTCATCACCGCCCGTGCGCACGAGAGTGAATTCGGTCTTGGCCAGACCGGGCTCGATCGAAGTCACGCGAACGCCGGTACCATGCAGATCGCTACGTAAGCCGAGCGAGAACTGCCGCACGAAAGCCTTCGTCGCGCCGTAGACATTGCCGCCCGGATAAGGATAGGTCGCAGCAACTGAACTTAGGTTGACGATCAAGCCCTTGCGCTCGATCAAGGTGGGAAGGAGTCGGTGCGTGAGGGTAACCAGGCCGGTGACGTTCGTCTCAATCATTCTCAGCCAGTCATCCAATCTAGTCTCAGGTGCGGGAGCAGTGCCAAGTGCGAGTCCGGCATTGTTAATCAGGACGTCGATGCCCCGGAAAGCCTCAGGGAGAGATGACAGGGTCGCGTTAATCGCATCCACGTCGCGCACGTCGAAGGGCGCGGGGGTTATGGTCTCCGTGCCGAGCTCGTCCACCAGAGCGCGGAGACGTTCGGTACGCCGCCCGGTCGCGATAACACCCCACCCAGCCTGAGCGAAACGCCGCGCCATCGCTGCACCAAACCCAGACGTTGCTCCAGTAATCAAGACGGTTTTCCTCTTTGTGTTCTCTCTATTCTCCGGATTTTGGATACGACGAGGAAATCCGCCCCGAATGGGAGAATACCGCGATGCTGACTTCGTTTTCGTCTGTCTTTTAGCCGTTCTTGAGATCATTTCGTGCGTTTTCTAATGGTAATTAAGTCGCTTCGTAATTCCGATAGCAGCAATGGCAATCATGCTGCAATCGCTGCATTCATTGTTGCTTTTTTTGCTGTCTTGTTCACCGGCTGCTCATTAGCAGATTGGAAAATTGCGATCAGCTCAGCCAGGCGGCGATCATACTCGTCGCACCTCGGACAGTTGCCGTCGGAATCAATCCATTCCGGATGCTGGGTTAGTAGATCGCGGTGCAATTGTTCCTGTAACTCGGCATATGATCGAATCTGACGTGCGTTCGATATCGATCTTCTATTTGACTGCGAGACTCCCATCTGCATGACCAAATGTTCGGTCGCTCCGACCCCAGTTGCTACGACGCGTCTGGAGGATTTTTCACTGCGACCTCAGAGTTTCTTTGGACTCTCTCTTTTGAGAGACGGCTGAGCGAATAGCTACGAATTCCCCCAAGTAACTGCCAGTTACGACGCTGAGCACCTGTTTTGCTTTTTGCCTGACCACTCACGGTTCGGTTAAATGCTTCGATTGCGTTTTCGAACGGAACAGAGAAGCGACGCACGAGCACCGTTCGCTTCGCGGAGAGGCGGTCTGATGCAAGCTCTGTGCCAGCTTTCCCGCCATGTCTCGATACGACCCGGATCTGACTCAGCCTGGAGTCGGTGCGTTTTGCTCGATCAGATTCTGAACCTTCACGTCCGCCCAGAACTCAGCCGGAATCTTAGTCTGCATCGAGGTGTAGTCTTGCAAGATCTGATGTTCTCTGCTGACGCCGACCACCAGGGCTGCAGCAACATCAGGCGCGGCAGAAAACTGCAGTGCGGCCGTTCGCAGATCGACCCCATATTTAGCCGCAATGTCACGCAGTTTCTTGCGTTTCTCAATATAGACGGCGGGGATCTTGTAGGAGTCCTTTCCATAGTTGTACCTCGGACTGCCCGATATGAATCCGGCATTAAGTGAAGACCCGATCACCAAAGAGATGTTCTTTTGCCTTACCGCTGGGAAGACGTTATTGAGCGCGTTCTTGTGGTCGATCAACGAATACTGCGAGGCCAAAAGGCATACATCCGGATCAGCCAGCTCAATAACTTGCAGAATGGGTTCCGGCCTGTTTACACCCAGTCCCCAGCCCTTGATGATGCCCTCTTCGCGCATGCGAGTCAGCTCAGGGAATGCTCCTGTCGTCGCAATCTTGAACTGTTCCTCCCAGGGAGTGGGTAGCAGCTTATTGTCAGGCGAAAGGTCATGGACGAAAGCAATATCGACGCTGTCGATCCCAAGTCTTTGCAGGCTGTCTTCGATCGAACGGCGGATTCCCGAAGCTGTATAGTCGAACATGACGTCGTTCGGCGAGGGCGAAAAGGGGAATAGATCGCGATTGTGTGCTGTCTTTGACGCCTTCAGCAGTTTACCGACTTTCGACGATATGATGTAGTCGCTTCTTTTCTTGTTATGAAGAAAGTAACCGAATCTTCGCTCTGCCAGGCCTAATCCATACCACGGCGACACGTCGTAGTAACGGACGCCGGCAGACCATGCTGCCTCCAGGATAGTGTTCGCATCTTCATCTGTTACTATAGAAAACTCATTCCCTAATGGTACACCTCCCATACCAAACTTGAATGGAGGCTTGTAATGAAGTTGGTGGGAGCTACTGGCTGCATTTTGCGCAGCATTTGTCGCTGCCTTCTCGTTGGCGTTGCGTGCAGCTAATGGGCCACCAGGCATCAAAGCTGTGGCTGCGGTAAG
>Ga0209807_1000436_pt1 | contig 19123 bp, 15 predicted proteins | sample GraSoiAngelo_154_FD_186168 | JGI IMG/M metagenome (GOLD analysis project Ga0209807, IMG submission 186168) | Grasslands soil microbial communities from the Angelo Coastal Reserve, California, USA - 14_1009_13_20cm (SPAdes) (version 2) | ecosystem: Environmental > Terrestrial > Soil > Grasslands ... | reverse complement strand
ACAAGAGCGCCTGTTCGCGCAACGCAGCGCAGGATTGTGAAACTCAAGTTACTTCCTCCTTTTGAAATGCTTATGAGATTTGCTGCGGCGCACCGGACGATGCGAGGGAGCGGGGACCGGAGTGGGAAGCATGAGTGGGCCATTGGACTGCAAAAGCGTCCGCGTCTGCGCCCTCATGCTGCCTCCCCTCCCGGGACCACACCTACTTACACTTACTTATTCCACTGTTAAAATCTAGCATTCGATGAATCCAGCAACCGGTGAATCTAGCACCCGGTGATTGACGACACAAATTGAAGTAACTCATCAATTCATCACTTATCACCATGAATATCAGCTCGCGGCAACTGAAGGCGTTCGTGCTGACCGCGCGCCATCAGAGTTTTTCCCGCGCCGCGGAGCAGCTGTTCATCACGCAATCGGGAATGAGCGTGCTGGTGCGCGAGCTCGAGGGGCAGCTCGGATTCCGCTTGTTCGACCGCACGACCCGCAAGGTCGCGCTCACCGAATTCGGCACCAAGTTCCTGCCGATCGCGGACCGCAGCCTGCTCGAGCTGGAGGCTGCGGCGTCGCTGATCGGCCGCGCTGCATCCGTCGCGAACCGCCGCATTGCAATAGGCGCGACGCCGCTCATCGCCAGCAAGCTGCTGCCCTCGGTGATCAGCGACTACGCGGCGCACAGTCCTGGCATGAAAATCGTCCTGCACGACGGCGACCGCTCGCGTGTCGTCGCCATGGCTCTGTCCGGCCAGATCGATGTCGGCGTGGGCTGTTTCCTCCAGCCTGTGAGCGGCGTGCGCCGCACCCCGCTCTTCCGCTTCTCCTTGATGGTGATCAAGCCGGCGGTGCAGCCTGCGAGCGGGCCGCCGCGATGCTTGCGCTGGAAGGACATCGTCGACTGGCGCCTGATCGGTGCGGCGCCCCACAATCCGATCCAGCAGCTCATCGACCGCAACTTGCAGCGCTTCGGCCGGCGCGAACCGCCGGACATGGTGTTCGACTACTTCGAGACGCAGATCGCGATGGTTGAGGCGGGCGTCGGCTGTGCCGTCATTCCGACTTTCGCGATCCCGGCCTGCCGCCAGCACCGCATCGCGATGCACCCGCTTACCGATCCCATGGTGCCGATCGATCTCTGCCAGATCACGAGCCGCGGCAGGAAACAGCCTCCGGGCTTCGAGGACTTCGCCGGGTTCCTCAAGAGCTACATCGCGGAATGGGCCGAGCCCTGGTCGCCCAAGTTCGCCTGAGCGCGCTTCGGGGATAGCGGGGCGCTTACTTCAGGACCGATTTCAGCAGCTTGCCCATCTCGGCGGGATTTTTCGTGACCTTGATCCCGCATTCTTCCATCACCGCTAGTTTTTCCTGCGCCGTGCCCTTGCCGCCCGAGATGATGGCGCCGGCGTGGCCCATGCGCTTTCCGGGCGGTGCCGTCACTCCTGCGATGAAGCCGACGACCGGTTTTTTCATGTTCGCCTTCACCCAGTACGCCGCCGTTTCTTCGTCCGAGCCGCCGATTTCGCCCACCATGATCACGGCGTCGGTCTCGGGGTCGTCGTTGAACATCTTCAATACGTCGATGTGCTTCAGGCCGTTCACCGGGTCGCCGCCGGTCCCGACGCAGGAGGATTGCCCGAGCCCGAGCTCCATCAGCTGGCCGACCGCTTCGTAAGTGAGCGTGCCCGAGCGCGACACGACTCCGATCCTGCCTTTCTTGTGGATGTGACCGGGCATGATGCCGATCTTGATTTCGTCGGGGGTGATGACGCCGGGGCAATTGGGGCCGACGAGCGTGGTCCTCCCGCCCTGCATCTTGTACTTGGTGCGGATCATGTCGCGCACCGGGATGCCCTCGGTGATGCAGATCACCAGGTCGAGGTCCGCTTCCACTGCTTCGTCGATTGCCGCCGCGGCGAAAGGCGGCGGGACGTAGATGACAGACACCGTCGCGCCGGTCTTCTCCTTCGCCTCTTTCACCGTTGCGAAGATCGGAATGCCCTCGAAGGACTCGCCGGGCTTCTTCGGATTGACGCCGGCGACGTAGCAGTTCCGGCCGTTCGCGTAGTCCTTCCCCATCCTGGTGTGGAAATGGCCGGTCTTGCCGGTGATGCCTTGTGTCATCACCCGCGTGTTCTTGTTGATGAGGATGGACATCAGCGTTTCCCCTTGGCGGGCTTTGACCCGCCTTCGGCGGCCGCCACGACTTTCTGCGCGGCGTCCGCCATGTTGTTGCCGGAAATGATCGGCAGCCCCGATTCCGCGAGTATCTTCTTGCCGAGATCGACGTTGGTGCCTTCCAGACGCACCACCAGCGGCACGCGCAGGCTCACCTGCTTCGCGGCGGCCACCACGCCGGCGGCGATCACGTCGCACTTCATGATGCCGCCGAAGATGTTGACGAGGATCGCCTTGAGGTGCGCGATGCGCAGCATGATCTTGAACGCCTCGGTCACCTTCTCGGCGGTGGCCCCGCCGCCCACATCGAGGAAGTTCGCGGGTGCTCCGCCGTAGAGCTTGATGATGTCCATGGTCGCCATCGCGAGGCCCGCGCCGTTCACCAGGCAACCGATGTCACCATCCAGTTGTATATAGTTGAGGTCGTACTTGGACGCTTCGACTTCGGCGGGATCCTCCTCGTCCAGGTCACGCAGCTGCTGCCACTCCGGGTGACGGAAGGCCGCGTTGTCGTCGAAATTGATCTTGGCGTCGAGTGCGACGACTTTGCCGTCGCCGGCGAGGATGAGCGGATTGATCTCGGCGAGGCTGGAATCAGTCTCGTCGAAGGCCTTATACAGCCCTTTCAGTATGGTTCGTGCCTGCGGCACGCTCGCTGCGGAAATGCCGATTTTCGCCGCGATGCCGTCCGCTTCGGCGTCTTTCAGGCCCGTGCCGGGATCGATGAACACTTTGTGGATCTTCTCGGGCGCATGCGCGGCGACTTCCTCGATGTCCATTCCGCCTTCGCTGGAGGCCATGAGCGCCACGCGCTGCGTGCCGCGGTCCACCACCATGCCGACGTAGAGTTCCTTCTTAATGTCGGCGCCCTCCTCGATGAGGAGCCGCCGCACTTTCTGCCCTTCGGGTCCGGTCTGGTGCGTCTTCAGCATCATGCCGAGGATCTTCCCGGCCCACTCGCGCACTTCTTCCGCAGATTTCGCCACTTTCACTCCGCCGCCCTTGCCGCGGCCGCCAGCGTGGATCTGCGCTTTGACCACCCAGACCTTGCCGCCCAGCTCGCACGCTGCCTTTACCGCCTCGTCGACCGAAAAGCAGGGAATGCCGCGCGGCGTGGCGACCTCGTACCTGCGCAGGATCTCCTTGGCCTGGTATTCGTGGATTTTCATGCTTGTTTTTCTACGCCGATTCGAAAGACGGATTGTTCTGCAGCGCCCCCCCGGCGCGCATTGATGGCAGTCAAGTGCGGGTCACATGCCTTTGAACAGGTGGGCGTAGCTGCGGCTGACTTCCAGCTTCTCGGGCCTTCCCTTGACCGCCACGAGCTGGCGCCCGCGCTCGTCGCGGACGATGCCGGCGATGGCGCGCATGTTGATCAGCGTCGAGCGGTGGATCTGCCAGAACTGCGCCGGGTCGAGCTCGGCGAGGAGCTCCTTGATGGGCTTCCTGATCAGCGCTTCCTGCTGCGCGGTCTGCACGCGCGTGTACTTCTCGTCGGAGACGAAGAACAGCACGTCGTCGACCGGGATCATCTGGATCTGGTTGCCGACGGAGGCCTGGATCCACTTCAGCCGCGACGCTGGTTCCAGTTTCTCCGCCAGGCTGGCGAGCGCCTGCTGCAGCGCGTCCGATGACGGCGACGGCGCGGCGAGGCGCTTGCGCAAGCGGTCGACCGTGACGACTAGGCGTTCGCGCTCGGCGGGCTTCAGCACGTAGTCGATCACGCCCTGCTGGAAGGCGTCGATCGCGTACTGGTCGTAGGCGGTGACGAACACGATCTCCGGTAAGCGACCGTCTAGCGCGGCGATCTCGCGCGCGGCTTCGATGCCGGTCTTCGCCGGCATGCGGATGTCGAGGAAGACCACCTCGGGACGGAGCGCAGCGACCTGCTCGACTGCTTCGACCCCGTTCTTCGCTTCCGCCACGATCTCGAGCTCGGGCCAGAGTTCGGAGAGACGTGCGCGCAGCTGCTCGCGCATCAAGGGTTCGTCGTCGGCGATCAGCGCACGGGTCATGTCGCCTTATAGGGTACGACGATGGTCACCCGCGTGCCAGTCGGCGCATTCGCCGTGATGCGCAGCTCCGCCGCGTCGCCGTAGATGAGCTTCAACCGCTCGCGGATGCTGCTGAGGCCGGTGCCCGTTCCCGCGGTCGCCGCGCGTGCGAAGCCGACGCCGGTATCGGCGACGCTCACCTGCAGCTTGCCGTGCGCCACCTCGGCGCTCACGGTGAGCGAGCCGCCGTCGGCCTTCGGCTCGAGGCCGTGCTTGATCGCGTTCTCGACGAGCGACTGCAGCATCATCGGCGGGAAGTCGGCCGAGTACAGGCCTTCGGGCACATCGACCTGCGCCTGCAGGCGTTCCTCCATGCGCACCTTGAGGATTTCCAGGTAGGGCCGCACCACCTCGAGCTCGCGGCCGAGGTTGGTCGCCTTCTCGCGCATCGCCGGCATCGAGGCGCGCAAGAGCGCGATCAGGTTCCTCTGCATGCGGCTCGCGCGCGGCGGGTCGACCTCGATCAGATGGTCGATGCTCGCGAGCGTGTTGAAGAGGAAGTGCGGCTCGACCTGCGCTTGCATCGCGGCCATTCTCGCTTCGACCACCTGGCGCTGGAGGCTCTCCGCCTCGGCGACTTCCTGCGCTTGGGCCGCCTTTGCCTCGGCCTTCACGCGGCCTGCGTAGGCGATCTTGATCGCGGCCGAGAGCAGGATGAAGAGGAAAGCGAATTGCGGCATGTAGTTGCCCAGGCGCACGTGGACCACGCGCTCCTCGTCGCCCGTTTCGCCGATGGCGTCGATCACCTCGCGGCGGATGTCCTGCGCCAGCTCCTGCGTGATCTCCTCGGTCACGCCTGCCGCCTCGTCCTTCGCCTTCGGAGGAGCCGGCGGCTTCGGCTGGGTCGGAGTGGCGTCCGCGCCGCGGCGCACGCCATGCTCGTCGACGATGATTTCCTGCGGCGGTTTGCCCGAGGCCGGATCACCGTCGCGCTTGATGCGCGCGCCGTGCTCGTCGATCGTGATCTCGGGGGCTTGCGAGCCCTTGCGCTTGGGCTTGATCCGTACGCCGTTGTCGTCGACCGTGATGTCGACGCTGCGGCTCGCGGGCACGTGCGTCGTTCTCGTTGCGAGGTCCCAGTTGAAGGGCGGAAGGTTGGACAGTATGCCTGTCACGATGAGCAGCAGGAGCGAGAGGAGGATGAAGCGCTTCCACGTGATCGACACCAGCCACTCGGCGTAGCGGCGGTACAACGCCGCCATGCCGGAGCGGGACTCCTTAATGCCGTTGGTCAGCGACATGCTCGCGTTTGGCGACGATCACGATGCGCGCGATTTCGCCTTCGGCGGCCGGCAGGGCCTCCTCGGGGGCGGGACGCCGCATCGCATAGACCGCGGTGATGGCGCCGGCGGCTAGAACGACGATCAGTACCAGGTGTTTCGCGCTCATGGGTGCCTCCCAGGTGTCGATGGGCGGCACTGTAGGGGGGTGGAACGCGCGCGGCGAGCGCCTTGCGACGGACTGCAGCAGGGCGGGACGAAACCGCAGAAACGAGGGATGAGCGCGAGGGCACCGAAAGGGATTATAGGAGCGGTCCGCGCCCCTGTTAGAATTTTCCATGCGCTACGTGCTCGCGCTCGACCAGGGAACGACCAGTTCCCGCGCCATCGTGTTCGACGAGCGCGGGGCCGCGCGCGCTTCGGCGCAGAAGGAGTTCCGCCAGCATTTCCCGCAGCCCGGCTGGGTCGAGCACGATGCCGGAGAAATTCTCCGCACCCAGCTCGCGTGCGCGCGCGCGGCGATGAAAAAGGCGAAGCTGGCCCCCAAACGCGTCGCCGCGATCGGGATCACCAATCAGCGCGAGACCACGGTCGTGTGGGACCGGCGCACCGGGAAACCGGTCCACCGCGCGATCGTCTGGCAGGACCGGCGCACCGCGGCGCGCTGCGATGCGCTGAAGCGCGAAGGCCGGGACAGGACCGTTCAGGCGAAGACCGGGCTCGTCATCGATCCGTATTTCTCCGCGACCAAGATCGAGTGGCTGCTCGACAACGTCGCCGGCCTGCGCGCGCGCGCCGAGCGCGGCGAGCTCGCCTTCGGCACCGTCGACACGTGGCTCGCGTGGCAGCTCTCGGGCGGCGAGCTCCACGTCACAGATCCTAGCAACGCCTCGCGCACCATGCTCTACGACATCCACCGCGGCGAATGGGACGAGGAGCTGCTTGGAATCTTCCGCGTGCCGCGCGGGATGCTTCCCGAGGTGCTTCCCTCCTCCCACATCTACGGCGCGACCGCGAAGAACGTTCTCGGCGCCGAAATCCCCATCGCCGGAATCGCCGGCGACCAGCAGGCCGCGCTCTTCGGCCAGGCCTGCCACCAGGCGGGCATGGCGAAGAACACCTACGGCACCGGGTGCTTCCTGCTTTTGAACACCGGCGGCCAGGCGATCCCTTCCAAGAGCGGCCTGATCACCACTTGCGCGGCGCAGGCGGGTGCGAAGCAGTTCGCGCTGGAAGGGAGCGTCTTCACCGGCGGCGCGGTAGTGCAGTGGTTGCGCGACGGCCTGCGCCTCATCCGCAAATCGGTCGACGTCGAGAAGCTCGCCGCCAGCGTTCCCGATTCCGGCGGCGTGTATCTCGTGCCGGCCTTTACCGGCCTGGGCGCTCCGCACTGGGACCCGTACGCGCGCGGGACTATCGTCGGCCTCACCCGCGGATCGAACGCCGGACACATCGCGCGCGCCGCTCTGGAATCGATCGCGTTCCAGTCGGCGGACCTGCTGCACGCCATGGAGCAGGACTCCGGCGAGAAATCGAAAGAGCTGCGCGTCGACGGCGGTGCGGCGGCGGATAATTTGCTGATGCAGTTCCAAGCGGACCTGCTCGGCATCCCCGTGGTGCGTCCGCGGGTGCTCGAGACCACGGCGCTGGGCGCGGCATATCTCGCGGGCTTGGCCACAGGCGTTTGGACGAGCCGCGAAGAAATCGCCAGACAATGGAAAGTGGCGAAGCGCTTCGAGCCGAAGATGAAGCGCGAGGAGGCGGAGAGAAGGATGGAAGAGTGGAAACGGGCGCTTGAGCGCGCGAGGGGTTGGGGGAAGGGGTGAGCGTGGGCGGTCGCCCCAAGCGGCGCGATTCATAGCTCGCTGATGCGGGATTTTGTCGCAGCGCGCCAGGCGCGCTGCGCGTATCCTTCGCTTCGAAGTCAATTCACGCAGTTCTGGCGCCGCGTGCCTACGGAACCTGAAGGGGGAGCCATGAACAAGACCATGACCGTCGTCCTCGTACTCGTGCTCGCGGCCCCCTGCAGTAGCAGATCGCAGGATGGAGCCTATGTGCCACCGCTGATGGATCCGGCGCGCAAGGTGAGCAGGCAGGTCTGCACCAGAATCATCCATATGGACGGCGGCAACCTGATGTGCATTGAGCTCACTGAGGCCCAGCGGCGCGCCGAGCTCGAAGAAGAAGAGCGGCAGGCCAGGACCCGGAGGGAAGCCGAGGAGCGCGCCGCGCGCGAGCGCCTCGAGCGTGAGCGCGCCGAGCAGCTTGCCCGGGAAGAGGCCGCCCGGAAGCAGCGGGCTGCCGAGGAGGAGCGGCTCGCCGCTGAGCGCCGCCGGCTGGAGGCCGAGGCGGCGCGCAAGGCCCAGGAAGAGCGCGAGCGTCAGGAGAGGGCGGAGGCGGAAGCCCGTGCCCGCCAGCTTGCCGAGCAGGAAGCGCGTGAGGCAGCCGAGCGTGAGTGTCGGCGTCTCGCGCAGGAACGGCTCGACGGCCGCGCTCTACTCGTGAGCTTCGTCGACAACTACGGCAAGGTCGAGGAAAACAAAGGGATAGCTGGGCAGATCACCACGTTCCTCAGCAAGGCTCGCAAGGTGGAGCCATGCCCGCCAGCAAATTCGACACCGCAGCTAAGCCGGACAGATAATCAGTTAGCCAAGCCTCGCTAGCGGCAGACGCGATACCTACCTTTACTCGAGCTTCTATCCAACGGCCGCAGCTGCGCGCTCTTCTGATGCCGACTTGCGCTAGTGCATCCTGGGCGCAACACGCGAGCATCCCAACCGAGACGCCGCCGAAGCGGGTCCCGTTGCCTTGATCTCAGATTGCTTGCGCGGCTTGCTATCTGCCGATTTATTTACTCGTCCGCGTCCTGGAATAGATCCTTGTGTTGCGCTTTGAAATTCTCCGTGAACCGCAGGATCTGAAAGCCGTTGCCATCACTGACGGTCCAGAGCTGCGGCTCGGGGCCTTTGCCCTTGCCGGCAACGACCCAGCGCGCCCAACCAGAAATCTTTTCAACGGTTCGATCGACGCCCGCTGCCCAGCTACCTGATGCGGGAAGGACCTTCGTCCGCACAGCCCCTGGCTTCCAATACGCGATCTCCTTGGGATGGGAAAGATCGCGAATGTCGAAAACGCGCAAGCCTGCATTCGAAAAACTGCAAGCGAGCATCTTCGCATTGTTGGGATTGTCAGCAACGCATCTTTCTTCGCTGTAGTTGGTCGTCCCCGACGCGGCCGGCAAGTTGGTCCCGGGCGCAGTCCCGGGGGGATCCGGCGGCGTATTATTGGCCACCTGCAAACATTTGGCGGGGTCGCTCACTTCCAGCCTGAGCTTGGCGATGATCTTCGGGTTCGTCTCGTCGCTGACGTCGATGATGTTCGGATAACCAAACAGGGACTGCCCCCGGGCACACGCCCCCGCAAGACCCCCGGGGCCTGCCGCTCCGCCGGCCTCGTCCGCGCTGACGATGTACGGCTGCCCCTTGATCTTCACGGGGACCATGGGCTCGGCTGTCCCCTGGTCCGGCCAGAAGAGCGTGCTGATGATCCGGATCTGCGGATTGGGGAGACGGAACTGATAGTCGCTGACGTCCTCGATCACCAGCCCGTCTGGACCGTCGCCGGCGCTGCCGGGTTGCCCCGCATAGACCCGGGTCCCTTCGGCCACGCCCGGCAGAAAACCCGCCGGATTGAGCCGTACCTCGTGTGGCCCGCCAACACCCGAGAAATGCCAGGGAGGCAGCATCACCGGATGGGACGGATCGGTGAGGTCCACGCTGTACAGGGCGCCGGCGAAATCGCTCCCGCCCTGAGTGAGCCAGTACGTCAGGCCGTCCGGGGCGAAAGCGCCCATGTGCCCCTGGCTGCCAGGCAACTGGATGTCGGCCAGCAGGACCGGCCGGCGGCAGTCCGAAGTGTCGTAAACGGCAAAGTCTGGCCCATTGTTTTGGGCGACCACGAGAAGGTGGCGTCGTTCATTGGTATACACAGTCTCGTGCGGGGCGCGCGCCGCGGCAGTGTCGTTCAGGTACGCGCTCACCCGCGGATGCTGTGGGTCGGAGGCATCGATCACCGTGACGCCGAGGTGGCGCTGCAGAGAAGTAACACGGTCCGTTCCATAGTAGGCGCAGTCACCGGCGTACGCTGGTCCATCCTGCGAAAATGCTCCTTCGAACTCACCTTGAGGCTCCTTGCCCACGAGTTCCAGATTGCAGTTGTAGGCGCGTTCGGAATCGCCGCTGAAACGCTCCTGAGTCGTGGTCTGACCTTGCAACCCGCTTTCGGTGTGATCCCCGGGACCACAGATTGCCTTGGGCACCGACCCGGGAAATCCATCGGAAGCCGGTTGTGCCAGCGCGATAGAAGCGCTGAGTGACAGACCCGGCAACGCGACGGTTGCAACTGCAAATAGCCTTACGAGTTCCTGCTTGTTCATGGTTCCTCCTTACGCGTACGGCCCCCCCACGCGCGCGAGTAAATTTAGTCCCGGCAAGCGGTGCGCGTCAATCCCTTCTGTAAAGGACGACTCGCGGCCTATAAGTTGTATGAATGTTCGAAAATAATTTTCTCAGCAGATTGTCGGGATGACGCCTGCGATCGAAACGCGGCCGCCGCGTTGTTGACCGTCTATGAACGGCGCACATCGGTCTTATGTTTACTTGGCTCCTCCTTCGGCACCCCTCAGCGGGGCGAATCGGAGCGAGTCTAGTATTGCCTTTGATGATCGACCGAACGGCAGCTATTGGGCCGAAGGCAGTCAGTTGAGTGAGCGCAGAACAATTCGCTGCGATCGCGACGAATTTCCAAGTGAAGGCCGGCGGGGACCATTACCTCATTTTGCGCACCTTCGTCTCGGCTAGTCGGTGTCGCCCGTCCGTCGCCGCTTCGTGGATGCGCAGCGCGCGCATCAGGAGCGGTTCATGCGCGCTCGCATTCGACGGCGGAACTCTTTACGGTCGACGAGCTTCGCGGTGCCCGAGTCGATCTCGGAAAGTCTGCGCATGATCTCCGCGTCCCACGTCTTTTCAGCGTCCGAATCCGGCATATGCGTGCTCCATTTACCTTCATGCTGTCCCGCCAGTTGAAGCGCGACTCAGATTCGGTGGAACGCGGATGGAAAGGCGGCTGTCACGCGGTTCCACCTACGGTGAGTCCGTCGATCCTCAGCGTCGGCTGTCCCACGCCGACCGGAACGCTCTGCCCTTCCTTCCCGCAGGTGCCGACGCCGGTATCGAGCGCGAGGTCGTTGCCGATCATCGAGACGCGGGTGAGCGCGTCGGGCCCGTTGCCGATCAGCGTCGCCCCTTTCACCGGGTGGCTGACTTTCCCGCCCTCGATCAAGTACGCCTCGGAAGCGGAGAACACGAACTTCCCGTTGGTGATGTCCACCTGCCCGCCGCCGAAGTTGACCGCGTAAAGGCCCTTCTTCACCGAGGCGATGATCTCCTTCGGGTCCTTGTCGCCGTTCAGCATGTAGGTGTTGGTCATGCGCGGCATCACCACGTGCGCGAACGACTCGCGCCGGCCGTTGCCGGTGACCGGCACGCCCATCAGGCGCGCATTCAGGCTGTCCTGCATGTAGCCGCGCAGCACGCCGTCCTCGATCAGGACGTTGCGCTGAGTGGGATTGCCTTCGTCGTCGATCGAAAGCGAGCCGCGCCGGCCGGGAATGGTGCCGTCGTCCACGACCGTGACTCCGGGCGCGGCGACCTTCTTTCCGATCTTCCCGGCGAAGGCCGAGGAGCCTTTGCGGTTGAAATCGCCTTCCAGCCCGTGGCCGATCGCCTCGTGCAGGAGAATCCCCGGCCAGCCGGGCCCGAGCACCACGGTCATGGTTCCCGCGGGCGCGGGAAGCGATTCGAGGTTGACGAGCGCCTGGTCGACCGCGTGTTTCGCGTACTCCTGCAGGCGCTCCTCGGTGAAGTGGCCGTAGTCGCTGCGCCCGCCGCCACCGCCTGTGCCCTGCTCGCGCCTGCCGTTTTGCTCGACGATCACCTGCACCGAGAGGCGCACGAGCGGGCGAACGTCCGCCGCCTGCACTCCGTCGGACCGGGCGACGAACACGACTTCGTATTCGGCGGCGAGGCTCGCCATGACCTGGATGACGCGCGGATCGCGCGCGCGGCAAAGCTGCTCCAGGCGCTCCAGCAGCTTCACTTTCTGTGCGTCCCCGAGCGAGGCGAGCGGGTCGATCGGCTGGTAGAGCTCGCGGCCGCCGCCTTTTCGAACCTTCGCGGGATGCGTCCGGCCGCCCGAGCGCGCAATGGCGCGCGTCGCCCTGGCCGCGTCCTCCAGAGCCGGCAGGCTGATCTCGTCGGAGTAAGCGAACGCTGTCTTCTCCCCCGCGATCGCACGCACACCCACGCCCTGGTCGATGCTGAAGCTCCCGGACTTCACGATCCCTTCCTCGAGGCTCCAGCCTTCGCTGCGCGAGTACTGGAAGTAGAGGTCGGCGTAGTCGAGCCGGTGCGAAAGCAGCGAACCGAAAACGCCCGCCAGCTTGCCGGTCTCGAGGTCGTGGGGGGCGAGCAGGAAGGACTGCGCGGTGGAAAAAAGCTGCTCGGGTGCGTTCATGAAAGGGATATGAGGGTGGACGAGCCGGTATTCTAGCTCTGCGCGCCTTACAACACTCGATGGGAGAGCGCAGGGAGGCTGTGGCGTATCTTCGCCTGAAGCGTCGGGTCGATACCGGCCACGACCACGCCGGCCCCGGCGGCGCGCTCGGCGATGACCTTGCCCCAGGGATCGACCACCATGCTGTGCCCGTGCGTCCGCCGGCCGTTCGGGTGCTTGCCTCCTTGGGCCGGGGCGAGCACCCACGCGAGGTTCTCGATCGCGCGGGCGCGCAGCAGCGTCTCCCAATGCGCGCGCCCCGTGGTCGCGGTGAAGGCCGAGGGAACGAGGATGATGTCCATCGGCGCGAGCGCGCGATAGAGCTCGGGAAAGCGCACGTCGTAGCACACCGAAAGCGCGATGCGCCCGAAGGGCGATTCGATTGCACAGGGTTGGGTGCCCGCTTCTATCGTTCTCGCCTCGTCGAAGCGCTCCGCTCCGAGCTCCAGCCCGAACAGATGGATCTTGTCGTAGCGCGCGACGCGCCGTCCATCCGCGTCGTAGACGAGGCAGCTGTTTCTCACCTTGCCCGGATCGTCGCACGCGAGCGGCACCGAGCCTCCCACGAGCCACACGCCTTGCCGCCGCGCCGTCTCCGCGAGGAACTCCTGGATCGGCCCGGCGCCGTCCCTCTCCTTCGCTGCCACCTTGTCCGTGTCGCGCATGCCGAGAATGCAGAAATACTCGGGGAGCACAACGAGCTTCGCTCCCCGGCCTGCGGCCCGCGCAACGAGCTTCGCGGCGGCGGCAAGATTCTCCTCGACTCTCGCTGTCGACACCATCTGCACCACGGCGGCCTTGAATGCAGCGGGCGCGCTCATGGAAGCGATGGCTGCTGCGTCGGATCGGCACCGCGCACCTCCGCCTTGAGGCGCTCGGCAACAGGCTTCTCCCAGGTTCCGGTAACGCGGTATTCGAATGTCAGGGCCTGGCCGAACGGATTCTTCAGGATCTTGTCGAGGATGAACGCGCCCAGCCCCCAAATCGGATTCACGACGACCGCCAGGACCGAGGAAATGCTGTTACCGACCGAAGGCTTCACGCGCACGTGTAGATCCTGCGTTTCCCTGTTCAAGTCGACTTCGCCGCCCATGCTGGCTTCGGCCGAAGGCCCCTGCATCTGGAAATCTGTCGTGCGCAGTACTCCATTGGTGACGGTCGCGCTGCCCGAGATGCTGTTGAAGGCAAAGCCCCGCCCGAACAATTCGCGGAAATCCAGCGTGATCCAGGACTGCATGCTGAGAATCCCGATGAGCCGCGCCGCGCCCGGTTCCGCTTTCAGAAACTGCCCTCTATATGCCTTGAAGTCGAGATGCCCCGTCAGGGTCGGATAGTCGATGGACTGTGGGTTTCCCGCCCAGCTCACGTTTCCCGTCAGCTCCGCCGTTCCCCGCTGCACGGTCCTGGGATAACCGAGGCGTTCGAGAAATTTGCCCACATCGCTGACCTCGAGACTGATCTTCTTCAAATTGACGCTCGGCCGCTGGGCCCGGCCCTGCCACACACCTTCGGTCACCGTGAGCGTGCTCTCCGGCCCGGTCAGCAGGAGTTTCTCTATGTTCCAGTCGAGCGCCTGGTTGACCGCGACGAGCTCCAGTTTGCCGAGGTTTTTGTCGTTCACGATCAGGCTGTCGGCAATGATATCGAGCGCGGGCAGATCGCGCGCCGGGATTTCTTCCTGCTTGCCCGGGGTCGCTTCGGGCAAGCTGAAGTGCTTCAGCCGCGCGACGATGCGCCCGCGGCCTTCGGGACGCCAGGCGATATCGCCGGCGAGCTCCTTTGCCGAGACATTCGCGATCCACACGCTGCCGCTCGTTCCTGCGCGCAGCGCTACGTCGTTCAAGCGCCGCCCGCCGACATCGAGGGCTGCGATCTTGAGGTCGAGGGCCGACGACAAGGGCGAGCCGGTTCCGTCACCGCCGCCGAGCACCTCGCGCCATCGCTCCACGTCCACGTAGGGAAGGCTTCCGGTCACCGAAAATCCTTCGCGGTCGGGCAGCACCGCGGGCTGGTTCAGGCTGACCACGCCGCGGCTCACGACGTACGCCGACCCCTCGCGCTTGCGCTCGATGGCGGCCTCGACGGTGCGAGCTAGCGACACCTTGATCGTGTCCGTCCGCGGCGGCCCCGGGCTGATGACGCGCTCGACCTTGAGCGGCATGGGCTCGACCGCCGTTTTTGCGAGCGGCGGCGGCAGGTCGGCGGCAACGCCGGTGAGCTGCGACTGCACGATCAGGGTCAGAGGCCGCCCGCGCGCTCCGGTCAGCGTTCCCTGCCAGGCCGCGGCGCCCGAGAGCCGGCGCAGCAGCGCCTCGCTCCCCCAGAACCGCGGGATCTGCGCCGGGCTCGCCGTTCCGTGAGCGCTGACTGCGATCGTCCCGTCGGCACGCGTCGCAACGGCAATCGTCGCGGGGCCGCCGAGGAACTTGGCGCTGAGCGCGCGAGCGCTGATCCCGGACTCGGTGAATTCGAGGCGCCCGTTCAGGTTCGAGAAAGGCGGGGCGTCGGAGTCCGTCTTGATTTCGTTGTCGACGAGCTGGTATTCGCCGACCAGTTTGAACGCTTCAGGATTCCGGATCGGGATGTCGAGCTGCAGCGTGAGGCGTCCCGCGCCCGCCGCGCTCATGCTCTCCGTCATGCCGTCCAAGGCCTTCGTCACCGGACTTTCGGCGATGAAGCGGAGGAAATCGCTGGTCTTGTCCTCGGCGCGGACCTCGACTCCGACGCGCACGTCCCCGTGAAACAAATCGGGAATGTTCGCGCGCACGCTGCTTGCCCGGACGCCGAGGACCGCTCCTTTCGAAGCGACGATGCGCATGCTCTTGCCTTCGAAGATCAGATCGCCCGAGAGGCCGCTCGCCCGAGGCCAGCCCTCGGCGTAGCGGAAGTCGGCGTCGGTCACCTTCGCGACGATCTGGAAAATGCCGGAACCGGGCTCGTCGAACGGAAACTTCGCGAGCTCCCCCTTCAGCCTCAATCTGACGTCGCTCGAGTGGCCCCCTTGGATCGAGGCCTTGAGATACTCGACGACTCGCGCGGGCAGCAGGGGAACGTAGCGGTAGACGGCCCGGCCGTCGGCGCGGAAGAAATTCCCGGTGAGGTCGATGACGCCCGCGCCGCCCTGTCCGCGCGCGAACCCGCCGAACAGCGTTCCAGCGATATCGCTGTTGGCGAACGAGAGGGTGTCGAAGGCGAGGTCGAATCGATCCGGAGCGAATTTCCAGCCGACGTGTGCTGCGAGGGTATCGAACTGCAAGGGGCTCTCGGCGACCACTCCGGGCAGCTCGATCGCAACCCGCTCCGAGCCGAGCACGACGCTGCCGCCCTTCTCGCTCGCCTCGAACCGCCCGGTGAGCCCCGCGAATCCGGGAATCCTGTCGTGGGCGCGCGCGGCGAGCCGCGCGAAGCCTCCCCGCACGCTATAGTGCTGCGGATCCTCCGCGTCCCCCGTCCAGGCGGCCTTCAAGTCGCGCACGCTGCCGCGCGGATCGGTTGCGGCAAGGCGCGCGCGGGTGGCATGCGGAAACGGCAGGTATTCGGCGAGTCGTGCGAGCGGCGCGAGCTCGATCGCATCGGCGTCGAGGTCGCCCCCGGAGGGCGCCCAATGCACCCGAAAATCGGCGGGCGGGACGACGATCCCGGTCGCGGTTCCGAGCGCGAGCTTGCGGCCGAAGACTTCGAACTCCTTCCCTTCGCGCTGGCTCGCACCTACCCGTCCGCGCAGGTATTCGAGCTCGAGGAGCGGAGTGTTCCTCGCCACGCGGCCCGTAACGTTGGAAAGCGCTACGTCGGCCGTGAGCTCACTGGAAGTCTTGCCGCGGAGATTCAGCCACAGGCGCACCCCGCCCTGGCCTGAACGTATGTCGAACGGATAGTCGACCCAGCGCCGCCACGCGACGAGATCCGTGTAATCAAGCTCGGCGTAGATCTGCCCGACACACTCGCCGGGATCGCCGGCGTCCAGTCTGTCCAGATCGCCGCGCACATCGAGCGCGGAGGCGAGCTCGGCGGACGGCTTCGCCTTGAAAGCGAAGCGGTGCCCCAGGAAGCCGTTTCGCAGGACGAAATTGAACCCCGGCAATTCGAGCAAGGGCGCGCCGCGCTGCTTGTCGTCCCAGCTGACGCTCGCGTCGCGGATGACAATCTCGCGCTGCGAAAAAACCCATTGCGCGATTCCGGCATCCCCGACTTGTGCGGCATGCAGTTCGATGCCCGCGACATAGAATTTGCCGGCCTCGTCGCGCCGGATCTCGAGCCTGGGCCGGTCGAAGACGAGCGAATAGAATCGCGGCGAGCCGATCAGGGCGGAGGTCCAGGCGAGCGTCGCCTCGACGGCGGGCAAGCTGAGCGCCGCGCGCCCGTCGTGATCGAAGACGGTCACGTTGTCGAGGAGGAGCTCGGGGCGCAGGCCCTGCCAGTCCGCGTCCATGGCTCCGATCGTGATGCGCTGGCCCAGGACTTTCGACGCGTATTGCTCGACGTCGCTCCTGTATTCCGCGACCTTCGGGAGGATCCAATGGCGAAGAGCGAGGAGCATCGCGGCGAACAGGAAGTAGGCGACGAGCAGCGTCCAGCCGACGATCCGCGCGGCGATGCGCCACCGGCTCTTCGGCGGAATCGCTTCGGCCAGCGTTTCCTCGATCGCATGCTCGAGTTGCTGTAGTTTCTGAAGGGGCTGGTCCAAGTCAGTGCGCTTTTTCGGCGTGGGAGTTCGGCCCGCAGAAAGGCCGCGATCGGCAACCCAAGGATGAACGCGAGAGCATCGCCTGGCGACGACAAGCACCCGCAACGAGCGACATTTTACCTGCAAGCCCTTGTCCCCGGGCGGAAAATGCGCTGACAACTCGCTGAAGCTCCTCGATTTTCACGCGCTTCCGCTAGAATAAGCTCCTTTCGGAAACTTCCCGGAGATCCCCATGTCGATGGCCGATCGCGACGGATTCATCTGGTACGACGGCAAGCTCGTGCCCTGGCGTTCCGCGACCACCCACGTGCTCACCCATTCGCTGCACTACGGCCTCGCGGTATTCGAGGGCGTGCGCGCCTACAAGACGGTCGACGGGACGGCGATCTTCCGCCTCGCCGACCACACCGAGCGCCTGTTCAACTCGGCGCACATCTACATGATGAAAATCCCCTACGGCCGGGAGACGCTCATCGAAGCGCAGAAGGAAGTGGTACGCGCCAACCAACACGAATCCTGCTACATCCGGCCGATCGCGTTCTACGGGTCGGAGAAAATGGGGGTGTCGCCGATCGGCGCGACCGTGCACGTCGCAATCGCCGCGTGGCCCTGGGGCGCCTATCTCGGAGCCGAAGCGCTCGAGAAAGGGATACGCGTCAAGACCTCGTCGTATGCCCGCCACCACATCAACGTGACCATGGCGCGCGCCAAAATGGCGGGGACCTATCCGAATTCCATCCTCGCGAACCTCGAGGCGACCCAGCACGGCTACGACGAGGGACTGCTCCTCGACGTGGACGGTTTCGTCGCGGAGGGGTCGGGTGAGAATCTCTTCATCGTCAAAGGGGGAAAGATCCACGAGCCTGAGCTGACTTCCGCCTTGAGCGGGATCACGCGCGCCTCGGTCATCACCCTCGCGAACGAGCTCGGCTATGAAGTCATTTCCCGGCGGCTCACGCGCGACGACATCTACATCGCCGACGAAGCCTTCTTCACCGGCACGGCGGCCGAGGTCACCCCCATCCGCGAGCTCGACGGGCGCACGATAGGCGAGGGCGCGCGCGGACCCGTCACGACCCAGATCCAGAAACTCTTCTTCGACGTGGTCGCCGGGAAGGTCGCCAAGCACAAAGACTGGCTCTCTCCGGTCCGCGAGAAGGCTTCGTCCAAGGTGTCCAGAGAGAAAGCCTGATGGGCGCGAACGAGCAGGCGAGCCGCGTCATCGAGGTGACCGAGACGGATCTTCCGCTGCATTGCCCCACGCCCAGGACGCCCGCGTGGTCCCTGCACCCCCGGGTGTTCCTCGACGTCGCTAAAGCGGGCCAGGTGCTCTGCCCTTACTGCGGCACACGCTACGTCTACAAGGGCGGCAAGCCCCGGGGCCACTAGCCCGGTGCCGAAGATCCTCATCGTCGCGCCGAACTGGATCGGCGACGCCCTGCTCGCCCAACCGCTCTTCGCGCGGCTGCGGAAGAAACTCCCCGGCGCCGTCATCGACGCGCTCGCGCCCGCGTGGACTGCGCCGGTGCTGCGCCGCATGCCGGAGATCGATGAGGTCGTCGATGCGCCCTTCGATCACGGCGAGCTGGCGCTCGCCGCGCGCTGGCGCCTGGGCCGCGGCCTGCGCTCGCGCCGCTACGACAAGGCGATCGTGCTGCCTAACACCTTCAAGTCCGCGCTCGTCCCCTTCTTTGCGAATATTCCCCTTCGCTGCGGGTTCCTCGGCGAAGCGCGCTACGGCCTGCTCAACCTCGTGCACAAGCTCGACGCGAAACGCTCACCGCTCATGGCCGAGCGCTACGCGCAGCTGGCGGAAGAACCCGGGACGAATGCGGCCCAGCCCTTGCCGCAGACAGGGCTCGCGGTCGGCGAGGTGAATCTAGCCGCCGCTCTCCGCCGACTCGGACTTTCGCGCGCGAAGCCCGTCGTCGCCTTCTGCCCGGGCGCGGAGTACGGTCCGTCCAAGCGCTGGCCGGCCCCGCATTTCGCCGCGCTCGCGCGCAAGCTCGCCGCGCAGGGCTACGCCGTCTGGCTGTTCGGCTCCGAGAAGGACCGTGCCGTCGGCGAGGAGATCGCCGCCGCGAGCGAAGGAGGCGCGACCAACCTGTGCGGGAGGACCGATCTCGCGAGCGCGATCGACCTGCTTTCGCTCGCCGAAGTCGTGGTGAGCAACGATTCGGGCCTCATGCACGTCGCCGCCGGCGTCGGGCGCCCGGTGGTGGCGCTGTACGGCTCCTCCAGCCCCGAGCACACGCCGCCGCTCGCGCGCAGCCACCGCATCGTCAGGACCGGGATCGAATGCAGCCCGTGCTTCGCGCGCGAATGCCCGCTCGGGCACTTCAAGTGCATGAAGGAGCTCGCGCCCGAGCGCGTGATGG
>Ga0209807_1000435_pt1 | contig 19155 bp, 31 predicted proteins | sample GraSoiAngelo_154_FD_186168 | JGI IMG/M metagenome (GOLD analysis project Ga0209807, IMG submission 186168) | Grasslands soil microbial communities from the Angelo Coastal Reserve, California, USA - 14_1009_13_20cm (SPAdes) (version 2) | ecosystem: Environmental > Terrestrial > Soil > Grasslands ... | reverse complement strand
GAGCTGGATACCATGAACCGGGGCAACCTGGAGCAATTCAGGGTAAGCCAGAATGATTCAGCGGATGGGCTTTTGAGTCTTTGGCTTTGTCGATGTCGATTTGAGCCGGTTGCCTATCGAGAATGTCATGTCTGAGATTTCATCGGTCTGAGTGACAAGCCCCTTGTTCGACTCGACGGTTACACAGAATCGCTCCGCTGGGTCAAGCAGGGGATGGTCTGACAAATTCCAAGGACCTGCCTTGTAGATGGTTGCTGCTCCCGGCTCAAGAGCGCGGGGCGAACCTTTTGCTGGCTGAAAGGTGATCGAATCGCTATCCCGGGTCTCTGGACACGGGACAATGAGTCGCACTTGCTTGACGTAGAGTGGATGCTGCCCGATGTTGATAACCTCCGCAAAGAGCCCGTTTTTCTTTAGGAATGATGCGTCTAAGTCCAGGTCGACTCGATTTTTACCTGTTTTAGTTACGGAGCGGATCATCTTGTAGTCAGGGAAGGAAATCGAGAACCTGACCAAAGCCTTGTCTGTCAAGCTTTCCTCGTGTACATGCACTTGGCACCCTAAACTTACGACACTCAGCACGAATCCAAGCACACCCAAAATGGACGCGAGCGTAGACCCGCTGCGAGACGATTTCGGCTCTTGATTCATTACTGCTCAGGATAGCTTCTGCGATCACAAACACCAAGGCTGTGGGGCGGCTAGATGAAAGGTGGTTACGTCTTTGCAGCAACTTTCGCAACAGCCACGCTCGAAACAGCCCGTCCGGTGCCTATTTTCGCCGAGAGCCCGCCAGCAGGATCACTGGTTTAGGTAGCTTGCACAGCCAGCTTTCTAATCCGAGGGTTGCAGGTTCGAGTCCTGCCGGGCCTACCAGAATCTTTGGCAACCTACTTCGCTTCCAAGCATTTCTGGCCCGTGCACCGGAACTGGGGTCTTTTTCCTTGATTTCCTGGCCACAATCCGGTTGCACGTCAGCCGCAAATATGGGATAGTGCGCCTTCCCCCGCCAGAGGTTACTATCATGGCGGTTTTTCTATTCGATTCAGCGGGTGGTGATGCCGGGAGCATTTTGTTCCTCGCTCTTCTGATCCTAGGACTCTATTTTTTACCTAGCATCCTCGCCTGGAACAAAGGCGACTTTGGATCGGTTCTGGCCATCAATTTCTTTCTCGGATGGACGCTGGTCGGGTGGGTCATAGCGCTCGCGTGGGCACTAAAATCCGAGCCAAAACCGACTCAAGTCGTGGTTCAGCAATCGGCCCCGCAGGTCAATCCGCCCTCCGAACTGTGCCGCGCATGCGGGAAATACTCACCGTGGGGTTCGAGATTCTGCAATAGCTGCGGGCAGCCGTTCACGATGGGCGGGAGAGCGTAGTCTCGCGCCCGCATCGGTTGTTCTTTCGGAAACTCGGGGTAAGGGAAGGTCCTCACGCAAAGCTGCCTAGCTCACTCCGGCATCGTTCTTATTGGCAGGTATGTTTTCCCACGAAGCGCACAACACTTTGCTGGGAGGTCCCTCGCTGCGCTCGCGGTTTCGGCTGAGGGCTCCCGCTCCACTCACGCCCGCAAAACGCCTCAAGCTGCACAACCGTGAATTCTAGGAATTGACCTTCCTCAGCGACTAGCCTGATGCTTGGTCATGCGCCTGCCCGCGAAGAGTGCAACGCCGAGGGTCGCAGCGGTGATGAACAGCATGGTCGGGGCATCACCTTCCGGAACTCGTACGGTTTTCGGATTGTCCTTCGGATGCGGCTTTGCCACAACCTGGACTGCGCTCACAGAGCAGAAGACCGCGAGGAGGAGAAGACTACCGAGATAGCCAATGACTCGTGCTTTCATAGGGACCCCCAAGAACCCAACCTTAATATCACGGGCCCGTGGCCGATGGAATGGCACGACAGTGGGTGAAAATCCTTTCACCGACCACGACGGGCCCTGTTGACCGCCAAGGGCCTCATCGTGCCTGGCACCTCGGTGCCAATTTTCCGGGCATGCGGGTACAGTGAAGTGAAGCGTGAAACTCTTTTCAGCCACTGGCGTGCCATTTGCATGGCCAGCTTTCCGTCGTATCGTCCTTCCACCCCCTCTGGGACTGCTCGGCGTGAGTGCTCCGGTCTCACACCGAAACGGGGCACTCATTGCTCACTCGGAGGGCATCAGGTGTCGCAATCGGAAGCGGTTCGAGACTACGTTTATCGCAATTACATTGTTCCAGCCAGAGCGATCAAAACTGCTTCGATCACGATTGTCGCTGCTGATGTGCTCAGGGCGTTAGGGTTCGACAACGAGCAGATGTCCCTGGTTTGTGACGCTCTGGATGCAATGAAATTTCAGACGGACCATGGCATTCGCCTCGTAGAAAGAAACGGCCCCAAGCACGGCGCAACCGCCACCTTCAAGTTTTCTGTTTAACCCGCACAGCAGCGGGGTTCACGCCGGCCTACCAAAATCTTCTTAACCGCATCAACAATATGGTTTGCATGGCCAAGAAGGAAAAAAATCAAATTCGCGAACTTCAGGGCTGGCAGGAAATTGCCGAGTTTCTAGGATTGCCGGTCGCGACAGCACAGCGATGGGAGCGGTCAGGAATGCCGGTCCATCGCGGTGGGCGGTATGTATATGCCCTGCCTGATGAGTTGAACCGTTGGATAGGGAAAGAGTCGCGTTCGCGTTCTCCCGTCCATATTGCAACGGAAAGCGCCGACCTCACTGCCGATCTGAAACGTGCGCTTTCCGAAACTCGGCGTAAGGGAAGATCCTCACGCAAAGCTGCCTAGCTCACTCCAGCATCGTTCTCGTTGGAAAGTATGTTCTCCCAGAAGCGCACAACATTTCTTTCGAATATCCCATCCAAAACCCATCGAGGTGTTCCTATGATTCAATTTGTGTGCGACTCTTGCGGTAGGGTGAAGGCGCCAAGGGAGACTTGGATTGTTGGCATCGCAGCAGAAGCGGTAGGAATGACCGCTGCTCGCAGGGAGGTCACGATCAAATCAGATTGGGACAGAGTAACGGCTGTGCATCCATTGGCTGTCCACTTCTGCTCGCTTAAATGCAAGGACGACTACATGGCTGAACTGTTCGCTCCTGAAGCTTCTTCGGAAAAAGTCATGGTTGGTCCAACGGAAGTCGTGGTGGAAAGGAGTGGTCCAGCAATACGGAGAGTTGTGACAAAGCTTAAAAGCCGCAGCCCACGAGGGAAGAAGCGTGCGGCCTGAGCGCCGGACTATCCATTGAGGCGGGCGGCGGATGACTGCCCGTTGATGATCTGCTTGATACACGGCTTTTTGACCGCAGTTGAAGCAAGAAGCGTGCAGTTTCAGAATGGGTCAACATTACAGGAAGCAGAAACATCTCCCACCGCAGACCGCTGCCTGTTATCCTCTTCTTGTTTTAATCGCGGACAATGGATAATCCAACAGGACCTGCGCAACAACAACTGTTGTCCCTATTGCAGACGGCGAAAAACCCTCTAAAATATCTCACCCCAAATGATTGGGCGCTAATCATAGACAAAGCTAAACGACTGAGCTTTAAGAAAGATGAAAAACTGGTTTCCTACGGGAAGCAGTCGAGAACACTGTATGTGTTGGGAGCAGGCAAGGTCAGCATAGCGGTTTCCGGAACCAGGATCGCGCAGATTGGGCCCGGTGAGATTTGTGGTGAGATGGCATTTCTGGAAAATAGCGTCGCCAGTGCTACGGCGACTGCTGAAGGAGAAGTCGAGGCGTACTCTCTCGAGTGGTCGGTGTTGGAGGATTTGTTTGAACTGTTTCCTCACCTTGCGTCGCGGTTCTACCGCTCAGTCGCGGTGAATCTGTCGCGGAGACTTCGGGAACAAATCGTGGCTAAGCAAAGCGGAAAGGGATAATTCGCTCAGAGGATACTTGCTCACCATCAAGGGCGATGCCGGTGCCCGCCGGATTACGCGACGTAGGCCTTGTTGAACACTGCCTGTCAAAGCTGCTGATTCACATTACCAGCGTAGCCACGCCTGTGCCCGCTAACGCGGCCGCCCAGATCAGGTCCAGGTTGATCCACGCCTTTCGCAGCAATCCTAGCCCGAGTTTTTCGAAGACCAGCAGCGCCGTGCCAGCCGTAACCAGCAGGTATGCTGCAGCGTGCAGCATAGTCGCGCTAATCGCAGCGGCGGGCATTCCAGAGACATTGTCAGTGAGACCACCAGAAGCATGGGCGGTTGACATGCGGAGGAACACGGGGAGCACCATGACTCCGGCGCCATGGACCGAGGCAACAAGAAAAGACCAGAGGGTCAACTGACCAATTCCCACGCGCATGCCTGCCCACCGCAAGTGTGAATGGCGGAACAGACAGCGCACCCCCATACCGACCAGGACTGCTGCAACCAACCAGCGAAGGTAGTGAACCGGTATGGTGAATCCTGCGATCATTGCGACGAGGATGGCGGTGAAAATCGCGAGCGCGTGACCCAATGCAAGTGGTCCCAAAGCGCGCAACACGGCGCTTCGCCGGTGCTCTTGCAGTCCCTGCGCCACTGCAAAGAGCCAGCCCATTGCGGGGTTAATTCCATGGAAGGCGCCCAAGATGATCAGCGTCGTCCATGAAGTCAAGTGTTCGTAAGTCACGGTTGCTCCTCACGAAAAGCAAAACGAGTCCGACGAAGAATCGCCGCCTTCGAGGCGTACCTGGTGAGGCCGCATCGACTCGAAATGAACGAAGAGCTTCGGGTCCAGACGCATCCCGCTATTCGGATCGACATCAAGCTTTGCCAGCCAGCCGCGAACGCCGTCGGGATAGAACTGCTCATCCCAGGTGCGATAGAGCGAGTTGGTGAGGTAAACGCGCTTTCCATCGCGGCTGATCTCGACCATCTGCGGTCCTCCGTTAAGCGCCACATCGGGATAGCTGCTGTGCGGCTGACGACGTACGATGCCGCCAAGCTTCACGGAACCGGCCTTGGTGGGCTGGAAAGGATTCGAGACGTCATACTGCAGCAGTTCGCCTGTGCCCCAACAGGAGACGTACAAGAACCGGTCGTCCAGAGAAAGGTTTATGTCAGTGACCAAAGGTGGTACCGCCTTGAAGCCTTTGAGCAGTGGAGGCAACTGTTCGGGATCGGCTGCTTCCGCGGGGATCTCGATCACCTTGCGAATCTTCCACGAGCTGCTGCCGTTCGTGCCCTCGCGATACCAGAGCCAGATAGAAGAGGAAAGATCCTTCAACGAAGTGACCACGCCCACAAACCCATACGTCTTGTTGGGATCGTGCGCGGGCCGCAGTTCCAAAACCATCTGCTGTTCGGGCCCAAGATCGAGAACCTGCTGGTGACGGCGCTCGCGTAGATCCCAGACATGCAATGCGTGGCCATATTTTCCCGCGACCAACAGTTCGGGGTTGATCCCGTCTTCGACCATGCTGGGTGTGCCCCATTCGCTGGTGATCATCGTGTCATGCCCGAGATGCCACCAGAAGTCGTAGGCGAGGAACTGTGGACCGCGATCCTCTTCCCACCGGCCCTTGATCTCGAATGTGTCGGGATCCATGACAAAGATGCCCCCTGGACCATCAGCATTGCTCGAGCCAATTGCATTGATGTAGATACCATCTGGACCGCAATGCGAAGTGTGAGGCCTGCTATACCCGGTACGCTTCAGCACAGTCTCAGGCTCAATGACTTTCACCAGCTTCGGGTTACGTGGGTCGGGTTTGGTATCAATGATGTGAATACGCGATGAGCGTAAACCGGGCACGACCAGATAGCGGCGCTCCATGTGTGGATGGGGTGAGTAGGGGCAAAGGCAGGAACTGCAAGCATTCCAGCCGAAGTGGTGGAGCTCGTCCCCGGCAAAAGGCATTCTCGTCTCGGATACGACTTGGCCGAAATTCGGCGAACTGGGATCGACATCCAGCAACGCCAGTGCATCGCTCTGTCCATCTTGCTTCGGATTTAGCAGGGTGACGAATGCCAGCTTTTCGGGAGCCGCCTCCATCGCCATTTTGGGAGAAGGATAAAAGGTCGGGTCGGGCCGCAGCGCAGTCCTCAGGGTAGCCATATTTGATCCTCCATCATCAATGCATTTCAACGTTCCGTCGGCCTGATTCGTACAACCGGATTTCCCCGCAGAACGCAATTCTACGCTTCTAGTGGGTTGGGGAAAACTCGATTTGAGGCACTCGGATACACGGGGGCTTCACGCCACGGCACCCCTGTTCCAAGCTTCATGGTAAAACGCTTAAGGGAAATGGCAGATTGGGTTGAGCGATCCGCCTGCATTGACTTCGCGACGCACTTGGCTCCGCACTACTTACGTGCGCCAGCGGACCGGCCTCTCATGGCCCGGAGCTGAAGATCGTCGGCTAGTTTGAAGGTGAGCTCTGTCTCAGCGGGAATTTCCTTCTTGCGACCTCTGTAGACCTGAGCGCCGGCGCCTCCGGCTCCTCCCACAAGGGCTCCGATAGCCGCTCCCTTACCGCCCCCAAGCAGAGCACCCAGCACCGCCCCGACCGCGGCCCCGCCTCCAACGTATTTAGCCGTGCGTTTGTTGGCGCCCAATCCGCCCGGACTGGATTTTCCCGCAGCGCTGGTGATCGCATATCGGCGGCCATTGATGGTAACGGAGCGCAGGTCTAGCGTCGTGTCATCGCCGTTTTTCATTGCGACCAGCCGCGCCGGGCTGCCGTGCGGGATCAGGACCGCACCCGAGCTGTCTTGGACGTCCTGACTCACGGTAGCGGAGTAAGCGCTTCCCGCAGCCGGCTTCGCAGGAATGGCGCCGTCGGTGCGCACTTTGATCTCGGCGCCTTTGGGAATCACGTGGTTGGTTTGGGCGAACGCAGAAATCGTGAGCAGTAGCAGAAATGCAAATGCGTTTTTCATGGCTCTTCCCCTGCCGGCGGACCTGCAGTGAAGATGTATTGGAATGCCTGATGAGTTGCCCCCGTAGCTAGGCCATCCGGAGAGTTGAGGCGGTCCTACACGTCTGCTGTGGATGGTCCGAAATGAACAGCGCATTATCGGAGCGAGAGATCCCTGAGTGATCCGGCTTGATGTTCAGGGCTTTCGCTTTTAAGTCCGTGGACGCGCAGCAGGCACGAAGCCGTCACGTACATCACAAAGCATTCGAGAGCAAAAGGCAGGAAGCCGAGATAGCCTGGAACCGGCATCTCAAAAATCTTCCAGCTTTGAAAGATGGGAAAAATGTAGTGCCATTTGGCGGCAGCCCAGTAATTCCAGAATTCCCAAAACCAGCCGCAGGCAAACCCGGACACTAACAAAGAGTAAAACCGCGAGCGGCGCCCTGCCGTGAAGTCACCGATGAGCGACGGTAAGCCGAGCCGGTAATTGATGGGATCCAAGAGGAACACAAAGCCGATCCAAACCAGTGCGAACAAGTGCCTTGCGACAGGTTGCGGCGCAATCAACGGGGCAAGAAGACAGATCGCGCCAAAAAAGACCATTCCGCGCCGGGCCGGTAACGAAAATTTGATGGGAGGTCGTGGTGGGAACCAACCGAAGGATTCAATCAGGTCGGCAGTTTCGAAGATGCCTGGAAAGATGGTCGCAAATGACCAGCCATAGCCCAGCAGCGCAAACGGCCAGGCTACCGGCACGCCAATATAGCTCCAGTTCTGCAAGCGCAAATTGTAGGCTTCAAAGATCAGCCAAAGCGGGATCGAAAGCGCGGCGATACACACAAACTTTCTGGGCTCATCGCGCAGGAGGGAATGCCCCCGGACCGCAAGTACGGCCGCATCCGCCAGCAGGACATAGCAAGTCCAGGCAATCGGTGTGAAATAAATTGCGACCGGCTCAAAGCCTCGGAACAGGAGCCATTCGGCGATTATCAATCCGATCAGACCAGCCCAGCCATACGCCGACAACCTGGCTTGCCGGTGTCGAGCGAATTCAACGCACAGAACCGTCGCAGTCAGGAATGTTATCGCCAGCCCAAGCAGGGTCATGAGCTATGCTAACGCGGGATGATGCGTATAATGCGCCTCATTGAGCGTGCCGTATGCGCTATCTGGTTGCGGTATCCCTTCTGCCGTTCCTGATCTCGCCGGTCTTTGCCGAGAATCAGGGAAAAGCCTCAGACACTCTCAATCAAAAAAGTGGGGCACCGGACGCATGGGGGATTATTTCTCCTTCTGCCTCGGCTGACGTCAACGCCGCGTTCGCAGGCATAGAGCGCGATGCGCAACCAACATGCCTCAAGATGCGCAGCTACTATGTTGAAAGAGAGTCGAAGCATTCCGACGTTACACATCCGATTGGCTATTCGACCTGCACGCCGTCGGAGCGATTCGCTGTCAAGCGCGCCGAAGACAACCGAGAGAAATGATTTAAAAAAATCCCCCGGATTGTGGAGGTGAGTGCTACCCGGGGGGAGGCCGCAGAATCAGGCGCGCGCCTTTCCAGCCAAATTGATGACATCTTATCGAGGCAGAGGGTAACACTTGAATCGGGTGCTTACCCGATTACTATGTACCTCAATTGTGTTTAGATGAGCGACCTGGCGAGGCCAACAGCTAGCGACCTCTGCCGCAACTTCACCTCAGTGGCTAAAGCCTTATTCCTTTGGGGAGGTTACGGCGCGTCTGAAGACGCGCCCTTTCAAATCGTTTCTAACTTATTGCGCGAAGTTTTGGGACGCGATACTAAGAGGTGGTTCTAATCTTTCAGCGGCACAATCGGCCGCTCCCCTTGGCAGTAGGTGGCAACGCGCTGCAGGCCGCCCCCGGCCTCCGGAATCATTCGCACCGGGCCATAGCAATAGACAGCGTGTCCGTTTTGGGCTAGAAACCAGCGGCCACCTTTGCGCGCGCGTTGCACCGTATAGTCAAGGGGCGAGCGTGGCGGCAGCAACCTGAGGGAGCCGGGCAGAGACAGCGATAAGAGCAACGTGGCCAGAACTTTCATCGGGTCAGGCTTGGCACTGCAATTTAAATAACTACGAGCGTCCTGCGTTCATCCGCTTCATCAGCCGCAGCCTTAGGCGGTCTCCGCGGAAATGCTTTGCGAGACTTACCCGCGCTCTGCTCGTTCCTGGCTTGGTTCCGCGGAGTCACCTGGGAGGGTGACCCCTGCGGCTTAACCTGAGTCGACGGAGTGTTTGCCTGCGGTTTCGCTTTGGGATTGTGCGCCTGTCCAGCGGCATGCTGGGCTTGAGCAGATTTCCCATTCATTGCGGATAGCTGGCTGCTGTCGCCAAATAACTGCCGGATCAGAGAACGCTGGGAATCGATGGTTCGCCCCTGCTCCATCACTAGCTTGGCGAGCAGGCCGTAAGAAATCAGAAACAATACAACAAGAACCGGAAGCATCGAGTGCTTCGGTTTGGCGTCCACCGCTTGAATCGTCGAATCCAGCAATTGGCACCCCGTTGGCGCCCCGGAACAGCAGGCATCTCAGCAAAGTGCAGCTTCTAAGCCAACGCCGATATACGATCTAAGCTGCTCCATAAATGGAACTTACGACGGTAAATTTCGTGCACGTCGGAGATAATGCAGTGCAAGTCGCTGCATATTATTGGTAACCCGTCACTCGTTACCCCGCCGGCAGAATCGGAATTGCCGCACGGCTTCGGCGGGCCCTCGTCCGGGCGGACGAGCGAGACTCGCCCTTCCCCTCGGTTCGAGGGGAATAGGTCTCTTGATTTCATAGCGCCCCCCGGCTCTCCGATCGTCGGCGTTTCTAGATCTGCTGACGCGACGATCTCGAAACGCCCACCAGTCCGGCACTCAAAGGAGTGCCTCAGTCAATGCCTGATTGTGCGGGACTGCTCTCGTCAGCGTTTTTTCTCCTTCCCCTAGGGAATGTACCTTATTGAACAATCAACTGAAGAGCGGGATAGTCCTTTTTGTGTGCCGTAGCTCATGCCCGCCTCCGAGGAAACAGTCCGCCAGCTTTGTGCGAAGGTCTTGGCGGCGCAAAATGAAATCGCCGTAGAAAAGGCTCTTTCGGAACTTCAAGACGCTACGAAGGATTATTTGCAGAACGCAGACATCGGAACGCAGACACTCCGCTCCAACGATGAAGCCGCCTAACAGTTGATTCCCCACGGACGCAACGGAACTGGATGGCAATTGACGAGGTTCATGGGTCATGAATATTCCCCTATTCGCGCTCGTAAAATTATATCCATCGGACTGGTATCTGCTTGTCATCGTAGTGCCGTTATGTTTAGCAGGCATTTGGCTTCTGTACGGCGAATTGCTCAAGTGGTCGAAACAACGAGTAGAGCTATACGGAGCGCGTCCCGCGCGTATCCTCGATGTGCCGACCAAAGAGGCGGATGTGCCGACCAAAAAGGCGGCGTGACTGTCAAAGGTTCGGCAACGAAACCACGGTCGCTCGAAGAATGGTTCTGGCGTCTGGTTTTCGTGGGCGTGGTCTGCGACTTCCTCTATCTAGGCTGGTTCGTTCTGAGATTGCTACGGCCACGCTGGAGCTTGAAGCCTTCGGCATCGAGATCGGGATACGGCACATCAAGCGGCGGGAACATCAGACGCTGTCCCTGGCTGAGGCAGCAGTTTCAAATATTCATTCAGAACTTCCTCAGCAATCCCGAATCTCAGCAAGATATCTCTTGCTTCGCGACGGAGACCTGCAACGCTCCTTTGAGATTGGCCACGCTGACATATGGAGCATAAAATCATTGTCGTCCTGTTCGGGTGCGGCTTTCAAGTGGTAATGATTTTTAACCCGGTCGCTAGAAAAGGAATTGAGGAAAAATCAGGACTCAACGAGTGCAGCAATGGCAGAATTCATTCACGAACACTCGGCGCGGGTGAGGGACGAAGACGGCACGGACTACGTAGTAAGTATTTATGCACAGGAGAGGGTTGACGGCACATGGGAAGGTTGGCTCGAATTTCATCCGCTAGATAAGCGCAAACCGACGTTGCGCACTGAACAAGAGACATCACAGCCCAACCGCGTTGCCGTAGAGTATTGGGCGTCTGGTCTAGAGCCAATCTACCTCGAAGGGGCCTTCGCACGCGCACAAGGACGCCTGCTGTAGGCTTTGCGCCCTTCACCACAGAATTCTAGCCGCTTGTCTGACTGGCTTTCTTGGGTGCGAAAGTTCTTTGTATGCCGCGAGCGAACAACCTCCGATCTATCGTGTTAACAATAGCGTTCAGATCAGCGGGTTTTGTGAAATAGTCATCCACTTCGGCTCGGATGCTGCGCACTGCGGTTTCAAAAGCCGGGTACCCCGTCAAGAGAATCGTTACGCAATCTGGATTAGCTTCTCGCATGGCATGGACGATTGTGAATCCATCGCTTTCGCGGTCAATATTGATGTCCGACAACAGCACATCGAATTGATGAGCCTTTATTGCTGCGAGGGCCTCCGAGACATTGGCTGCGACCTGCACTTGAAACCCACGCTCCTGCAAGATAGGCGGAAGCGTCAGACGAATGCTCGGTTCATCATCGACAAAGAGAAGCCGATTGCCCGGCGCTGTTTTGGTGGAAACCCTGCCGCGAACTTGGTTCTCACGTTCTTCCAGAGCTTGGTTGAGTTCTTGAATGATGGCGAGAAGCTTCTTGGGGTCTTGCTCGTTCGCAGCTTTCTGCGCCAGTGTCTTCCAGTCCTTGTTGCCCATATCTGCCCAATTTCTAATTTTTATTTACTCACAGGAAACTGATCTCGACCAACTGACATTTGTAACCGGCGTTTGGCTCTGAAGTAACTTGTGGATTACCCGATCCTGAGTGTGAAATTTGAACACCTTTGGAGAAATGATGCTGCTTAGGTGCAGTTCAACATGCCATTGCCACTGACCTTTGGCGAAGTGTTCTGCACACCATTGCTCACGGTAATTTGCAGATCAGCCGGAGCTGTTGCCGTTATGGTGACTGGGCCTGGTGATACACACGTCGCCTCGCCGGTGTCATCAATCGTCGCAACGACTGTGTTCGATGACTTCCACGTCAAACCGTCTGTCACATGCAATTCGCGGCTACTGTGATCCGTGAACGTGCCGGTTGCGGTGAAGCCTACCTGGCCTTGGGGACTACTGGAAGCAGTTGCCGACGAGGGTGAGACCGCAATGCTGGTCAGTCTCGGGTGTCCTGCTCCACAAGCCACGAGGAGAGCGGCAATCATCAGAAGCGAAGGAAACAGAAAATACTTCATGGGGAATCTCCAGCAAGGTAGGAGTCCCACGAAGCGGACAATGGTTGCTCTTCGTCACGCTTATGTTCGACGGCTAACCAAAAAACTTCGCGAGATTTAAGACCTGCTTCAGTTTCGAGACTGCGGCTCGCCCATGATAATGAACTGTCACGGAGAGTGACTTAGAGGCGCGGGGTCTTCCGGTCTATCTGCTCTCGTCAGGATTCGACTGGCTTACTTCGCAGTGACGACCACTCCAACGATCTGGTCGTTCATCTTCTCGATGAGATTTCGCGTCTGCTCGATGGTGATTCCGCTTAATACTTCAAAGCTCAGGCTAACCGCTGCTAAATGAGGGACCGTGTTGTGGAATAGTTCCATCTCAATTGCGGGCTTGCCCTCGCTGGTTTTCCTGAGACTGAAGCGGCATGAGCCGCGTTCGACGTTGGGCATAATCGCTCCTCAGCCAAAAGGGTTGTCGTGAGGTTTAGTGTTTGCTCGGCTGGAAAGTTTGGTGAACTTTTGTCCATTCCGTTCCAAAAACCGAACAAGGGGAGGAACCCTCCAATGTTGATGAACAGGCAGCGTTCTCGGCAAAGCGCGGCTTGTTCGGAAATTCGAACAGGTTTTTATTCATGAAAGACGCACAAAGCCCAAGCCGCACGAATCGTGCGGGAACTTGAGGCTCGGTTCGGCTTGAGGGCTAACCCCGAGAAGAACTCGACAAAGCCTGACGCCGCATAAATTGTTTAGCTCCGCCGGATATTTTCGAGATGGCTTAGAGCTTCGCTGATCGTGCGCCGCTGATCGGAATCTTCGTACTCGACTGCCAAGCGTAACGCCTGTTTCATCATTCGCTTCGCTTCTTCAATCCGAGCCTGTTGCTTCGCAGGATCAGTTTCCTGTAAGGCTGACCTATAAAGCCTGATCCATTCTAGGTGTTCCGCCATGCGATCGCCTAACCCACCTCCGAACAGTGGAGGCTTTGACGTGAACAATAAGCTAACGCCGAATTTCGGCTCAGTCCTATAGCGAACCTAAGCGACGATCCTGCGTCAGCGTGAGACCGTGATGTACACCTGGCAGAACATATATGCGAAGACGAGCAGCGAGATCGCGAGCAGAATCACTGATGCCGTCAGCAACCGTTCCACAATTGGTCTATACGGCACACACGTATTTACTCACAGAATTTGATCTTGACCTAGGAACACGGGTAATCGAGTGCTCCACTCTGGAGTAATCTTGTGGGAAATCATCCGATGCCGAGTTTGAAGCCTTCGGCAACGAGATCATGATGCGGCACATCGAGCGGTGGGAACTTCAAACGCTCACCTGTTCCTAGCTCAGGAAGCAGTTTCAGGTATTCATTCAGGACTTCCTCAGCAATCCCGAAACTCAGCAGTGCGTCTCTGGCTTCGTCAAATGAATTGTATGTACGTGTAGCATTCGCGCTGTGCTGCGGTCGTTCGACGGAGATCTGCAATCCGCTTTTCAGACTGGCCACGCTGACAATGACGAGCATAAAATCATTGTCGTCCTTTTCGAGCAACGGCTTTCAGACGGTAATGACTTTCAGGATAACAAGCAATGAACGCATGCGGAGTCGTTGAAATCTGGAAGAGGAAAAATCAGGACTGAACGAGTGCAGCAATGGCAGAATTCATTCACGAACACTCGACGCGTGTGAAGGACGGGGACGGCACGGACTACATAGTACGTATTTATGCCCAAGAGAGGGCTGACGGCACATGGGAAGGTTGGCTCGAATTTCATCCGCTTGATAAGCGCAAAGCGACCTTGCGAACTGAACAAGAGACATCACAGCCCAACCGCGTCGCCGTCCTTGGGCGTCTGGCCTAGAGCCAGTCTACCTCGAAGGGGCCTTCGCCCGCGCACAAGAACGGCTGCTGTAGGTTTGCTCTACGCCGCATCTCTCTCAGTGCGAATTGCGGGGCGAAAAGAGGTGTTTCGGTTTGCCATTTCAAAGCACGAATCTGACTGGCGATAGCGGGAGCGTCTCCCCGGTCTGCAACCTGTGCCGCCACTTCTAGCACCTCGTTAATCGCCATCAGAGGAAGGCAATTGCCGCGCGCCTTAAAGTTTGTCAGGGCATATTTTGTGCGGAGGTTTTCTGCCAGAGTCATAAAACACCGCCCGCAAGCAAGGCTTTGCTAACGCTATGCGACCCGGTCAACTTCCGAAGAAGCAACTCTGCTCAATGTCGAGAGTATTGAACGAGCATCTGCCAACTTGCGACGCTCCCTTTCCGTAATATCCGCACTCGATTCTTGTTGAGCGATGGCGTGCCGTGCCGCGTCGATGCGAGTCAGCATTTCGTGGGGATTCAATTCAAAAAGTGCGGCCTTGTATAACTCCTGCCAATTAGTATCCAGCATGGCAGCCCTCCACGTCGTTGAACATGCTTGGGAAATCTCTTTGGGGGAATGTTCTAAAACATTTTCGTTATAGATTTCAAGTTTAAAAAATTTAGTTCGATGGCGAACGAGGTCAGTTCGCGCGATCATCCCACTGGATGCGCGTTTGGCTTTCCAAGCGGTCTATATCGACGCCGCTCTCCAGGAATTAGAGAAGGCGGAAGACTGGGCAAGGCAGCATCACGGAATGAAGTGAGGGTCGCCATCAGCCCGAAATGGGGAACAAACTCAGAGCCTTCGTCTCTCGCCAGGATTCCCGCTGGCCTGCTTTTGAATGAGGTCTTCAACAGCAGGCGAAACTACTATGCCTTAGACTTTTACAGCAACAATAATAATCACAACAATTACTGCGACCGCAATAATCAGTAACGACTCTTTGCTGAGCGAACCCGCCGCGAAATCCTGTTGTCCCCGCCGAGCACGTTCGGCAAGCCGCGCCAGTTCCGCGTCGTCCAGTCCAGCGATTGCTCGTGTCACCTGGACTTGATCCACGTGAACGGATTGAAGCGCCTTTTTGCCTACATCTGAGGACAATAATTGCTGAATCGCGTGTTGATTCTCCACCCTTATCCGAGAAGCCTTCAGCAACTCCTGATGGAGTTCTGCGGGATTTACCAGATGAGACTCCGCAAACAAGCTTGGTGGAAGGGCAAAGAATATAGCTAAGATGAAAGCGAGAAATGCTCGGCAGAATCGGACCGCACGGAGACACATGGCGCACACTCCTCAAGAACAATGGCTAGTGGGATGCCGAGAGGCCTCGTGGTATGGCCTGCAAATTTGTGGCCAAGCAGTTGTTCAAGCCGCACGCTTCCATCGTGGAATGCGGCTTTTGGCTTTTACCACTACTCTCTCCACTGAGGGACCACTTTGCTCGATCACTACCTTTGCTGGACCTGCATGAATAATCTCCTTCGCAGGGACAGTAGGAGCGAACAGTTGAGCCATGTAATCGTCCTTGCATTGGATAGAGCAGAAGTGTACGGCAAGGGGATGCATAGCTGTGGCTCGATCCCAAGCAGATTGGATCGTAACTTCCCGCCGAGCAGTGCCAACCGCCTCTGCTGCCATACCCACAATCCACGTTTCTGAATCTAGCTTGATAGCGCCGCACGAATCACAGACAAACTGAAGCATTGGAGCACCTCACGATTTCGATGAGACATTCGAGGAAGGGTGTTGTATGGGTTTCTAGGCCGCTTTTCTCAATCCAGTCAATTCGGCAAATAGCTGCTGGATGTGCTCGCGTCGCTTGCCTCCTAGTATGGAAAGTTAACGTGGCGGACGGTGTGAAGTGGAAATCGTCGAACACTGCAGCGGCAACCATCGATGACACGGGATTTGCGACATGCGTTGCGCCAGGATTATCCACTATTACCGCTACGGCTCCCGCTGATCTGCAAATCACCGTGAGTAATAGCTTGCAGAACACTTCCCCAAAGGTAAGCGGGAAGGCGATGTTGAACTGCACATAACGAACGTAGTCGTGCGTTCTGCACCGCATTTTTCCGTGAGCCGACACTGAAACTTTGTGACGTGATGATTGAGTCTCGAAGGGCGGGATCCAAGATGCTCCGCAATTCGGCTAAAAGCTAACGCGCTCGACCTTGTGCTTCGAGTGAGAGCAACGTCTCCTTCACGGAAAGGCCACCGCCGTATCCGGTGAGCTTGCCATCGCTTCCAATCACGCGATGGCAGGGAATAATGATGGGAATCGGGTTCGCGCCATTCGCCAGGCCGACGGCGCGCGAAGCCTTGGGATTGCCGACGTGACGTGCAAGTTCGCCATACGAGATTGTTTCGCCATAAGGAATTTCACAGAGACAGCGCCAAACATTTTTCTGAAACTGTGTACCTTCCGGAGCGAGAGGAACGTCAAATTCTTTCAGCTCGCTGGCGAAGTAAGCGCCAAGCTGGCCGATCGTCTCTTTCAGCGCGGCCGGGTTGTCGTGCCATGCTGCATCTGGGCGGCTGTTCCCATTTGCAAAATCAATTCGGCGGAGTCCGTTGTCATCCGAGATTAGTAGCAGCCGGCCGATTGGTGTTTCCATCCAGGCGTAATTCATCTTTAAAACCTATCACAACAGAAACTTCGATTTGCTTAGCGGGCCTTCGATAGGTCGCGAGGCGCAGGCCCGTCGCGAAAAAGTTTAGCGTGTACTGTTGGCGCCGGAGAAGGCCCTAAATTGCAGTGGCGTGTTCGCGGCGGCGTGCCTGAATTTCGATGTAGACATTGACCAACGAAACGGCTGCTGGGGTAACTCCGGGGATCCGGCTGGCGTGGCCGAGAGTGCGAGGGCGAATTTTGACGAGCTTCTCCTGCATCTCGCGGGAGAGGCCGCTGACCGAGTGGTAATCGAACCATTCGGGAATGTTGCGTTGTTCGGCTTTCTTGAGGCGCTCGATGGCGCGCTGTTGCTGCTGGAGATAGCCTTCGTACTTGATTTCGGTTTCGATGGATTTAAGTTCGTTGCGGAGTTCGGATGAAAGATCAATCGCAGAGGGCGCTGAGGAGTCGCGCTGGAAAAATGAAGGAGCCAATTCTTGCAGCACCGGCACGAGATGCTCGATAGTAACCTCAGGACGCTTGAGGAGTTGGGCGAGAGATTGGCCGACTGAAGCAGTATAGTCGCGCTCGCCCGGGCGGACGCGGGCGTCCGCCCCTACGTGATTCGTGCTGATCCGGCCAAGCATCGCCGTGGTGAACCTCGTTTTTTCCAGACAGTCTTTCATTGAAGCTAAGCGTTCTTGTTTGGCTTGAAAATCCGCCCACGCTTCATCCGAAATCAATCCGACGCGGCGGCCATGCGGACTGAGCCGACGGTCGGCGTTGTCAATGCGTAGGTGCAAACGAAACTCCGCGCGTGACGTGAACATGCGATAAGGCTCGTTCGTGCCCTTGGAAATCAGGTCGTCAATAAGGATCGCCGTGTAGGCCTCGGTCCGATCCAGAACCAGCGGCGGCTCATTCTTGACTTTCAGTGCGGCGTTGACCCCCGCCATCAGGCCCTGACATGCCGCTTCTTCGTATCCGCTTGTTCCATTGATCTGGCCGGCGAGGAAGAGACCGGAAATTTTCTTCGTTTCTAACGTGCGCTCAAGTTCCGTGGGATCGATGGCGTCGTATTCGATGGCATAACCAGGCCGGAGCATTTCAGCAGTTTCGAGGCCAGGAACAGATTTCAAAATCGCAAGCTGGACCTCGACCGGAAGCGATGTGCTCATTCCGTTGACGTATATCTCGTGCGTGTTCAGGCCTTCCGGCTCAAGGAAAAGCTGATGCGTGGTTTTGTCCGGAAATTTAACGATCTTGTCTTCGATTGATGGGCAATAACGCGGCCCGATGGACTTGATCTGGCCGCTGTACATGGGCGAGCGGTGGACGTTCTCGCGAATGATGCGGTGCGTCTCTTCGGTCGTATACGCAATGTAGCAAGGCACCTGCGAGTCGTGGTGCGCGACGCGCTTCGTGCGAAAGCTGAAGGGCGTGGGATCAAGATCGCCCGGCTGAAGCTGGAAGCGGGACCAGTCGATGGTGCGGCCATCGAGACGAGGAGGCGTTCCTGTCTTCAAGCGGCAACCGCGCAGCCCCAGTTTCTTCAGCGCTTCGCCAAGGAGGACCGCAGGCGGTTCACCCGAACGCCCCGCAGGATATTGCTGCTCGCCGCAGTGGATGAGGCCGTTGAGAAATGTCCCGGTGGTGATGATCACCGCTAGTGCACCCACCGTACGGCCGTCGCGGAGGCGGATGCCGAGGACCCGTCGTTGGCCCTTGGTCGTTGGCGCTTGGTCGTTGGCTTCTGCCGAGCTTCGCTCGTCCAGACGGCCGAGGGCGGCCGTCTCCACGTGATCTGTGGCCTCCTCGACAATCAAGTCCGCGACTTCAGCCTGCTTGATTTTGAGGTTCGGCTGCGATTCGAGCACTTCACGCATTTTTAAGCGATAGGCTTGCTTGTCGCACTGGGCGCGCGGAGACCAGACGGCTGGCCCGCGCGAAGTGTTCAAGAGACGAAATTGAATGCCGACAGCATCGGTGACTTCGCCCATGATGCCACCGAGGGCGTCGACCTCGCGCACCAGGTGGCCTTTGGCGATACCACCCACTGCGGGGTTGCAAGACATCTGCGCGATCAGATCAACGTTGAGGGTGAAAAGCGCGCTCTTTAGGCCCATGCGTGCGCAGGCCATTGCAGCCTCGCATCCGGCATGACCAGCACCAACAACGACGACATCGAATTGTTCGGTGAATTGCGGCACGCTGATCCTTAATTCATTTTAGCAACTCGCAGTTGACACGCGGGCGGATAATCACCGCGCAGAGGTGCCGGATATGCGCTGCCCCGATCCTGATTTCCGGCCATGCACGGTTGCCAGCGCCCAGAAAATCAGTCGCTCAAAAACGCAGCACCAATCCCGTCGACAACGATTTTTTGGCACAGGAAATAATCAGAAGATCCGCGAACCTGGCGGCACATCACTTGCCGGCTGTAAGAGCACGACGTTTCCTTTGTCGTCGCTCATGCCCATCGTCAGAACCTCAGATGCAAATCCGGCGATGTTTCTTACACCCAGATTCACAGCACAAACCACGAGCCTATCCATTAAAT
>Ga0209807_1000434_pt1 | contig 19172 bp, 17 predicted proteins | sample GraSoiAngelo_154_FD_186168 | JGI IMG/M metagenome (GOLD analysis project Ga0209807, IMG submission 186168) | Grasslands soil microbial communities from the Angelo Coastal Reserve, California, USA - 14_1009_13_20cm (SPAdes) (version 2) | ecosystem: Environmental > Terrestrial > Soil > Grasslands ... | reverse complement strand
CCCAACGTTTTTCCAGACAACGGCTGGCCCGTTAACCGTTGCATTGTAAGAAGTGGGACTGAACAGACAAGCGGCAGCCGGAGGCGAGGCCGCGCATGTGCCGTCGTCCTTAATGAGTATGTTCGCGGGAGTAGAGGCAGGCGGTAGGGTCAGGATGTAAGCTGCGACGCCCACTACGATTAGTATTACTACGACTATTGCAATAAGCTTCACTGGACTGCTTTTAGACTTAGGTGCTTCTGGTGGTTTTGGTGTTGTTTCCATTTTTTTCCCTTGATTTACGTGCGCTCGTTTTCTTTTGGTATAAAGGTTGTTTCAGGCATCTACATACCGATAATCACGAAAGGAATCCGCGCGATTGCAACCGATTAAATATGGGTGTGGACAACCGCTATCTGGAATCTCGCCTAGATAGTGGTTGAATGAGTGTCTTTCCTCCGGTCTTCAAGAGTTGGCGAGGTCAGATTCAGGACAAAATCGACAATACTCTTGAAACGAATTTCGATCGAGAGGAAGCGAATCAGATTATCAAATACATGTTCAAGACTGGAGGCAAACGTTGCAGACCTCTGCTGGTCGTTCTGTCGACGAAAGCTCTTGGAGGGGATCCTGAAGATGCGCTCGACGCGGCTGCTGCACTTGAGATAATTCACGCCGCCACTCTCGTCTTTGACGATCTGATCGATAAGGACCAAGTTCGTAGGGGGGCCCCCACAATCCATATGGCGTTCAGCAACGAGAAAGCGCTGACCTCTGGATTATTCCTTGCGTCCAAAGGCGTTCAACTCCTGTCGAACTACAAGAACGCCGAGGTCATGAGAATGATCGGCTCTACCCTAGTGGACGTTAGCAGGGGAGAGCTTCATGACATTATCTCCGACCTGAACGCGAGCGTAAGCGAGTGCATCGCGATAGCTGACTTGAAGACAGCATCACTATTCGGAAGCGCCGCGGGTATCGGAGCTGCGATTGCCGGGGTTGAGGGTAAGGATCTTGTTAGCATGCAGAAATTCGGAAGGGCAGGAGGAATGGCGTTTCAGATCCAAGATGACGTGCTTGACTTCCACAACGGGTCTGGGGAACAGCTGTTGAAGGGACCGAACATTGTTACCTCCCACTGTCTTCACGAAGCGCCTCGTCCCAACCATAATTCGGACGTATTGAACTCGAATAACGGCCATAGCAACAGGGAAGTCCTTCGGCTTCTGAAAAAAACGGGCTCTCTAGAATTTGCACGGAAACGCGCGAGAGATTATGCAATTGAGGCGAAGGTGTCGTTGCGGAAGGTAAAACGGTTGAGAAACCGGAAGATTCTCGAAGAATACGCCGATTATCTGTGGAAGAGGAAGGAATAAGGGCAAAATTACTCTCTAACTCAAACGTTTATAATAGCTCAACCCTCGGTGGCTCGAAGATCGAGCACGGGTCCAAGAAATGGTCGCACAGGGAATCCTGGAGATCGGATCTTACGTCGCGTTTCTCTTCGTCTCGACCGTTGCCCTCGTCATCATTCTACGGCTCTTCGTGAGCCCGAGGGACCCTCGCCCTACTCCTGAAAAGAAGAAGCCTTTCGAGTCAGGGCAGATCGCGGCCGGCCCCGGCAGGACCCGGTTTATCATTCAATACTATCCCTATCTCCTAATGTTTGTCGTCTACGATGTCATCGCGATGTTTCTTTTCGCCTGGGGATTGAATCTAAGAGCTCTTGGCGCGTCGGGATCGATTCCAGTTCTTGTCTTCCTAGTTGTACTGCTGATTCCTCTAGGTTACGCGCTTCATCTCGCCAATCACCGGGAGAACTGGTAGGAGTCTATACAGGGCTTGGCGGCAGTTCTTGGACCGTTCCAACCTATAGTTGACATGCTCACAAGCCCTCTCTTTCTCGAAATAGTCCTCTTTCCCGGCCTCCTATCGATCGCCATCATAGGGGCACTGCTTGGCTGGCTGGAACGCAAAGTAACGGCGCGGGTGCAGTTACGAATCGGACCGCTCTACGCCAGCCCGGCCGGCGGAATCCTCCAGATGTTTGCAGATCTCATCAAACTATCTTTCAAGGAGCTTTTCGTTCCGGAGAACTCCGATGCGTTCTTTTTCATAATGGCTCCTACGACGGGACTCGTTCTTGGCGCGGCCTTAGTCGGGCTGATCCCATTCGCCCCTGGGCTTCAAATCGCAAACATCGAGGTCGGACTCCCGGCATTTCTAGCAATCATTACCCTGTCTCCCACCCTAATCCTACTCGCCGGGTGGAGTGCTAACAGCAAGTTCCCGTTCATCGGAGGGCTACGAGCTCTCTTTCAGCAAACAGCTTACGAGATCCCGCTGTGGCTCTCCGCTCTAGGCGTCATAATGATGGCGGGAACCATGAATCTTGCCCAGATTGTTAACGCCCAAACCAGCGGATGGTTCATCCTCCCTCAGGCTCTCGGAGCGTTCATCTTTTTGGTCACTAGCGTCGCAGAAATGGAGAGACTTCCATTCGACCTTCCCGAGGCAGAATCCGAAATCATGATGGGCTGGCAAGCCGAGTATCCGGGGGTTCTCTTCCTCGCAGCCCAGGGGCCCGGCTTTGTCAAACTCTACGCTTTCTCGGCCCTCTTCAGCGTAATGTTCCTAGGGGGTTTCCTTGGACCCAGTTTTCTTCCTCCTCTCTTCTGGATGCTGCTGAAAACTCTGATAGTCATCGTGTTGATAATGCTACTGCGATCCACATTTCCCCGAGTCCGCCTCGACCAACTTCTCAGGGCAGGCTGGACCACTCTTCTTTCGCTTGCGATACTCAACATAGGCATAACCTACCTTCTGGTCGTAGGATTCCCAACGCTCTGAATCCAAAAATGACAGACCTCTTGTTTCTAGCATTCGCGGCCGTAACGATCGGCGCTGCGATCCTCGCGATCGAAGCAAGAGATCTTGTTTACGGAGCCGCGGCGCTTGGAATCGCTTTCCTCGGAGTAGCAGGACTATTCTTTCTTCTCGACGCAGCCTACGTTGGCTGGTTCCAGATTGCAGTGTACATCGGCGCGGTCGTAGTCCTGATTCTTTTCACAGTCATGCTCGTCGGGCCGAAGAAGGGAGAAAGCCCACTGGGGCTGAAACGAGTATCACTTCTCGCGGCAATGCTAGTGTCATTGCTGCTAGGAATGACTGGTGCGCTGGCCAACGCGACAGCCTTTCCGGGACCAGACTCGTGCGGATCCGGATGCGATCTATCTTTGTTCAGTACTTCTCTGCTGAAGAATTACGGCGTTCCACTAGAATTCATGTCTCTGGTGATGGCGGCTGCCGTAATCGGCGCATTAGCGCTGTCAAAGACAGATAGAGGACAGTAGAAAATGGAGCCTCTGTCGAGTTTCTTCGGTGTATCAGTGATCCTGCTCGGCATCGGAATCTATGGTCTCACAACAAAACGGAACGCGATCCGCATTCTTTTCTCCGTCGAACTAATCTACAATGCAGCCAATCTCAACATCATAGCTTTCGCCCGCTTGCGCAATCCTCCCATAGTCACAGGGCAAGTTCTAGTACTGTTTACCATTGCACTTGCTGCGATGGAGGCGGCTGTCGGACTTTCGATAATCATCCTCGTCTCCAGACTGAACGCCGACATCGACCTGTCGAAACTATCGAAGCTGAAAGGTTAGACCTCAATGACACTGCTTCTGATCGGTGCAATAGTCGTTCCGCTGTTAGCCATACCCACCCTATACGCTCTCTCTAAACCGCTAAAAGAGAAGACAGGATTCCTCTCTTTCGTCATCCTTCTCATCCCACTCGCCACGATCCTATACGCTGCGTTTCAGGGATCCGGGTCCACTCAGGGGGCCTACCAAGAATTATATTCATGGTCTCCAATTGGGAAGTTTGGCTTTCGAGTCGACAATCTGAGCCTTCCGATACTCTTCATCATAGGCCTCCTGACGGCTCTGGTCTCTCTCTTCTCCGTCCCTTACATGCGTCAGAGGATAGGCGACGATCCCAGAAGGTACGGGTTGTACTACAGCCTCTACGCGCTCTACTCCTTAGGAATGATAGGGACCGTTCTTGCCACAAACCTGATCGAGTTCTATCTCTTCTTTGAGATCATGCTCGTTCCCTCCTTCTTCCTCATCGCTGAATGGGGGTACGGCGAGAAAGAGAGAATTTCGCTCACTTATTTCATCTGGACCCATGTAGGAGCCCTAGTTCTCCTCGTCGGAATACTAGTTACCGCCTTTCTGACCGGCGCTACCGACATGGATCTCGTCATCAGCAACCTCACTGTGAATCCAGACCTCATTTCAACGACACTCCGTCTTGGGATCGTTGCAGCCATGTGCTTCGGGTTCTTTGTCAAGATCGGTCAGTTCGGACTTCACGTCTGGCTTCCGTCGGCCTATGCGGAAGCGCCTACTCCAATCAGTACGATTCTAGCTGCCGCGATGACGGGGATCGGAGGGTACGCGACCGTTCGAATAGTCATGACGATCTTTCCACAGGCCTTTCTCACTTTCTCTGCTTTCTTCGCAGGGTGGGCTCTCATCACGATGATCTACGGCAGCGCGATGGCACTGGTACAAGATGACATCAAAAAGCTCCTGGCATATTCGAGTATAAGTCAGATGGGTTACATCTTATTCGGGCTAGCTGCATTCAACTCGTTCGGCGTTTCTGGCTCAATGTTTCAGTACGTGAGCAATGGAACTGCTAAGGGAATACTCTTCATCGTAGTCGGCGCGGTCATGCTTCAGGTCCGGGGGGAGAGAAGCCTGAGCAAGCTCGGGGGGCTCGCTAGCAAAATGCCCATCACAGCCACCGCCGCCTTCATCGGCTCTCTCACCCTCGCGGGTCTCCCCGCAACAAACGGTTTCCTGTCCGAATTCTTCCTGTTCCAAGGCGGATTCGTTAGAGCTACCGATACGGCGTCCGAATATCGCCTCGTAATTGCCGCGCTGGGAATTATCGCCACCGCCCTTACCGCAGGTTATTCTCTGATGGCAATGAAGAAGATCTTCTTTGGAGCGCCAAACTCGGATACATCCGATGTCAAGGAAGCGCCCTGGACAATCACTTTTCCTCTAATCGCTCTTAGCATTGTCACCATAATCTTGGGCATCTATCCTGAGCCCATACTCGGCCGACTCTTGTCCGCCGCAAGAGCAGTAGTGGGGTCATAGAGGACTGGATAGCTCTATTCTCGCATGGCTCATCTGGATCACGCCACTAGCAGGCGCTCTCCTAACACCCATATTTGCGAAAATTCAATCTAGACTTCGCGATATAGCAGCAGTTGGTTTCACCCTCGTCGCTGCCCTGTTGGCGGCAATCACGGCCCTGGCGGTCCCCGCTCGGGACTATATGGTCAATTGGATTCCATCGCTGGGAATCACAGCAGGCGTTCTGGTCGATCCTCTCAGCCTCTTCATGGCCAACATCGTCGCTTGGATCAGCCTCCTCATCATGATCTACAGCGTTGGATACATGAAAGGCGAATTCGGCATGACCCGATATTGGTTCTTCATGAATCTCTTCATCGGAAACATGCTCTTGCTAGTCCTCGCCGACAATCTCCTGATGATGTTCTTCGGTTGGGAAGGCGTCGGCCTTTGCTCGTACGCACTTATCGGCCACTTTTACCGAGACGAGCCGAAGCACTGGGTGGGTAGCCCGGGGGACAAAGCCCTAGGTGTTTCGGAAGAATACTCGCCCACGAAAGCGGGGATGAAGGCGTTCGTGATGACAAGAATCGGAGACATCGCGTTGCTGATCGCAATCTTTCTGATCTTCGCCTTCGCGAGGACCTTCAACTACAATCAGCTAGTAGCGCATGTGGGTGACTCGGGGAGCTGGGCCGCGAATCTGGCTCGCCTCGGGCTTCTACTTCCCACGGCGCTACTGTTCTTTGGAGGACCAATCGGGAAGTCAGCACAGTTTCCCTTACAGGAATGGCTCCCGGATGCGATGACCGGTCCCGCTTCAGTCTCCGCCCTGATACACGCTGCAACAATGGTAAAGGCTGGAGTCTTCCTCACCGGAAGGATGGGACCCGTATTCTTCATCGCCCTCTCTCAGTTCAACCAAGTGTCACAATTCTTCGGCGTCATCGCCTGGATAGGAGCGTTTACCGCGCTATTGGCCGCAAGTCAGGCCGCGGTCGCTCGCGAAATAAAGAAGGTACTGGCTTACTCCACGGTCTCCCAGATCGGGTATATGATGCTGGCCCTCGGAATGGCAGGGCTCAGCGCCAACTTTCTCGCAGGCTATACTGCTGGACTCTTTCACCTTCTCAGCCACGCTGTGTTCAAGGCTTCACTTTTCCTCGCCGCGGGATGGGTATTACACGTCGCAGAATCCCGTTTCATGGACGAAATGGGAGGACTCGCAAAGGCGATGAAGTTCACCTCAGCTTCGATGCTCCTTGCAGGGCTCTCCCTGATGGGCATTCCACTTTTCAGCGGGTTCTGGACGAAAGACGCGATACTTTCTCTAAGCTTTCTCGGAGGACAATACATCCTCTACGGACTAGCACTCATCGCCGCATTCGTTACAGGTTTCTATACAGTTCGAATGTTGGGCATCACGCTTGCAGGAAAGCCTAGCAAGCATGTTGAAGATCTCATGGAAGGTGGAAAGCATCCACACGAAGCTGGCCTCACGATGCTCATTCCCTATCTTCTTCTCGCCGTTGGCAGCCTGGGATTGGGACTAGCCTACCCGCTCTACAGTGGTCCTCTGACCACGTATATTGCGGGTACTTTCAGTACAACGCTCTACAAGTTTCCGGCGGCAATCAGCTCAGCTTCCGGTCTTACTGATCTCCTCTTGCTCTCCGTGAGCACAGTTGTCGCTGCAGTCGGGGGAGCAATTGCCTACCTAATTTACTTCCGGAAAGACTATGTTTTCAAAACTGGAATGAACCCGATCCAGCGATTCCTCTACAAACGCTGGTATCTCGACGCCATCTACTACAAAGTCTTCGTTTCCGGCCTACTCGCCGCCAGCCGAGGACTCTACACGTACGTTGAACAGGGGGTCTGGAACAGGCTAAACAACGCAATTGGTCGGGACATAATGGATTATTCGCGGGCAAGTGATCAACTCGACACTCAGGTTGTCGACCGAGCCGCAAACGAGGTAGCATCGTACGGGTCCAGGCTCAGCAACCTCCTCAGAAAGCTTCAGTCGGGGGTGACGGAGCAATACGTCATCGCGTTCGCCATCGGAATAATCCTCCTCCTCGCCTACATGCTATTCGTCGTTGGCGCCACGTAAATGATTGGACTGCTATCAATCGCCATATTTCTCCCCGCGGTCCTCGCAGCACCGACATTTCTGCTAGGCAGGAAAAACCCGAAAATGGCAAAGATTCTGGGAGTAGGGACCACAGCGATCGTCTTCGCCATCTCGATCCTAATTCTGATTGTTTTCCAATATGGCCAGGCGGGCTTCCAGCTCTCTGAGAGCCTTCCCTGGGCCCGGTCCTTTGGCCTCAACTACAAAGTCGGGATTGACGGGATCAGCCTTCCACTCCTGATGATAGCCACGTTTCTAAGCCTCCTGTCCGCCGCGGGATCCTGGGATCAGATCACCTTCAGACACGCGGAGTACTATGCTCTCTTTCTCATCTTCGAAACAGGAATAATCGGCGTCTTCACTTCTCTCAACCTGATTCTGTTCTATCTCTTCTGGGAAATCGTTCTCATCCCGATGTTCTTCTTCATCGGAATCTGGGGCGGCCCCCGCCGGAAATATGCCTCCCTGAAATTCCTCATTTTCACCTATTCAGGCAGCGCAGTGATGCTGTTCGGCTTTCTTGCCCTATACGCCTGGACTGGAACCTCGGCCTACCCTGGAGGTCCCTCATTCGATTATGATGTTCTGGCAGCGAGGATTCCGAATCTTGCCCTCCCTCTTCAGCTCGCAGTAGCTATCACAACTTTCGTCGGATTCGCTGTAAAACTTCCCATATTCCCACTTCACACATGGCTACCTGATGCGCACGTGGAGGCGCCTGCACCCGTTAGCGTGCTGCTAGCAGGCTTGCTGCTCAAGATGGGAGGCTACGGATTGATCAGGTACAACTTGTTACTCTTCCCCAAGGCAGTGAGCGTTCTCTGGCCCTACTTTACCACCATCGGCCTCATCACCATGATCTACGGGGCATCAGTCGCGCTCGTCGCTAGGGACATCAAAAGAATGATTGCCCTAACCAGCGTCAATCACATGGGCTACGTTCTCCTCGGAGCATTCACTGCAACAGTTGCAGGAGTCTCAGGAGCAGTCTTTCAGATGTTCAGCCACGGACTCGCGGTGGGAATGCTCTTCCTGATGTCAGGATACATCCATGAGCATACAGGAACTAGGAATATCGACGAACTGAAAGGACTGAGAGGAAAGATGCCTCAGACGGTCTCACTTCTCTTCTTGGCCTCGATGGCCGCCATGGCGGTTCCGGGATTTGCCAACTTCATCAGCGAATACCTCGTGATCCAGGGCGCTCTTAGCGTGAGCTATCTCTTCGCGATCGCCATAGTCGCTCCAGCTCTAACCGTCGGATACTTCCTCTGGATGCTGAGACGAGTTGCCATGACCCCTCCAATGGGTCCCAAGAACGAGCTGCATCTTCACTCTATCCTCATCCTTGTCGCATTTCTAGTGCCATTGCTGATCTTCGGAGTGTATCCGCCCCCAATACTAGGGAGCGTGATAGCGCCGACAGTGGAGAAATGGGTTGGAACCATAGTTGGTCTCGGAGCAAGATGATCTAGATTGGCTCTACTTTCGCTGACCCCGTTTCTCAGCCTAGCAGTGTTTGGACTGCTCGTCACTCCTGCTGGCTTTCTCCATTTCAGAAAATCGAAACTCGGTCTCGCCCCCTTCGTCTGTATCTTAGGTCTGGCAATCGCCCTAGTCTCCACAGTATGGCTTGGGTTCACAAGCCCTTCGCCAGTATCTTACGGGGGCTTCCAAGTTGATCTGTTTACTTTGTTCTTCTCAGGAGTCCTACTGATCGTCGCGATCTTCGTGACCATCGCTTCGCTGCAATACATGCGAGAGGATCCCAACAAGGGACCGTTCTTCGGACTTCTGCTCCTCTCGACCCTCGGAATGATTGTCCTGGCAGCCTCAATGGATCTGATACTTCTCTACGTTGGTTGGGAGCTGATGAGCATTCCTACCTATGCCCTGACAGCCTTCAGGAAGAAGGATCCGAATTCCAACGAAGCAGCTATGAAGTTCTTCGTCCTGTCCGCACTCTCCTCCGCACTCATCGTCTACGCTATTTCCCTGGTCTTCGGCGTCACAGGCTCCACCGGGCTCACAGCCATCGCGAGTTCGCTTTCGATGGCCGGACCCGATGTTCGTCCATTCGGGATCCTCGCGATTGTCCTGTTTATCGTTGGGTTCGGAGTGAAGATGGCAGTCGTTCCGTTTCACATGTGGATCCCCGACGCATTCGAAGGGGCCCCCGTGACAATTGGCGCGTTCTTGGCCGCCGGGGCTAAAATGGCAGCCTTTGCCGCGGCCTTTCGGGTGTTTATCGTAGGGATTTCGACTTTCAACGTTGATTTCTACTCGACCTTTGCGATTGTAGCCGTAGTGACAATGAGCGTCGGAAACGTTGCCGCTCTCATGCAGAAGAGCTTCACACGACTACTCGCATATTCCAGCATTGCCCAGGCGGGTTACATCCTAATGGCGCTCGCCACCCCGTTCACGACGACCAATGTGCCCTTGGGTCTGGCGGGTGGACTCTTTCATGTTTTGAACTATGCAATTCTGAAGACAGCTGCATTCGTCGCTGCGGCGGCAGTCGCCACCAAGCTGTCGGTTACGGATCTTAACTCGTTCAATGGGCTATCTCGAAGAATGCCGCAAACATCTTTGAGTATCGCAGTAATTTTTCTCGGCCTTGCAGGCGTGCCTCCTCTGAACGGATTTTTCAGCAAAGTAATGCTGTTCACAGGGTCGATCTATTCGCCATACAGCTGGGGCGGCTATCTGGCGTTGGCGGCTCTGATCAACAGCGGTTTCAGTATGAGCTACTATGGTTGGGTGATCAAGAGGATGTATTTTGACGAACCAGGAGATGAGTCTAGTATTCCCGAACCTCGCATCTATATGGCTGTTCTTTGGGTTGCCACGATTCTGATCTTCGCCATCGGACTCTATCCTGACCCTTGGATTCGGCTGGTTCAAAGCGCCGCCGCTGCATTAGTCGGTTCGCGAGGGCTCTAGTCGCGCATTGAGTATGTCCGCTATCTCAGAGATGTCCCTGATCACCTTCTCTCTCAGAAACTGTCTCTCTTCATGACCGAACTGAATCTGGATGGTCTCAACGGTGAAGTTGCCTTTCGCATCTTTACGGTCGTAACCCGTGACTAAGCTTACAGGTTCGTCTCCCTTGTACTCGTTGTTCACCTTTACCGTGAAGTCTTTGACCAGCCGTGATCTTACTAGCTCGGTCGTGGAGTCAGAACTTGTCTGCCCCTCAACTGTCCCAATTTCCACGCCCGGCTCCTTTTTTCCGCGGATGTCAAGAATATACCTGATTCCATCTTCCGATACGAATCCCTCGATGCCCTTTCTGAACTCCAATTGCGCGGACTGAATCCGGTTCAGATCCAGGAATTCTCTGTCGACCTTGCCGATGACCGCAAAGGCCCTCGAAGTTAGCGCTGCTTCTTCAACAATTTGTCCCGTGTGAAGATCCGCGTCAGGGCTAGTGGTGTGTGGGGCGGTTAGGAGAACGTGCCCTAGACCGACGATTTCCACGTGATCGGGGTGAATAATCTTGACGGGCATTCTTCAGCGACCCTTGTATGTAGAGTAAGGGTTGGAAACTGTATCAAAACCCTTCTTTGAACAGTTTTATAGCGCGCATCTAAACTGGGCATTCGAAAACGCGATCTACTGGTGTATTTGGAGCAGAAATCGCTTGTCCGGAATCGAGGCTGTAAGGAAGATTGTGGAAACCGAGGGTCAAGCGAAACGGATCGTCGAGGAAGCGCAGTCAAGGGCTGAGGAAATTCTGGCTCGTGCCTCAGAAGAGGCTCAAAAGGTTCGGCAGACCTCAACAGCCGAAGCAGAACAGCGAAAAGTCCAGATGCTTCGAGAGACGCGGGATAAAGCTGAGGCTGACGCGAGAAGCTCTGACGTGGAAACCGACTCTCTGCTTGGGAATTACAAGAAACTCTTCGAGAATAGGAAAGACGATGCCGCCAAGAAAGCGGTCAAATTGGTTCTAGGTGGTTAAAAGATGTCAGAGTCTTTGGACAAGCTTCATAATCGGATTCTGTCAGATGCAAGACTGAAGGCTGCGGGAATCGTCGAGCAAGCAGAAGAAAAGTCCAAGCAGATCTTGGAAGATGCCAAAGCTCAAGCGCAAAGAGATGCGAACGATATTCTATCAAGAGCCAGCTTGGAGGCCGAGAGCATCAGAAGGAGTATCCTGAGTTCGAGAATCAGGACCAACCGGCTAAGGATTCTTGACGAGAAGAACAAGATTGTACAAGGTGTTCTCAAATCGGTCGAACAGCGTCTCTCGGATATCGCCAATACCGACCAGTTCGAGCCGACCTTGAAACGCCTCGTGCTAGAAGCGGTTGAGGCGGTTGGAACAGATAATACATTAGTGAAAGTCGGCTTTCGGAACACGCAGAAGAAGAATCTCCAATCTCTGGGACAATCGCTGCCCAAAGGAACAAAACTCCTTGCTGACGACACACCGATCGACGACTTGGGAGGCGTAGTCGCCAACGACCCCGAAGGAAAGACTATCTTCAACAATTCATTCAAGGCTCGCATCGAGAGACTCGACAACCAACTCCTAGCGACAATCGCTTCCACCATATTTGGTTAGTAGGTATCGATTTCTTGCTCAGACCAGAGACAATGCATCAGGTGAGCATCATAGTCGCAAAGGACGAGCTGCCCAACCTCCTTTCTTACGCTGGGAGAGAACAGATGATTCATCTCATGACGATTGAGGACGAACAGCTCCCACCCGGTGCAACGCCATTCGAAGCCACGGGCCTGCTGTCGAAATCGGCGACGATAAGGAACCGCATCTCCGCACTGGCCGCCGCCCTTCAACCGGTCCAGGGTCAAGCCGAGAAAATTGAAGCTCCAATTCATGACATTGATGAGCTCGCGCTCTTCCTCGACCAAGAAACCTCAAAACTAGAAGGGTCCGTCCGTCAACTAGAGGAGTCGCAGGGCAAATTACTAGCTGACAAGGAGAGGACCTCAGAAGTCTCACGTTTCCTTTCTGGATTAGAAGCCGTTGGAATGCCGCTTGGAACTATTGGAAGCAGCGGATTCCTCGTCACTCTCGCAGGAGAGTGCCCAGGAGAATCGACAGTCTCAGTACAAGCAGACTTGAATGAGATAACGTATGGAAATCTGATCTTTGTCATTACTCATAGTTCAGAAAAAACCCAGACCTTCCTAGCAATATTTCCTAAGGCGTTCGAAGACGATGCAAGACAAGCTGCTGCAGCCCTTGGCGCAAGAGTCGAGGAGCCTTGGACTGATCTTCCTTCGGACCCTCGCGAGGCTAAGAACCTGATCGATGCAAGGTTGCGAGTGATCGAAGAAACAGAGAAACAATTGGCCGACACTCGCGAATCGCTGAAGAGCGAATTTGCGCCAAGAGTTAGAGCTCTCGAATTTTATGCGGAGATTCTGGAGGCAAGGTCCAGAGCGATAGCAGGCACTTCCACAACAGAGTCGACGTACATGCTAAATGCTTGGATTCCCGCGGCAAAAACCCCTCAGTTCGCCGAGGGAGCGTCTGCCGCCTGCCGGGGATTGGTTTCAATCCATTCAGGAGTTCGGGAAGTCGAAGTGCCTCATAATTCTCACGGGAACACCCCGGGGAAAGATCTGGAAGCGCGTGAAGGGGAGAAACCTCCGACCTTGGTGAGTTCTCCGAACTGGACGAGACCTCTCCAGTCGTTAATCGACAGTTTTGGCATCCCATCGTATGATGAGACCAATCCTCTCCTATTCATGATCCTCACCTTTCCTCTAATGTACGGTCTCATGTTCGGAGACTTTGGCGAGGGCCCGTTAATGCTGCTGCTCGGTCTAGTGTTATTGAGGCTAAAGAAGAAGGGAAAGAAAGTTGGAGACTTCGTTCAACCCTTTGTCAGTGGGGCCGAGCTAATCGTGATGCTTGGCGCCGCGACGACGGTGTTTGGCCTGATATTCGGCGACTTTTTCGGCTTCGAGTCCAAGTCTGTTTTCGGGTTCGCTGGACTCTTCAGTCCAACAAAAGGCGCAATAGAGGGGGATATTGCGAATCTTCAGCTGTTCATGGTTTTCATCTTGTTGTTCGGAGTTGCTCATATGACATTCGGAATGGGCTTGGGAGCCTACAACAAGCTCCGCAGACGTGAATTCAGGGAAGCGTTTTTTGGACCTATATGTTCAGCTTGGTTCTACCTTGCAGGGGTTTTCGTCATCTCGCAAGTTGTCCTTTCAGGGTTCAAGTTTTCTACTGCTTTGCAAAACCCAGTGGAGATTCCTGCTGTCTTAGTCCCCTTGCTGTTGCTGGGATGGAAAGAGGGTGGTTTGCACGCATTGGAAGTTTTCATCCAGTCGATTAGCAATACTTTTTCCTATCTTCGGATATGGGCCCTAAACTTGTCCGGATATTACGTCAAGTTCGCAATTTTTGTCGCTTTCGGTGGGCCTATGATCACGGCTACTTCGCTCATAGGAGCTACCGCTGGAAACTTGTTGGTCATGTTACTTGAAGGACTCATCGTCTTTGTGCAGGCTCTGAGGCTTCACTGGGTCGAATGGTTTGGTAAGTTTTATGAGGGCGGAGGCACGGCTTTTTCGCCCTATCGAGAGCCGATGAGTTGGCCTGTGTAACAAATGCTTGACCCCATTTTCTGGGCTTCGCTCGGGATAGCTCTCAGCATCCTTCTCGCAGCCATAGGAGCAGGCCTTGGTATCGGTGTGGCGGGGCCGGGAGTTGCTGGCGCGATTACTGAGAAGCCCGAAATATTTGCAAGAAGTTTTATTGCGGTTGTTCTTGCTGAAGCATTGGCAATCTATGGGTTAGTCGTTGCGCTTCTTGCAGTCTTCAAGCTTCCGGCTATTGCAGACCCAGCTAACCTTACTGCGGCTGACTCGGCTTTTCGCATCTTCGCTGCGGGTCTGGCTGTTGGAGGAGGGGCGCTTGGAGCAGGGTTTGGCATCGGAACGTCTGGGAGCGCCATGGCTGCTGCTACGGCAGAGAAGTCAGAACTTTACTCACGTGTTCTTATACCCGTAATCCTTTCTGAGGCCCTAGCGATTTACTCTCTCATCATAGCCTTACTCCTCGTGCTCCAAGCCTAGCGATCAGCTTTTGTTGCCTTCTTCAGTGCAACACGTTCTTCGAGACAATTATACAATCGCTAAGATTCGGGGTGAAAAAGGACTTCTTCTAGATCGGCAACAGCTCTACTCACTCGCAGAATTCCGATCCCAAGGCGAAATTCTAGGCGTCTTATCGGATGGAACGTACGGAAGGGAACTTTCAGAGCTGAAAGAAGGATCATCCCCTATCGAGGTAGAGAGGGCTATACGCTTGGGGTTTGCTCGTGCCGTGAAAACCCTCTTCGCATCGTCCCAGGGAAGCGTTCGTACGTTCCTCCAAGAAATTACTCATCGCTTCGATGCCTACGATTTGGCCGCTCTTATCGTTTTCAAGGCGCAAGGTAAGACTTGGGAGGAATTTATCGCCACACGCCAACCCCTAGCCATCCTGAAGGAATCCGAGCTTCATCGTTTGTATTCATTAGACGACATTCGCGCCATCATCGGGATCATGGGGGATAGAACTCTCGAAGCAAGAGTAAGAGACTTTGCGATGGCTGACATATCAGGGGAACGAGCCGCCTTTGTCCGGGACATAATCACGGGTTGGGGGGAAGAGCGCTTTTACAATTACGTCAATGACAATCTCCGTGGCCCTGACCGGGCGAGCTGTTTACCTATCGTGGGCGCTACGATAGATTTGATGAATCTTGCAATCGTACTGAGAAGCAAGCTCATCGGGATCTCCAAGGTAGAAGACCATCTCATCCGTGGTTCTTGGAAGCTCGACCCGAAAACAATGGGCCAGGTAACGGCCGCTCAGGATGTGGGTCAGGCTCTTGAGCTCATTTCGTCTCACTCCTACTATGCGCGGATCCTAGGCTCAGCTCGACAAAAGTACGAAGAGACGAAGTCACTCTCTTTCATAGAAATAGCCTTGAGAAAGCATTCAATCATTATCAGTCGTCGAATATTCGCAGGCTTCCCCTACACTCTAGGAATAATCCTTGCTTTCCTAATTCTCAAGGAGAATGAAGCGAGGAACCTATCCGCAGTGTTTTCGGGGGTCGGAGCCGGGATCAAGCCCGACCAGATCAGATCCTTGACAGCGATTCCCGATTAAGGGGGAATCCACATTACATTTCAGAACTTTTTGACGAAATAGTAGTACGTGTAGCCCAGCCAGAGGACAGCGCCTAGAATGAGACCAAGGATCGAGCCAGTGCAAGGCGTGACCCATGGAGACCTTCCTACAACACCCAAGCATGAAGGAAATCCGAGAAGGGGGCCCAGCGCAACTCCACCGAGAAAATATCCTAACACGAAGAAAACGAAGATGTTGGCTGTGTATCCTACAACTCGAAGTGAAGACGGATTATAGACCCTGGGGTAGCCTTTCCTAGCTTTGAAAAATTCGTTTCGATGACGTCTTCTAGTGGAAGCGTCTTCTTCCTTCACTTCATGAGGCGTGATCTTCTGAGGCAACCTAAGAATTGCTCCCTTCAAGCACTCGCTAATGCTTGAATGTGTGAGGTCTGGATCGTTGTGGCTTCGGTTGACCTGACATGCCAGTGTTATGATCGCTACAGGAACGTATTCACCCTCGGTTTGCAAGATTCTATCCAGGACTGAAGTCTCAATTCCTGATATTTTGGCGAATTCTTCTTGGCCTGTTCGCTGAATCGCAGCGTTTAGTGCATCCTTGATTCGTGGCGTTGCTTGTGCTTCGAGGTCTGGACTGCTCACAAATACGCGCGCTTCTAAGAGGACGACTCCAATTCGACAATCCCTTTTCTTGATAGGCTATTCACAGTTTCAACTGGAACGACTCTCTCCAGTCGAGCGTAGATGCGAGAGGCCTGGGTTCCCTCGCCGAGTTTGAGTATTCCGCGGAGAAGCATCAGCGCATCCACGACCTCATCAAGCCTCCGGTTCAAGGTCTGTCCCGTCCTCCGCCGCAGATCGTCTAGTTGCAGCTTCAACCCTTCAAGCTCTTTGGAGAGCATTTTCGCTCTCGTATCCTCCGTTTGTATTTCCGACTTTGCATCCGGTGATTTGTATTCGGGAATCTCGATAGGTGTAAAGTCATATAGAAGGAGCGTCTGAAGGGCTTGGGAAGACTTGTCCTTGGGCGCGGCGACGAGGACGTAGAACATGTCCTGTTTTCTGCTACCAATAGCGAAGATAGCCTCGTATCTGAGTTGCGACTGCAATGCCTTCTGAGCGGCCTCTAGTTTCTTAACGGGCAATTGCCCCAGGATCCTCCGGAAGTCTACCGACACAGATTCTAACTCGTCCGTCGCAAAACCCGTCTGAGATATTTCTGTGAGCCCCGCGATCTTCTTCTTGGACTCATCGATCTGTCTCTGGATCTTCTCGACCTTTCCTTGAACCTCTTGGTACTCGTTTCTTGCCTCGTCCAGTTCTCGCTTAGCCAATTCCAATTCACTATCGTAGTCCAGTTGTTCAACTGTGCTAGGGGCCGCTCCCCTTGTCAGGTTGAGCTGTCGCATTACTTGGAGGATCTCGTCTCGTAGCTTCGAGAGTTCTTTGATGCGACGTACAATTTCCTCCGTTGTCAGCTGTCCGGACGTGAGTGCAACCCTCTTCGATTCCGTTTTTCCTGGTATGCCGAGTGCTGTTGCCATTCTCACCGAGGCGTCGTCAGCCAGGATCGCTCTTAGAACGCTGCTCTTGGCGGGGCTACTCAAATCCGCCCGACCCGGCTAAGCTAAGGAAATCAGGGCTACCAAGAAGAGTGGGATGAAGACCAAGGAAATCGTGTTGAGGAGTTTGATGAGAATATGCAGACTTGGGCCTGCTGTATCCTTCCAAGGATCGCCGACCGTGTCACCGACGACAGTTGCAGCGTGCGTTTCCGTGTTCTTGCCTCCAAAGTGTCCGGCTTCAACATACTTTTTCGCATTGTCCATTGCTGCTCCACCCCACATCATCATAATCGCCAAAGGTATAGCAGATAGTGTAGCCCCAACAACCAATGCTCCGACCGCGGCCCAGCCCAGAAATACTCCTACAACTATCGGTGCAACCACCGGAATTGCGCCTGGGACTACCATCAATCGCAAAGCTGTTCTCGTGGAGATGTCTACTGCTGCGGCATAGTTTGGCTTGGCTGTTCCTTCTCTCAGTCCTGGGATCTCTCTGAACTGTCTTCGGACCTCCTCGACCATACGATACGCGCCAACGCTTACCGCGTTAATAGCCGTCCCGGAGAATACGAAGGGAAGCATACCCCCAATCAACGCGCCTATCACCACATCAGGATGGTTGAGCGCAAGAGCGGATCCAAGGCTGGATAGTTTCGTTCCCAAAAGTGTGGCCTGGGCGCTTGTGATGGTGGTTAGGTCGGTTATTTTTGCTTGGTATCTGGCGACTTCTAGGACGAAGGCTTGGAAGAGTAGTAGGGACGCGAGAGCGGCGGACCCCATCGCATAGCCCTTTGTGAGGGCTTTGGTCGTGTTGCCAAGCGTATCGAGAGGCTCAATTCGCTCGCGGACTTGGACGGGTGCGCCGGACATTTCTGCGATTCCACCAGCATTGTCTACGATGGGACCCAGACCGTCCATTGTTAAGACGATCCCGGCCGTTGAAAGCATGCCCATCGTAGCCATGGTCGTACCATAGACGCCGCCTAGGAACCTATCAGTAATTCCAGCTTGGACGGCGAACTGTTCTCCCAGGGCGAACGAGATGAGAAGGGTGATTGCCACTGTAATCACTGGTAGTCCGCTTGAAATCATGCCAACCGCGGTACCGGACATTATGGTGAGCGCTGGACCTGACTTTGATCTCTCAGCGATCGTAATCACAGATTTCGCTTCAGAGCCCGTGTAGTATTCAGTGTAGAGTACGATAAGTAATCCTGCCGCGAGCCCTGAGACCATACAGCCGTAGAGCGCGTAAGCAGCCAGGGCACTACCGCTCGGCGTCAGTCCGGATGGACCGAAGACGTACCATGTCGCAATGAACATGAGAATAGCCGCCACGACGGACGCTACTAGGAGCCCGTCTCTAGATGGTTTGATCGGGTTTTTGAATTTCTTCTCGAAGATTGCAATTGCTAGCCCGACGAATGTCGCGATAATCCCCAGCGACCTCACGATAAGGGGCATCGTCACGTAGTAGACGCTTATTCCCTGGAAGAGGATGATCGAGACGATAAGACCGATGATCATGCCTCCAAGGTTCTCCGCTGTAAGAGACTCAAAGAGGTCTGCTCCTCTACCTGCCTCATCTCCGACGTTATCGCCGACATTGTCAGCTATAGCAGCGGGATTTCTAGGATCATCTTCCGGAAAGTTCTCCTCAACTTTCCCAACCAGATCGGCGCCGACATCGGCTGACTTTGTAAATATTCCACCACCCAGCTGGGCGAATAAGGCAGCCAGCGATGCTCCGAATCCAAACCCTGCTAGGACGCCTGGGTCACGGAAGGCGGCGTAGAGAATCGAGAGACCCAGAAGGCTCATGCTAATCACGGCCAAGCCAAGCGCACCGCCCCCGAGCGTGGCTACTTTCAGGGCGAGATAGGTGGATTGTTCTGCAGCTGCGGTCGACCTGACATTTGCGTTTGTGGCTGAATACATTGCGATGTAGGCTGCGACAAGGGAGAAGGTGACTCCGAGAAGGAAGCTGAACGCGATCTCAGCGCTGTAAGTCACTGTGAACGTTGTGCTGAACGCTGCGAGGATAACGATCGCGATGATTATCGCGATAATGCCAATGGTTCGAAATTGTCTTTTCAGGTAGGCGTTTGCGCCTTCCATGATAGCCTTCCATATGGAGATCATTTTCTCATTCCCTGTAGGATACTTTTTGACGGATAGAACGAGAATTATCGAGGCGATGACCCCGAC
>Ga0209807_1000433_pt1 | contig 19199 bp, 17 predicted proteins | sample GraSoiAngelo_154_FD_186168 | JGI IMG/M metagenome (GOLD analysis project Ga0209807, IMG submission 186168) | Grasslands soil microbial communities from the Angelo Coastal Reserve, California, USA - 14_1009_13_20cm (SPAdes) (version 2) | ecosystem: Environmental > Terrestrial > Soil > Grasslands ... | reverse complement strand
TGGTTTGGATTTACAACCGCAACCGGGTGGAGAAAGACAGGTCCATCGGCGGATTCATGCGATTCATTTTCCGTCGCAGCGGATCCTTGATCGGGCTCTATATCGGATTGGTCTTTGCTTACGGTTCCATCGGTTACTTGAATTCGAGCATCGGAATCGAAACAATCACACGTGTGCTCACCGGTGTGGTGGCGGCATCAGGCTTGCTGCATTTTTACTACGACGGTTTCATCTGGAAAGTTCGCGAGAAATCGACGCGCCAATCACTGGGACTGACCGGCGGCACGGCGGATGTGAACGTGGGCGGTTTTGTGCCGGGTTGGGCGTTGCATGCAAGCAAGTGGGCGGTCGCGTTTGTCATTCCGCTCGCGGCGATGTGGTTTGGTAAAGTCTACCGAGCAGCTCCACCGGCGGATCGCAGCGGTTATGTTGCCGCTGATCTGCCAGCCAGTGCGCGGGCACATTTCAATTACGGCGCGGCATTACAACAAATCGGCCGGCTCGATGAAGCCGAGAAGGAATACAACGCAGCTCTGCGGGTCGATCCCAACTACGTGAAAGTGCATGTGAACCTGGCGCTCGTGTTGGTGTCGAAGTCGAAACTGGATGAAGCCAAAAAATATTACGAGCGGGCCGTCCAGCTCGATCCCAGCGCCGGCGAAGTCCGCTCGGGTTATGCTTATCTTCTCGAACGCCTCGGCCGGGCAGACGAAGCGCGCGCCGAATACGAGAACGCAATCCGTCTCAGCCCGAAATCGGCGCGGCTCTTCTACACGTATGCAGCGTTTCTCGACAAGAAGGGCGAGCTCGATGCGGCGATCGCGCAGTATCAACGCGCGTTGCAAGTGGATCCCAATCTCGCCGATGCGCATTCCGAACTGGCGACGGCGCTGTTCACCAAGGGTGATTTGCCACGGGCCGAAGCGCATTATCTCGAAGCGGCTCGGCTTGATCCGAAACGGGCCGATATTCACAGCAACTTCGGCAGTTTGCTTTTGCGCGAGGGCAAAACCTCACAGGCGATCTTGCAGTACGAGGAAGCGTTACGACTAGATCCCAAGCTGACCGAGGCCGAAGAAAATCTCCGGGTCGCGAGAGCAAGCGATACACGGTTTAAGGCGCATGCGCCCAAGTAATTTTTCTGAGCCACGCTCTGCATCTTAATCTCGACGACGCGTGGCGAGATGAGCCACTGAAGTTGCCAGCGATCGATGCGCGCAACTGGGGCGCGCGACTGCGCTTCTCTGCGCCGTCGAGATTGATCGAGAAATTTCATGACGAATACGCGCCGCGGCTCGCGCCGTTTATACTCTACGGCTCGGGCGACTTTCATTATTTGACCGCGCTTTGGCTTCGTCGGCTGAGTGAAGCAGTCGTTCTTGTTTCATTTGATAATCATCCGGACTGGGACGTTCGACCGCCGAAATGGGGTTGCGGCGGCTGGATCAATCGCGCGCTTGAGCTTGCGCACGTCCAGCACATCGCGATTTGGGGCTGCGGCAATTTTGAGTGCTGGTGGCCACACAATATTTTCGCAAACCGCGCTGGTGAACGCGAAGGGCGGCTCGAAGTTCATCCGTGGGCCGACAATCGCCCGATGAAACATCGACAACGTCGCGGCGCGATCTTGCGGGACAATTGGCGCGACCATTTCGAAATGTTCGTTGCTAGTCTCGGTGGGGCTGATGTTTATGTTACGATCGATCTCGATTGTCTCCGCGCGAAGGACGCGGTGACAAATTGGGAGAGTGGGCGATTCACGATCACTGATCTCGAGTGGTCGCTCGGGAAGTTGCGCGAGCAGAGCCGAATCATCGGCGGTGACATTTGCGGCGCGTACTCGGAACCGAAGTATGCGCGCTGGAAGCAACGTTTCGCTTCAGAGTGGGATCACCCCAAGCTGAATTTGCCGGCGGCCGATGAGATTCGAAGGACTAACTTCGCTACGCTGGAACGATTGTGGCCGGAGCTAGCTCATTGAAACGAGCACAACCCCGGCGCTGATCAGCAAAGCGCCAAGCGTCAGGCGAAGGTTCAGTTTTTCCCGCAACACGATCGCAGCTGCGAGACTGATGATAATCACGCTTAATCCTTGAAATGGATAAACATAGCTAAGATCAAGGTGTCCGAGCAGGCCGAGTGTCACGAAGAAGTGAGTGGTCATGGAAAAAATGCCGCAGCCGAGAAAGGTGATGACCTTGGCCTCGCGGAAACCTTTGACGCGCGACGATTCCATGGCGTGTTTGAGAAAAAGCTGACCCGACACGAATGCAATCAGTGCGATTGGAATAAGAACAAATACGGGCCAGCTCATAATTTTTCTTCCAACCTCGCCACCGGTTTCGCTGTCAGCATTAGGCCAATGACCACCAGCGCGATGCCAAACCAGCGACGGGGCGAAATGTGTTCGCCAAGAATGATCCAACAACCTAGCGGAATGAGGACATCGACCGCGCGGGACAGCGGAAACGCGATTGAAAGCGGAATGTATCTCAGAACGTAAAGCCAGCTGAGCAAACTGATGATCATTATGACCATGGCCAACCAGGTCAGCGGCGAAGCCAACGCTGTGATTCCAGTCCAGGACCAGACTTGCGAAAGATTCGCCGTCTCGCTTGCGCCGCGTTTCTGGAGCAACTCGTAGACAAGCACGCAGATGATTTCGAACCCAAGTAGCAACCAGGGATTGGCAAACCCAAAACGCCGATTGTGTGTCATGTCGCAGTTGTTGTAGGGCAAGCGCTCCGCTTGCCAATCGCAAAGTTAAAAAGTCAAAGCTGATTTGCGTTTGGAAATTTTCTCAAAATCGGATCGTGCCGTGTCGGCTCGAGATATTTCACCGCGAAGCGAAAGATGGGATTCAAGAGCGCGCGCGTGTGCAGAACGTAAAGATCGAGCGGCGCGAGCTCGTGGCCGAGATGCAGTTTCGGATCGTAGTTAAGCGGACCGCTGCAGTAGTAGCGAAACCGCTGATCGATCGCCCAACGGATAACGTCGCGCATGGTGTAGAAATAAAGATGAAGATCGAGCGCGACATCGTAATCGAGCCCGAGGCATTCGTCGTAAATCGTGTCGCCGCAAACGAGACACAGACTGAAGGCGATGATCTTGTCCGTTTCGCGCCAGATGAAAAAGCGCGCCCGCTCCGGCATGACCTTGGCGACGCGGCAAAAAAATTCTTTCGTCAGTGTTTCAAATTTCATTGGCGACCGTTCGTGGACTTGAAGATAGAGCGGATAAATCGTGTCGATATGTGGCGTGATGTCGTTCATGACTTCCATGTCGATCTTGGCCGCCCGTTCCGTTTTCCGGAATTTCCGGCGCAGACTTTTGCGGCTGACGTAACCGAGCGTTTGCAGATATTCGTCGAAGTTTTGAAACGACAGCTTCAGGCGCGTCATCGGCATGCTCGGAACGCGGGCATAGCCGTGCTCGGAAAGAATCGCGAGGGTCGAGCGATATCCGGCCGGAAAATCTTTGAAAACAATGAGCGAGGCCCTGTTCTCGCGCGCGTACTTGCGCAGCGTCGCGCTTAACGCTTCGGCCCCAAATTGTTCATCTTCTGGATTGCACGCGCCGAGCTCGCCTGCGCCGGCGGCGCAGCCGATCATCAATACGCGCATTGTTAGAAAACGCGGAAATTTCTTTCGGATAAGATCGACAATCTTGCGGAAAGCTCCCCGCATTCCTTCGATCAGATTTTGCCGGACGAAGAAGATCGGCTGAATGCCACGAATATTTCCCGAGCCGTCTTCGAGCACCGCGTAGTGATACTCGAAATCGTTCGCCAGCGTCTCCTCGACCAGCTCGTAGTAGCGGTGATCTTTGCATTTGTTGTGAAAGGCGCGTTTCCACGCTTCCAAGTCTCGCAGGCCAGAAAGCGTCAGGATTTTGGCCGTTCCTTGAGCAAAAGGAACGACAAGGTCATCGCCCATGTTCGCCACGGGACGAATCCGTCCGACTGGCGGATCGATCTTGCGCCGCGTCGACGTTCTGCACCTTGAGCACACCGCTGCGGATGTGAAGATCGCGTTGCGGATTTGGAATTTCGATGCCGGCCGCGCGCAGATGTTTGTCGATCAAAAAATTCAAATCGCTCTTGAACCGCCGCGGCCGATAACTCATTTCCATGCTCCAGACCACGAGCTCGAAGTCGATCGTGCTGTCGCCGAACTTGTCGAGGAAAACGCTCGGCGCCGGATCAGAAAGCGCGGCTGGATGTTCGCGGGCAGCGGCAATCAGCGCTTCGCGCACTCTGTTGACGTCGCTGCCATAAGCGACGCCGATAGGAATGCGAAAACGCACCCGCGGATCGCCGTAGGTCCAGTTCGTCACTGGCGAATCGATGAATTTCGTATTCGGGACGATCATGGTGATGTTGTCGTTAGTCACGATCACCGTGCTGCGGGCCCGAATATGCTGCACCTGGCCGGCGATGCCCGCCACCTCCACGCGGTCGCCCACCGTGATCGGCCGCTCCGCCAGGATGACCAGGCCGCTGATAAAATTGCTTGCGATATTCTGCAGACCGAAGCCGACGCCCACGCCGACCGCGCCCGCAAAAACTGTCAGCGCCCCGAGATGAATGCCGGCATTATCGAGAACAATAAAAATGCCGACGATGAGGACGATGTTGCTGACGATTTGCGCGATCGCGTATTGCAGTGAGCGATCAAGTCCGCTTTTGGCGAGGAATCGGTTGAACAGGAAACGTTTCGTGCGCGAGGAAAGCCAGAAGACCGCGATCAGCAGCGCGACGAGGAGGAAAATTTGAAAAAGACTAAGGTTGACGCCTGGCAACGGCGCATTCCAGGACAGCGGCACCCCGGCCGCGTTGACCGCGTTCACGGAGAAAAACGCGATGGCGGCGAGACTCAGAACCGTTGTCAGAATCGCGATCAGGTTGGTGTCGATCTTGAACCGGCTGAAGAAACGCCGGACGGCGTCACTTTGCAGCGCGCGCGCGGCGACGATGCCGACAGAAAACCAAATGACGAAGGCGACGATGCCGAGAAACGACACGTCGTGGCCAAAGACATGGAACAACGGTTTCTGAAGCAATCCGAAATCCATTGTCGTTAGTCTGGGCGCGTTGCGCGCCCGCGCAACCGCGAAAGGAAGAGTAGGGCAACCGCTCCGGTTGCCGTTGTTTTAATTGGGGCAAGGTCGCCGCTGCGACCGTTTGTCCTACAATTCGCCCGCGCCGCTAACTGCCGCCGCCTTCGCCGCCACTCTGCGTCTTGGCGCGCTCTTTGATGTAGTTGATGACGTCGCCGACGGTCTGCAATTTTTCGGCGTCCTCGTCCGGCACTTCCACAGAAAATTCTTCTTCGAACGCCATCACCAGTTCCACGATGTCGAGCGAATCGGCGCCTAAATCTTCGATAAACGACGCCTGGGGCGTAACCTGCTCCGGATTCACCCCGAGCTGTTCGACGATGATGTCTTTGACCTTTTCCTCAGTCGTTTTTTCAGCCATAAAAAATTTTTCGGTTGGAGCGCAACGCTTACCCCACGCGCTGCCGCACCGCAAGTAAAAGAATTGGTCAAAATTGGGCAACCAAATTCGACAACGCGCTGGTTTTATTTTCGCCTTGGGGTAGAAGACACTGGTGCCCGAATCCGGTCTCGATCTCGACGAATTGGTCGACCTGAAAATGCTGCCGGCGTGGGTGAGCGAGCCCGCGCCGACTGAACGCTATGCGCAACATGAAGGCCAAGACCGTCGCGAACGTGATGGACGCGATCGTCGCGACGGCCGCGAGCGTAAAAGAAAACGCCCGATGCCCAACAGAGGCCAGTCCGGCTTGCACCGTCCAACGTCGAAGTCAGAAGAGGGTGACAGGCACCACGACCGCCGAGCGAGACCGCCACGGCGTCGACAGGATCAACGTCGCTTCCGCAACCTCCAGTCCGGCTCGGACCATCGTCCACCGGTTGAGCGGCCGCTGCCGCCCATCGCTGTCAAATTTTTGCCGCGCGTTTCTGCTTTTGAAAACGTCGTCGCGCAAATCAAATCTGGCTCGGTCGCCTACTCACTTTTCGCGCTCGCGCGGCTCTTTCTGGAAAAAGCCACCCGCCACGATGTTCAATTGACTGCGCCCAGTGAGTCTCCGCTTTTTCAACTGGGCGAAAACGGCGCCGTCTCGGTCGATCGACAATTTCTCGAGCGGAACGCGTTTCGCTTTGCTCAACAGGATTTTTACAAGATCGACATCACCGAGACGGAGCCGATCAAAGGAAATTTTACCAACGTCGCCCGCTGCAAATTGAGCGGGACGCTCCTCGGCCCGACCAATCATCATGATTATCAGCGCCGGCTCCGTAATTTGTACGAGCAGCGCTTTAGCCGGCGGATGAGCTTCGCCGATTACCAACGCCAAATTCAGATCGTCACCGATCCGGCCGAAATCGAGAAATGGAAGGAAGACGCGCGCAAAGTGACGACGTTCTCGACCTTGCGCGACGAAACGCCGGTCACGTTTTCGTCGGCAACGGAAACGGAGCGGCATTTCCAGCAACATTATTTGCCGGATCTCGTTCGCCCGGTTTCAGAATTGGTCATCGACGGCCCGGCCAGTCGCCGTTTGAACGATCGCGTGCTGAACCGGCTGATTGAAAGCGAATGGACGCGCGAGACGCGGTCGCCGTCGCCGATGATGCAGGAGCTTGCCGCGCGCTTTCGCGAAGCTGGTCTTCATGTCTTTCGGCATCGACGCGGAATGCTCTTTGTCTCGTCGATTTATCCGCGCCATTTCTGGCACGAGGAAACCGGTGTCTCGTCGCAGGTCCGAACAATTCTCGAGGCGATTACAGCGAAGCCGCGAATCGGCCGCAAAGAGCTGGCCGATAAATTGATTGTCAATTTGTCGGCTGAAGAGACAGAGCGAGTGAAAATGGCGCTCGCGTCCGATCTTCGCTGGTTGGTCACCGAAGGTTACGTGATTGAATTCAACGACGGCTCTCTCGACCTGCCGCGCGCAAAAGCGAAACCTGCTGTAGCGGCGGCCGTGTCGGCCGCGAACGAATCGGCGGAAGAAGTTGAAGCGGTGCTTGTATCAAGCACCGAATCTAATAAACAGGCGTCCGCCGCGGCGGACGGCTCTACAACCGAAGAAGAAATGGAAATCGGCGGTAGTTAAAGTGCCCGTGCGGCTCGCACCCAGTCCGGCTCGGACCTAAATCGCGCCGGCTTTTTTTAGCGCTTTGTAAGCGCCGTTTTTGTTGATCGTCTTCAATCCGCGCGCAGTCACGCGAACACGGACGAACTTTTTCAGCTCTGGCACCCAGATGCGGTGCTCGTGTAGATTCGGCACGAACAGGCGCGACACGTTCTTAGTTACGTGCCGGCCGACGCCGCCTTTTTTTTTGGCCATACCGCGCCGGTGAATGACGCTGCCGCGCGTGGGCCTCGAACCAGTGATGGTGCAAACTTTCGACATGGTGCTGAAACAGGGGCGCAAAAGGTGCCGCACGCGCGCTGATTGTCAAGCGCTTTACTCGCGAAGGCTTTCGGAGTTGTTGAACAAAAATTAGATGTGACGGTCAAACTTTGCTCGCGCAATCGTTATGCGCAGTGCAAGATCGACATCTGCATTTGAAACATGGCACAAAAAAATAACGGTAAGCTGCGGCTCGGAATCGTCGGCGCGGGCAATATCGTTCGCACCCGGCATTTGCCGGCGTTGAAAAAGAATCCCGACGTCGAGATCGTGGCCGTCTCGAACTCGACTTACGAGAGCAGCGAACAATTTTGCAAGGAACATTGTAAAGGCGCGACGCCGATGGCGAATTGGGCCGATCTCCTCGCCTTGCCCGATCTCGACATCATCTGGATCGGCACGCCGCCGTACATGCACTCGGCTGTGACGATTTCCGCGCTCGAAGCTGGCAAACACGTTTTTTGTCAGGCCCGGATGTCGATGGACCTGGCCGAAGCGGAAGAGATGCTGGCAGCGTCGAAACGTTTTCCCGAGCTGGTGACGATGCTTTGTCCGCCGCCGTTTGGCATGCGGGCCGATCTGCTCGTGAAAAAATTGCTCGCCGAAAATTTCGTCGGCACGCCCCACGGTGTTCGCCTCCAAAGTTTCACCGGTGTCTATTTGAATCCTGAAGCGCCGGCGCATTGGCGACAAAAGATTGAAATCAGCGGACTCAACGTGCTCACGCTCGGAATTTACGTGGAAGTGTTGCAACGGTGGCTCGGCAACATCACCGGCGTCTTCGCGCGCGGAAAAATTCTGAACGCCGAGAGGCGCGGCTATCATGTGATCATTCCCGACATGCTCAATGTGCTATGTGTGTTTGAGAACGGCGCCGAAGGCGTGCTCGAATTCAGCGGCGTCCATGCCGGCGCGCCGAACGATCGGTTACGAATTTTCGGCGACCGCGGCGCGTTGCTTTACGATTTCACCAACGAGCGGGTTCGGAGCGTGAAGTACGGCGGCCGCGAAATGGAAGATCTCGATGTTCCAAAGGAACTCGTGACCGAGTGGCGGGTGGAAGACGATTTCATTTCGGCGGTGAAATCAAAAGGCCGCGTTCGTCCGCGTCCAAGTTTCGAAGATGGCGTCCGTTACATGCGCGTCGTCCAAGCTGTGGCCGATTCCCGCGCCCGCAAAGAATGGGTCGCGATTAAGAAATAGTTCGGGTGTAAATTCCCCCCGTGCGCAGGTGACACGTCATCATATTCGTTATTCAATTGCCGCGGCCCTTGCCGCATTAGGAGTCTCTATTTGGGTCGTTTCGCCGTTGGTTGCCGAGAGATTTACAATCGCCGCCGATCGTTCGTTTCCGTTGGTCCTTGGACAACATGCGAACGTATCTTTCAGGCCGAAGCTTTCGGGCAAGCACTTCATCGGCGTCAGTTGCGAGCGCAACTTGCCGTATTCCAGACTGCAACAAATCATCGCACCAGTATTCGGCGAGCCTACATCTCGTCCGAAAATCAATTTTCGACTTGAGTCCGGCGGCAAGCCCGTTTCAACCGAGCCGAGTAACGCCGCGTGGTGGGGACGTACAGTTGGCTTCGAATTAGGATCGTTTACTGCGACCTCTGGCGAAAGTTACAGTCTTGATGCAGACGTGCTTTCCGCCGAGGCAGACCTCCGGAAATTAAATGGCCGCTTGGTTGTGGAAGTACATCCGCTTGTGGGCGAGTCCTTTTACATTCGGATTCTTTTCGCTCGCCTCGTCGGGGTTATCCTCGTTGTTGCAGCGTGTGCCGTGGGTCTAATTGAATTTCTAATTCGCCGCGCAGCGAAGAAACGATAATTACACAATCAACCGAATGCCGCACTCGCGCGACGAAGTCGTTGCAGTTGTTCAAAAAACTTTTCCGGAAAGCGCTCATGCGCGCGTACTCGAGTTGCTCGATGGATACGGCATCGAGTCGTACGAGCGCGAACGGGAGCGCGTGCAGCTTGCTATTTTGAAGCTGAGCGAAGGAAACGAAGAGAAGCTCCGTGCGTTTGTTGCCGTGGCGAAGCGCGATTACCGGGACGTGCTTTTTTGGGCGGAGTATCCGGAAGAAGCGCGATTAGATACGCCCGAGAAACGGGAACGAGTAAAAAAGATGTTCGAGAAGTTCGGGATCAAGCCGCCGGACGATCTTTGATCCACAGATTACGCAGATTTACACAGATTAAATTCAGATTGTTTTCAACCATCTGCGAAATCTGTGGACGAACTTGACTAAAACGCTGCCGCGGCGCGTTCGAGCAAATAACCGAGCAAAGCGGTGGCGGGCAGAGTGAAGATCCAGGCCCAGACGATCCGTTCGACTACGGTCCAGCGCATGCCGCTGAAACGTTTCACCGCGCCCACGCCCATGATTGAAGTTGAGATGACGTGGGTGGTGGAAAGTGGAATGCCGTAAATGCTCGCAGCTTGAATGATCAACGCCGCGCTCGTTTCGGCGGCGAAACCGTGCACCGGTTGCAATTTCACAATGCGATGGCCGAGTGTGCGAATGATTCGCCAACCGCCGGCGGCGGTGCCGACCGCCATCGTCGCGGCGCAAAGCACTTTTACCCACAACGGCATCGCAAAAACCGGTGTGCGCAAAAATTCGAGCCACGCCGGGAGATGATCGAACCGGCCGGCTTTGGTGCCGGTGAAAAGCGCGAGGGTGATGATGCCCATTGTTTTCTGGGCGTCGTTCGTGCCGTGACTGTGCGCCATCCAGGCGGCGCTCACGATTTGCGCCTTCCCAAAAAACGAATGGACGAAGTACGGCGTGACCCGATGCAAGAGCACGAAGAGTAGGAACATCACGAACCCGCCCAGAATAAATCCCGCGATTGGCGAACTGATCATCGGCACAATCACTTTTGGCCAGACACCGGCGTTCCATTTAATGACCGACCAATTTCCACGCGCTGTGGCGAGCGCCGCGCCGCACAGTCCGCCGATCAGCGCGTGACTCGAGCTCGAGGGCAAACCGAACCACCACGTTGTCATGTTCCAGATGAATGCGGCGAGCACGGCGCTCAGCACCGTCCACATCGTCACAACTTCGGTATCGACCAGACCTTTTCCGACGGTGGAAGCGACCGCGCCGCCGAGAAGTGCGCCGGTCAGATTGAAAAAAGCCGCCATCGCAATGGCTTGGCGCGGGGTGAGAACTTTGGTTGAAACAACGGTCGCAATCGCATTCGCCGCGTCGTGAAACCCGTTGCTGTATTCAAAAATGACCGCGGCAAGAACGACGGTGAGAAAAAGCAGCATGTCGATCTTGCGCGGCGGATGAGCGCGCTACGTGTGTTTCAACACGACCTGGAGAACGACATTGCCGGCGTCGCGGCAGCGGTCGATCACCTTTTCGAGCAATTCGTAAAGATCGCGCAAAAAGATGATGTGTTTGGGATCGTAATTGCCCTGGTAAAGGTCGCGCAATAGCTCGAGCTCGAGCTGGTCAGCTTCGCCTTCGATCGTTTGCAGATGCGCATTCATCTCGCGCGCGGTGCGAAGATTCATTCCTTTGCGCAATTGTTTGACCATCGCGAGTACCGCTTCCGCGGCTTGATCGAGCAGTTGGACTTGCTTCCCGAAACTGAGCTTCGGCAGGTCCTGCGGGCAAATCAGCATTCGCTCGCCAATTTTCTCCACCGTCTTCGGTATTTTATAGAGCGATGCCGCCAGCGCCTGGATGTCCTCACGCTCCAGCGGCGTGATAAAAGTCTTGGTCAACTCCTCGGTCAGTTCCTGGGTGATCCGTTTGTCTTCGCGCCTGCTCTCAGCAAATGCCGCCAGATCGCGAACGGAGTCGTTGTTGTCGATCTTGGCCAGGAGATCGACCAAGTGATGGACGCTGGTGTCGGCTTGTTGCGCGCTGGCTTCCAACAGGTCGTAAAATTTTTGATCGTGCCCGAGAAATCTGCCGATTGAGATCATATTCCTGAACTCTCGTCTACAGCATTGCCCCGCGCATGATCAACAGCGCAATGCTGAAATAAATGATGAGTCCCGTAACATCGACCAGCGTCGCGACGAACGGCGCCGACGAAGTCGCGGGATCAGCGCCCAAGCGGCGCAGAACAAACGGGAGCATTGAGCCGGAAAGCGAGCCCCACAAAACAACTCCGACCAGTGCGGACCCGACGGTCATCGCCACCAGCGGCCAATGCGGTCCGTACAAATCGCGATGAAAATATTCTTTGCCCAGGATCGACCAGATCGCGACCCGCGCCGCGCCGATCACTCCCAGAATTACGCCTAACGAGAGTCCCGCGCGAATCTCGCGGCCGGCCACGCGCCACCAATCGCGCAGGGTCACTTCGCCGAGCGCCATCGCGCGAATGATCAGCGTGGACGCTTGCGAACCGGAATTGCCGCCGCTGGAAATGATGAGCGGGAGGAACAACGCCAGCACGACAGCCTTCGCGATTTCGTCCTGAAAGCTCGCCATAGCCGTGGCAGTCAACATTTCGCCGAGAAACAGAACAACGAGCCAGCCTGCACGTTTGCGCACCATTCGCCAGAGCGAGATGCGCATGTAGGGTTCGTCCAAGGCTTCCATACCGCCGATTTTTTGAATGTCTTCGGTCGCTTCTTCTTCGGCGACGTCGAGCATGTCGTCACTGGTGACGATGCCGACGAGCACTCCGTTGGAATCGACCACCGGCAATGCGACGCGGTCGTACTTTCGGAAAAGGTTGAGCGCCGCTTCTTGCGAATCGTTCACTTTGAGCGCGGCAAAATTTTGGTCGCGAATTTCGCTGACTTTGACCGTGAGCGGTCGGAGCAGGAACTCGCGCATCCGCACGTCGTCGATCAATTTGTTATGATCGTCGACCACGTAAACAATGTTCAACGTCTCACTGTCGTGTCCAAATTCCCGGACGTAATCGAGGACGTGCTGGACCGTCCAGTCCTCATGGACGGCGATAAAGTCCGGCGTCATTAATCGGCCGACACTGCCTTCGGGATAACCGAGCAACGATTGCGCGATCTGCCGTTCCTCCGGCGTGAGGAGTTTGATCAACTGACGCGCCGCCTCGCTTGGCAATTCCTCGAGCAGCGCGGTGCGATCGTCCGGCGACATTTCGTTCAAAATTCCGACCACTTGTTCGTGCGCCATTGCCCTCAACAAATTCTGCTGCTCTTCGATTCCGATGTATTCAAAGACGTCGGCCGCCAGGGTTGCGGGCAGGACACGGAAGATGATGACCTGCTCATCTTCGGGAAGATCGAGAATCACCTCGGCGACGTCGGCTGGCGGCCATTCCTTGAACAGGTCGCGCAGGCCGTTGAAATCGCGCGCGTCGATCAAGGTTTTGATTTCGGGTGCTAAAAGTTTGCCGACCATGAGAGAGCCTCCGGCGCGCTGCCGCCCGACTTTTAACATTCCTGCTGGCCAAGAGCAATTGTTCCGCGCTTGGAATTTGGCCGAAACGATTCCAAATTGAACCTCATGCCCGCAGTTGCGACCCGTTCCATGATTCGGCGAGAGATCGGTGACGATCGCGTCTGCCTGTTGACGTTCGATCGGCCTGAATCAGGCGCGAACATTTTCGACGCGGCCACGATGAGCGAGCTGAGCGAACATGTCGATGTTATCGAGGGCGACCAGTCGCTCCGCGGATTGATTATTACGTCAGCGAAAAAGTCGATCTTCATCGCGGGCGCGGATTTGAAGACCCTGCTCAAGCAAGCGGGAACCGGCGAACTGGGCGCGTTCATCGCCGAAGGGCAGCGCGTTTTTAATCGGATCGCGGCGCTGAAAATTCCTAGTGTGGCCGCAATCCATGGCGCCTGCGCCGGCGGCGGCTACGAGGTCACGCTGGCCAGCGACTGGCGCGTCGCATCGGATGATCCGGCGACGCGAATCGGTTTGCCGGAGACAACGCTCGGTTTGATTCCGGCGTGGGGAGGAAGCACGCGGTTGCCTCGTTTGATTGGTGAAGACAACGCCGCGGAAGTAATCTTGAAAGGCAAACTTTATTCAGCGAGCGAGGCGTTAAAGATCGGGCTGGTCGATGAAGTCGTAACGCGAGAAAAGCTGCTCGACGCAGCGCGGCGTTTGATCGGTAAAGGAAAACGTCCACCTGCGAAAATCTCACGCTCGAAAGGAAAGACGCCGGTTCCGTCTGACCCCAAGTCTGCTCGGGCAAGGGCTCTTGGCGTTATCACAACCGGCGGCGCTAATGCGATCGACGAATCGCTCAAGCTCGAGCTTGATGCGATTGTCGATCTTGGCAAAACCGAATCGACCCAAAACTTGATCCGCAATTTTTTCCTGGCGGAGAAATATAAAAAAGGAACATCGAAGGCGCAGTTCGAAAAAGTTGCGCACGCGGCTGTGATCGGTGCCGGCGTGATGGGCTCGGGCATCGCACAATGGCTGAGCGCGCGAGGAGTGACTGTGATTCTGCGGGACGTGAACCGCGAACTGCTCGATCGCGGTCTGGCCAACATTGAAAAAACTTACGCCGACGCGGTGAAGCGCGGTTTGGTGGCGGAAGAAAAAGCCAAGCAAGGCCGCGCCCGTATCGTTGCTTCGACCGCGCCGATGGAACTACGCGATGTCCAATTTGTGATCGAAGCGGCGTCGGAAAAGATCGACATCAAGAAGGAAATTTTCCGCGAGCTATCGATGCAGGCAGGCCCGAAAACGATCATCGCCACGAACACTTCCGCGCTTCCGGTCAGCGAGCTGGCCGATTGCACCGTTTCGCCCGACCGCGTGATCGGTTTGCATTTCTTCAATCCGGTCAGCCGGATGAAACTGGTTGAAGTTGTTGTCGCCAAAGAAACTTCGGACGAAACGAAGGAGCACGCGCTCGCGTTCGTCCGGCAAATTGGAAAACTGCCGATCGTTGTGCGCGATGCCCCCGGGTTTCTGGTCAATCGCGTTTTGTTTCCGTATCTGCTCGATGCGGCCGAGCTTTTTGAGAGCGGCGTGGAATTGGAGAGGATCGACGAGAAATTGGTGAAATGGGGAATGCCGATGGGCCCGTTGCGTTTGATCGACGAAATCGGAATCGACGTCGCACTCGATATCGCAGCGACGCTTGAGAAAGCGTACGGGCCGCGCGATCGCGCGCCCGAAATTTTGAAACGCATGCGCGAGTCCAAATTGCTGGGTCGCAAAACTGGCGCTGGTTTTTACAAGTATGAGGGCAAGCAGCAATCGCCTAACGAGTCGCTCGTGCAATGGAGGCGCACAGGTTCGGCCAGGAATGATGTCGATCTTGCAAATCGCCTGATATTTTTGATGATCAACGAAGCGGCGCGTTGCGTCGAAGAAGAAGTGGTCGAGGCGCCCGAGGACGCGGATTACGGGATGATTCTCGGGACGGGGTTCGCGCCGCACCGCGGCGGACCTTTGCGTTTCGCCGAGCATTTCGGTTTGAAGAAGATTGTCGACGAAATGAATCGGCTGGCGCAGAGCGATGACAGATTCGAACCGTGCGAGATTTTGAAGAAGCACGCGCGCGACGGAACGAAATTTTACGAGTCATGAAGTCATCGCTGGAGGCACCCGAGAAGCAAATAGCGGAGGAGACCAGCGCAAAACCGCAGAAAGCCGCGCCTTCGTCAGTGATCGACACTTCCAAAATGTCGAAAGGACAGCGCGAAGCGCTCGAATTGGCCGAAGCTTCACGCGATCCGCTGGACGACCGCGGCAGTTTTGCGAGCAACCTTTTTATCGGTCGCTACGATTTCGACCGGATCTACCCGTATCCGGCGCAGACCGAAGAAGACCGCGCGGCCGGCGCCGAGTTTCTGGAAAAGATTGAAACCTATTTGCGCGAGCATGTCGATCCGGACGAAATCGACCGAACCGGCGAGATTCCGCCGGAAAATTTCAAAGGCCTGGCCGAGATCGGCGCATTCGGAATCAAAGTCCCCAAGAAATATGGGGGACTCGGCTTGTCGCAGTCGAATTATGGGCGAGCGGCGGTTTTGTTGGGAAGCTGGGATGGCAACGTGGCGGCGCTCGTTTCGGCGCATCAATCAATCGGCGTTGCGCAGCCGTTGCTTTTGTTTGGAACCGAAGAACAAAAGCAAAAATATTTGCCGCGCGTGGCTGCCGGCGAGATTTCCGCGTTCGCATTGACTGAAACCCATGCCGGCTCTGATCCGGCAACACTTAGCCTGCGGGCGGAGCCGACGCCCGATGGATCCGAGTTCATCCTGAACGGAGAAAAACTTTGGTGCACCAACGGTGTAAAAGCGGGTGTGCTGGTGGTGATGGCGCGGACGCCAGCGAAAATGATTAACGGGAAAGAGCGAAAGCAAATCACTGCGTTCATTGTCGATGTCGATTCGCCGGGACTCGAGATCACTTATCGGTGCCGGTTCATGGGATTGCGCGCGCTCTACAACGGCGTCGTGAAATTTACGAACGTCCGCGTGGCGCGGGAGAACATGATCGCCAAGGAAGGTCAGGGATTGAAAGTCGCGCTCACGACGTTGAACACCGGACGCCTCACATTGCCGGCGGCGTGCGTCGGCGTTTCCAAACGTTTGCTCGAAATTTCACGCAAATGGGCTGGCGAACGAATTCAGTGGGGCGTGCCAATTGGGAAACACGCGGCCATTGCCGGCAAGATCGCGGAAATGGCCGGTAACGTATTTGCCATGGAGGCGATGACATTTTTGAGCTCGGCGCTGCTCGACCGCAAAGCCGGCGACATTCGAATTGAAACGGCGATGTGCAAAATGTGGGCAACGGAGGGGACCTGGCGAATTGCCGATGACGCAATGCAAGTGCGCGGCGGCCGCGGCTACGAAACGGCGCAGTCGCTCGCCGGCCGTGGTGAACCACCGATTGCGGTGGAAAGATTTCTGCGCGATTGCCGCGTGAACACGATCTTCGAAGGCTCAAGTGAAATCATGCGCCTGTTCATCGCCCGTGAAGCGCTTGATCCCCATTTGAAAGTCGGCGGCGCGATTTTCAACACCCAGCTGCCGATGTCGGAGCGCGCGAAAGCGGTGTTCACGTCCGGAAAATTCTACGCCGGCTGGTATCCGCGGCAGTGGTTCTCCAGCGGCGCCGGTAAGATCGACAATCTCCATCGCGATCTGCAAAAGCATGTCGATTACGCCGCGCGGACGAGCAAGAAACTGGCGCGCGGATTATTTCACGCCATGGCGCGGTTCGGTCCGAAGCTCGATCGCGAGCAACTATTGCTTTCGCGCTTTGTCGGCATCGCCACCGAACTTTTCGCGATCAGCGCAACCTGTTCTTTCGCGCAATATAAAATCGATCACCGCGAATCTCCGGACGATGTTCTGTCAGTCGCGAATTATTTCTGCCGGTCCGCGAAAATGCGGATCGACAATTACTTTGCCGGGACCCGTCGGAATGTCGACAAACGGGGCTACCAAGTCACTCAAGAGCTGCTGGCCGGCAAACATTCCACGCTGGGCGAAGGAATCGTGAGATAGGACAGTTTTTCACCAGCCGCCCACGCGGATTGGCCTCAACCACCCCTGGTAATGGCACTGCGCCTGCTTAAATCAGCGCGTGGCCGCCCTCATCTCTCTCGCGATCGGACTAGTGTGCATGTTGATCGGACGGATTCTTCTCATGGGCGCTGCTTTTGGCGTTAGCGTTTGGTGGGGGCTGGGCATTTTTCTGCCATTTGGCCCGTTGCTGTTTCGCCTCAGCTATCCGGACCTCGCGCCGTTATCGAGAACGTTCCGATTGGTCGCGTTGCCTTGTATTCTTGCCTATTTCGTGCTGCGACCGGCGCCGCTTTCGGGATCGCATTTCGGTCAATTTTTTAAACATAAGGAAGTGCCATCGGCTCCGGCGAACCATTACGGTCTCGAAAAGATCGCGATCGCCGCTCCGAGCCTGAATGAACGGCGCGCCGTTAACGTAAAAGAGCTTGAACGGCTGACGGCGTGGAGCGAAGCGCTGCGTTTGAAAAAGCGTGATCTTCTACACAGCGATGTGCAGGGCAATATCGCCTACAACGCGGAGGTGGCTGAGTACAATGCCGCGCTGGCCAAAGCGACTGCGGAAAAGAACTCGCTCTGGCCGCAAAAGAAGTAGGCCGCCCCAGTCAGCGTCGGTTGACCAATTCTCCGGCGAAAGCTACTCTCAACGGATGAGTATGCCGCCCATGCTCACCGAGGCGGCCCGCACCTCGCGGCCGCGTTTGAGTAAGAGCAAAAATAAAAAATCTGTCGATCCGTCTCGTGTGCTCCACGTGCTGGGCGATCATATTTTGCTCGATGGTTTTAAGATTGTCCTCGATCAAGAAAAGAGCCGCGGCTCATATCTTTACGACGCAGCCAACGGTCATCGTTTGATCGATCTTTATGGTTTCTTCGGATCGATGCCGATCGGGTTTAATCATCCCTATTTCGATCAGCCTGATGTCCGGCGCGATCTCCTTTGCGCGGCGAAAGCGAAGGTGGCGAACTCGGATGTCTATTCGTCGGCCTACGCGGAATTTGTGGAAACGTTCGCGCGTGTCGCCGGATTGCCGCCGCTCGACAAATATCTCTTCATTGAAGGCGGCGCGGCCGCAGTCGAAAACACGCTCAAGGCAGCGATGGATTGGAAGGTGCGCAAAAACATGGCGGCTGGTTACGGTGAACGCGGCACGGAGATTTTGCATTTTCGTCACGCCTTCCACGGCCGCAGCGGTTACACCATGAGCCTGACGAATACCGATCCGCGCAAGACGGATCTGTTCGCCAAATTCGATTGGCCGCGGGTCTCTTGTCCGTTCATCGATTTCGCTTTGCCGGAAAGCGAGCGTGAGAAAGACGTGATTGCGCGGGAGAAGAAATCAGAACAGGAGATCCGGGATTACGTCGACAAACGGAAGATCGACATCTGCGCGATCATTATCGAACCGATCCAGGGCGAGGGCGGCGATAACCATTTTCGGGGCGAGTGGTTGAAAAAGCTGCGCGAAATCTGCGACGAAAACGACATCCTTTTAATTTTCGACGAAGTGCAATGTGGCATGGGCGTCACCGGTAAAATGTGGTGCTGCCAACATTTCGACATGCTGCCCGATCTCCTCGCGTTCGGAAAAAAAGCCCAGACCTGCGGCGTGATGGCCGGGCCGCGCTTGGATGAAGTGAAGGACAATGCGTTTCGTTTGCCGAGCCGTTTGAATTCGACCTGGGGCGGAAACCTGACCGACATGGTCCGCTCGACTCATTACATGCACATCATCGAAGAAGAATTTCTGGTGGAGAACGCGGCCAAGGTCGGCGCCTATTTTTTGGATCAGCTCCGCGATTTGCAGCGTTACGAGCCGGCGATTTCGGCTGTGCGCGGCCGCGGATTGATGCTGGCGTTCGATCTGCCGGATGCCGATACGCGTGAGAGATTTTGGAAAGGACTGTTTGATCTTGGCGTTTTGACGTTGCGCTCGGGTGATCGGTCGATCCGTTTTCGCCCGGCGCTCGACATCACCGCTGAAGTTGTTGACGAAGCGATGGGTTTGATCCGGCAATACTGCCGGAAACGGAAATAGCGATGCAATCAGTCTTCGAGAAGCTCGGGTTGAGGGAGGAAAATCCAGGCGTCTTCGTGGGTGAATGGTCCCGCAGCCGCGGGAGCGCGAAGATCGACAAGATATCGCCGATCGATGGCCGGCGGTTGGCCAGCATTCGAACCGCTGCCGACGACGATTACCAAACGGCGATCGCGCGCGCGCAAGAAGGGTTCGAAAAGTGGCGAAGAACGCCCGGACCAGTCCGCGGCGACACCGTTCGACGTT
>Ga0209807_1000432_pt1 | contig 19215 bp, 17 predicted proteins | sample GraSoiAngelo_154_FD_186168 | JGI IMG/M metagenome (GOLD analysis project Ga0209807, IMG submission 186168) | Grasslands soil microbial communities from the Angelo Coastal Reserve, California, USA - 14_1009_13_20cm (SPAdes) (version 2) | ecosystem: Environmental > Terrestrial > Soil > Grasslands ... | reverse complement strand
TGGCGGGAGGTCGCACGGCGCGCCGAGGGACTTGGCTACGACACCCTCCTCATGCCCGATCACATCACCGATCAGCTCGCGCCGGTCGCGGCGCTGACCGCGATCGCCGACGCGACGACGACGCTGCGCGTCGGAAGCTTTGTTTTCGCCAACGATTACCGGAATCCCGTGATGCTCGCCAAAGAGGCGACGACGCTCGACCTGCTTTCGGGCGGTCGCCTCGAGTTCGGCATAGGCGCGGGGTGGAACAAGCGCGATTACCAGCAGCTCGGTATGCCCTACGACAACGCGAAGGTCCGCGTCGATCGAATGGAGGAGGCGGTCGCGCTGATCAAACGTCTCTGGACGGAGGAGAAAGTGACACACGAAGGACCGCACTACCGAGTGCGCGAGGCGATGGTGCGGCCGCGGCCGACGCAGCGTCCGCACCCACCACTCATGATCGGCGCGAGCGGCCCGCGAATGCTCCGGATCGCCGCGCGCGAGGCACAGATCGTCGCACTCGTGCCGGCACTCGATCCGATAGGCATGTCGACCCTCCGCTCGCTCGCGACCGAGTCCGTCGAGAAGCGCATCGCGACCCTCCGCCGCGCGCCCCGGTTCTCGGAGCTCGAGCTGAACGTCATCGTCTTCGACGCGGCGGTGACCGATCGAGCGCGATCGATCGTCGATGGGCTGACGGCGCGCCTCAAGTCGGCGGTCACCGCCGTCGTCGAATCGCCGTTCGTTCTGTACGGATCGACGTCCTCGATCGTCGAGGACCTCCTCCGGCAGCGCGAGCGCCTCGGGATCAGCTACATCGCTCTCCCGGGAAGGGCGATGAGAGGCTTCGGGCCGGTTGTAGCCGCTCTCCGGGGCAAGTGACACGGCGCGGCATCCGCCCTGCAGCGATCGCTGCGCGTGTTAGATCTCAAATGCCGCGACTGCGGTCAGACCTTCAAGACGCCGGCGGAGCTCGAGGAGCACAAAGACCGCCTGCACGTCATCAGCAAGAAGGGCGGCGACGCGGTCGCGCCCGCTCCGCCGAACGAGAGCCGCCGCCGCTAACTACGTCCGGGTCGGCAGCGGCGTGGCGGGCACCGATGGCACGACCGTGGGGACCGGGGTGAGCGGCAGCGTTCTCGTCGGGACCGGCGTCAGCGTTGGCGCTTCGGTCGGCGTTGGCGCAGCCGTGCGCGGGACCGTAGTGATCGAGGGCGACGCGCTCGCCGACGCCGATGGCGATGGCGAGGCCGATGGGCTACTCGACGGCGCCGCCACTTGCTGCGACGAGATGACGGCGGCGCCGAGGAGAAGCAGCGCGACCAGCGCGACCGCAGCGAAAACGGTGAACACGGTCGACCAGCGGTCCACCGGACGCCGCGCTATGACCGGACGCGCAGGTGCCGCGCTCGTCGCGGCGGGCGGCCGTTCGAGCTGAGCCGTCGCGTCGGGATCGGCCTGTGGCGGTTTCTGTTCCACGCGTCAGTGAACCGCACGCGCCGTGCCGGACGGTCGGACGCTCGACAGGTCGGCCGCTAGGCGTGATGCAGGGCGCTCGCGACCTGGTTACCGATCACCGCCAGACTGACGATCAGAACGAACGCGAGGAACATGACCCCAACGAGGTAATCGACAAGATCATCTCCGCCAGTGTGCTTCCCCATGCTCGGTGAACGCCAGATTCGCGCACGCCGTGTCTCCCCCGAATGGGGGAGGGCCTAGACGAAGCGCTCCGCGCGCCACTCGATGCCGAGCTCGCTCGGCGGACCCATATAGCCGAGCAGCGCGGACGACGCGACGACCGCGGGGCTAGCGAGGTAGCCGAGACCGCCGACGCCCATGCGGTTTGTCCAGTTCCGGTTGAACGAGGTGATCGCGCTCTCACCCTTCTTGAGCGCGTCGGGTCCCTGACCGAAGCACGGCCCGCACCACGACTCACGAATCTCGGCGCCGGCCGCGCGGAAGACGTCGGCGATCGACTCGCCCCCCAGTCGCGGATCGTTCTTCTCGATGTCGCGCTTGACGCCGCCTGAGCCGGGGAAGACGACGAACTCCTTTACCGCGCGGGACGTTCCCTTTTCGCGCGCGGCGCGCAGGACGAGCGCCGCCTCGAGCAGGTCGCCGTACCCGCCGTTCGTGCACGAGCCGATGAACGCTTTGTCGAAGGTCAGCCGCTCGCGCGCGACCTCGGTCGCCGGGAGCGCGTTCGCAGGACTGAATGGTTTCGCGATCAGTGGAACGACCTCGGAAAGATCGAGCGTCTCGTCGATCTCGTAGCGTGCGTCGGCGCCCGGCGCGAATCGCGGGTAGGGGAGATCGGTCGCGCCCTTCTCGCGATACCACGCGTACGTGAGGTCGTCGGGGGCGAAGATGCCGTTCAGCGCCTCGCCCTCGGCCATCATGTTGGCGATCGTGTTGCGGTAGCTCATCGGCAGCTGCATCTTCGCATCGACGAACTCGACGCTCATGCCCTGCGCTTGTTTCTGTCCCCATCGCGCGAGGAGTGCGAGCACGACGTCCTTGCCGCTCACCCACGGCTGCAGCTTTCCGGTGAACACAACGCGTCGCTGCTTCGCGACCGTGAAGTACACGTACCCGGTGGCCCATCCGAACCCGAGCGTGGTCGAGCCCACACCGTAGCCGAGCGCGCCGTACGCGCCGTACGCGCGGCTGTGCGAGTCGGCGCCGGGGATGAGCGCGCCGGGGAGGACGAGCTTCTGCTCGGGGAAATAGAAGTGGAAGATCCCGTCGCCCGGTGTCGCGTAGTACGGCGACGTGATCCCGTGCCGCTCCGCGAACTCACGCCCGATTGCAGTCTGCTTGTCGTCGGCCTCGCGATGGTTGAAGACGAAATGGTCGTTGGCGATCGCGATCTGGCGGGGACGAATGGTAGAGCCGCCGGTGATCTCGTTAAAGGTGTGGATCGAGAACGGCGCGGTTCCGTCGGAGGCCGGTAGGAGGTCGGCGTACACACGCAACGTGGCGCCCGGTCGTACCTCGGCGTCCTTGTCGACGCGGTGCGCCCAGATGATCTGCTCCGTCGAGGTGAGTCGCCGCGCGGTCGCCGCGTCCGGCCAGGTCACCTCGGGCGGACGACGAACGGATTCGGGGAACTCGCGGCGTCCGATCTTGATGATCCCGCCCGAGCGGCGGATCTCCTCTTCCTGCGGCGTGAGCGCGGCGGGCTCGTACGTCTTGCCGCGGGTCTCGTTGGTCAGCTTTCTCGTCTTCGGATCGAACGAGAACGCATCACCTTCCTGCGCGTCCTCGACGGCCTCGCGGCTCTGGACGACGGTGAGCCCGAGATTCAGCGCGTTGCGACGGAAGATGTCGCCCATCGCGGCCCCGCACACGATGACCATCTCGCGACCGGCTTCGTCGGCGACGCCCTTGAGGCCCGCGGGGCTCATCTCGCGCGAGCTGCCGATGGCGAACCGATCGCCCGCGACGACGAACGTCTCGCCGCGGTGCACGCGCTCTCGGAAGTTCGGCATGAGGTAGCGGAACGAGCCCGCTTTCCAGCGTGCGTCGAGCGTGTCGAGGCTCTCCGAAACGCAGTCGTCGGCCGGTGTGATCTGGTCTGTGTCGATGGCGTCGAGCTTCTTTCCAAGGACTTTCGGGTCCCAGAAGATGAGCGCCTTCCCGCGGATCAGCCTCCCCTCGGCCGCGCCGGGTGAGCGTTCCGCCGCCACCGCGTCGCCGACGCGTGCGCCCGGAATGAGGCGCGCCCCTTCGATCGCCTGCATACCTCAATGGTCGCACCCCACGCGTCCGCCTGTGCCACCATGCGCGCGATGTGTTGCGTGGTGGCCCTGCTCGCGTTCCTCGGGCCACGCCTGGCCATCTTTCTCTTGTGGCTCTTCACGACCTACACGACCCGCGCCTTCGACAACTTCCTTCTGCCGTTCCTGGGCTTCCTGTTCCTGCCCTGGACGACGATCGCGTTTGCGATCGCGCAGAACGAATTCGGTGGGCCGAGTGGCATCGGGCTCGTCATCATCGCGTTAGGTCTGCTCGCGGACATCGGCGTGCTGGGCGGTGGCGCGCGGAGCCGGCGCTAAAGGCGCAACCGCCAATTCTGTCCGACGAGTCGCTTTCCGAAGCTGGTATGACGCTCGCTCTCGACGAGCTCGAATCCGGCACGCTCGTAGATCCGCCGCGCCGCGACGAGGACGTCATTCGTCCAGAGGACCAGCTCGCGGTACCCGGCTGTGCGCGCGAAACGGATGCATTCATCGACCAGACGCGAGCCGACGCCGAGGCCGCGGGTCCGCGGCTCGACGAGCAGCAGTCGCAGCTTCGCGACGGTCTTCGTCTTCTTGACGCAGAACACGCATCCGGCGCGCTCGCCGTCGACCTCCGCGATCCAGCATCGCTCGCACTTGGGATCGAGGTGCGTGATGAACTTCGCGACGATATCGGCCACCAGCGCTTCGAACGTTTCGTCCCAGCCGTACTCCTCCGCGTAGAGCGCGCCGTGGCGCTCGACGACCCAACCCATATCCCCCGGCCGATGCGTGCGCAGCGCCACCTGTGGTGTCCCCTCACGATTTGCCTGGAGCGTCCGCTCGATGGCGTGCATCGACGCCACCAGACGGTCTTGCTCGAGGCTTGGGACGTCTTTGAGCATGGCGGCGATCTGATCGCGTGCCCTCGCTTCGAGGGGGGCGACCGTGGCCCTACCGCGGGCCGTTAGCCGCAGGATCGTCTTGCGGCCGTCATCCTTCGCGTCGGTCCTCGTGAGCAGGCCGCGTCGCGCGAAGCCACGGACCATCCGGGAGAGGTATCCCGCGTCGAGTCTGAGGTTCCGACCGAGCTCGGTTGCGGTGATTGACCCGTGATGCGCGAGCTCGTAGAGAACACGAACCTCAGTGAGTGAGAAGCGGCTCGAGAGATAGCCCTCGTCGAGAGCGCCGATGCGGCTCGTGTAGAAGCGGTTGAACTCACGCACCGCCGCGACGCGAGGCCCAAGCGTGTTCGCCATCGCGGAATAGGATAGTTGACTCAGTCAACTATTTACGGCGGCGCAGGACCGCTCGGTCGTGCGAGAAGTGAATGCGATCCGCGTTCAGCTCACGTAAACGGCGCACGCTGGCGTCGGCTTCTCCGGTCGCGAACGAGCGCGCGTCCTGCGCGGCCTGTCCCACGATGAGCACGAGACCGTCGCCGGCGCGCACAGTGACCGACTGGTGACCAGGCGTGTGCCCTGGCGTCGCGAGGACGCTTATCCCCTGAAGGACCTCGCGGTCACCTTCGACGGCCTCGTAGCGCGCGTCGGGAAAGTCGACCCATTCGACGACTGTGTGCCCTTCGCGCAGCGCGAGATCGAGCTCGGCTTGCTGGGCATGTATCGGCACGCCCGGGAACGCGCGGTTCTGACCGCAGTGGTCGAAATGCAAATGGCTGTTGACGACCGCGAGCACGGTACTGGGATCGAGCTTCGCTGCGGCGAGCGCCTCGCGGATATCGCGGACGCGCGGCCGGTAGTTCTCCTCGACCCACGCGTTGCCTTCACCGACGCCGGTGTCGACGAGGACGATGCCTTCGGGATGGCGAATCGCGAACGCGAGGACCGGACCGTCCTGTCCGGCGAGGGGATGCGCAGCGGGATAGGTGACGTCCGCGAGATGGAGAGGAATCACATCGTCCGGTGTCATCGCGGGCTCCATCGTGCCTCTTTCGCTACAGAACGCCTCGAAAGACTGTCTGGCGGGCATCTCACACGGGGATGAGACGTTACGTTTTACGGACATGGTTCGGTCGCGGCGTGGCTCCAGCGTCGACGTTTGGCTGGCCCTCGGCATCGTTTATGTCGTCTGGGGCTCCACCTACCTCGCCATCGCGATCGCGGTCCAGACGCTCCCGCCGCTCCTCTACTCAGGGGTCCGCTTCGCGCTCGCGGGCCTGATCCTCGCCGGATGGCTGGCACTACGAGGTGTCGACCTGCGCATCTCACGGCGGGAGCTCGGCGGGGCCGCAGCGGTGGGCATTCTCATGCTTGCGGGCGGCAATGGCCTGGTGAGTCTCGCCGAGCGCACGGTGCCTTCAGGCGTGGCTGCTCTGATCGTCGCGTCGATCCCGCTCTGGATCGTTGTCTACCGGATGATCGCGGGCGAACGCGTGGGGCGCGACCTGCTCGCGGGAGTTTTGCTCGGCCTCGTCGGCGTCGCCGTTCTCGTCGTGCCCGGCGGGCTGAACGGCACGGTCGATCCGATCGGCGCGCTGATGCTGTTCGGCGCCACGCTGTCATGGGCGCTCGGAACGTTCCTCTCGCCGCGTCTCGAGACGCCGCGCAACGCTCTGGTCTCGACGGCCTACCAGATGCTCGCGGGAGGCGTCGTTCTCGCCGTGGCCGCGCTCGGCAAGGGCGAGGTCGCGCAACTGGACCCTGCGACCTTTTCTGCCCGATCGCTTATCGCGTTCGCGTACCTCGTCGTCTTCGGGTCTCTCGTCGCCTACAGCGCGTACACCTGGCTCCTGCAGAACACGTCGGTATCGCTCGTGTCCACGTACGCGTTCGTGAATCCGGTGGTCGCGGTCGTGCTCGGCGCCCTCATCCTGGCTGAGCCGATCACACCGACGATCGTGGTCGGCGCGGCGATCATCGTCGTTGCGGTGGCGTTCATCGTCTTCCGGCAGAACGCCGCGCGTCGTGCCGAGCGGCTCGCACCCACGGCGGAGGCCGCAGACTAACTAGATACACACTCCTGCGGCACCGACCGATCGTGCGTGCGTTATACCCGCGTCATGCGCCCGGTTGGCGTCGCGATCGCAGCAGTCCTGGTCGTCGCGGTCGCGTCGGTGCACGTCGACACGTGGCCGTGGCCCTCCGTCGGAGGGCAATCGCGGCATAGCACCGGCATCGTTCTTCTCGGTCCGATCGACTACGACGCCATCCGCAACACCGAACCGTTCGAGGGCCCCCTTAGAAAGGCGTGGAGCGATTGGTTCACGCTGACGCAGGAGGCGGATCCCGGTCTTTTCGGATATCCCTGGGCGGACCGGAGGGCCGGTGAGCTCGTCGTACCGGTCGCCGACCCAAGAGGTGTCGAACTCGTTCAGCAATGGGTACGGTCAGGGCTGCAAGTCCCATCGCCGAAGCCTGGCGGCCCATTCATCATCGATCTACCGCGGCCGGAGGTCGCCGTTCGCATCGTACCGGCGCAGCACTCGATCCTCGGGCTTCGCCAAATCATGGACGGCGTGGCCGACCTCGCTCGCGCCGGGGTTCCGGGCGCCGATCGTATCTACAGCGTTGGCCCCGATTACGAGAATGACCGCGTGATCGTGGTCACGGATCGCATCAACGATGAGCTTTTAGCGGCGATCGCCGCGCGCTTCGGTGTTGATGTGATCGCTGTCCGGGTGGATCCGAGGGCGATGCCCGCACATTTGCTCTAGCTCGCCAGCCGGCGCAGCTCCTCTTCGCTCAATAGCTGATTCGCCGTCTTTGCGGCGGTGAAAATCCGGTCGACCCGCTCGCGGGTCGCCTCGATGCCACGGGACTCGAGCCAGTAGACGACGTTCGACTCGCCGCTCATCGGGCCGACCTCGATGCGCTGCTCGCGGCCGAGCACGGACGCGGGGACCGCGCTGTATACACGGTCGGCGAGCGCGCGGTCGCCCTTGCGGAGCGCCTTGATCACAGCTGCGGCGTGCACGCCGGTGCCGGTGCGGAAGGCATCCGATCCCATCGCGGGGTAGTTCGGCGGGATCGGGATGCCGCAGTGCTCGGCGACGAGTGCGGTGTACTCGACGAGCGGCTTGAGGTCGCGCTCGATGAGCCCCCAGAGCTGCAGATTCACGAGGAGCTGATCCATCGACGAGTTGCCGACCCGCTCGCCGATGCCGAGCGCGCAGCCGTGCACGCGGTCCGCGAGCGCGGTCGCGGTGAGCGCGTTGATCGTGCCGAGCCCGCGGTCGTTGTGCCCGTGGAAGTCGACCTTCACCGCGCGGCCGCGCACGATCTCGTCGCGGACGAATGTAAGAAGGTTGCGCACGCCTTCCGGCGTCGCGTGCCCGCACGTGTCGGACACGCAGATCCGCTTTGCCCCCGCCGCTATCGCCGTGTCGTAGAGCTTCTGGAGCGTCTCTGGGTCCGCGCGCGTCGTGTCTTCAGTGACAAACATCACCGGCAGGCCGGCCTTCACGAGCGTCGCGACGCTCGTCTCCACGCTTTTCAGCATCGCGTCGATCTTCCAGTCCTCCGCGAAGCGGCGAATCGGCGACGAGCCGATAAATGCGCAGCTCTCGATCGCGAGGCCCGCTTCGGTCGACGCCTCGATCGCCGCGCGCACGTCGTCGGGATGCGTGCGGATGGCGATGTTGGGACGCAGGCGCTTGAGCTTCGTGGTCTCCTTGGCGAGAGTGACGATCGCCGCGCGTGCCTGCGGCGATGCACCGGGGAGACCGATGTCGGCGCTGTCGATCCCGAGCGCATCCATGAGGTGGAGGAGGCGTTTCTTGATGTCGAGCGGCGGATTCCGGATCGAAGGGCCCTGCAGCCCGTCGCGAAGCGTCTCGTCGTCAAGCTCGACCGCGCGGTAGTCCGCGTGCGCGGCGCGCCCATCGCGATTCCAGTCGTAAATCAGCTTGTCGAGCTCGGTCTCCACGCGACGTATGGTGCCTCAGCCGTTCCAAGGAGCACCGTCGCGCAGGTAGTCAACGACGCGGGGAACTCTCGCTAGCGCAAAGCCGGGCTACTCCTCGGGCCGACGTAGCGGAGGAGCGCGAGATCGCCCGCATTGAATCCCGCGTGCTGCGAGGGGCTGAACGCATACGTGGTAGCGACCCCTGCGAATGTCCCCGACTGCAAGCGGTCGCGCACAGCGTCGGGAGCCGTGCCGCTCTCCGCGGCGCTCGCGACAAGCCCGAGGGCGTCGTACGCCGATGCAGCCACGCTCGTCGGCGGGCCGGTGCGATCGGTGTAGGACTGAACGAAGGCGGCGCGCCCAGCGCCGCCGAACGACGATGCCGCGATCCAGCGCGAACCCGGCCACGCCGCGAGTGGCGCAGCCTCGCGAAGATCGGCGATGTTCGATAGGTCGGAGAGATATGAGAGATACAGGCTTGTCCCCACCGTCACGCTCCGCGCGGCATCGATGTAGCTGTGTGGCGCCCCGGTAAGGAACACGACCGGAGTCGTGGCGAGGAGCGGCCGAAGCTTCTGCGCGGCATCCGTCGGCGTGACCGTCACCACGTTCGCTGTCACGTGACGCCGCGACAGCTCATTCGTTAGAGCGATCCGTTCGACGATCGCTGTCGTTGATTCGTCGCTGACGACGAGGTCGGCACTGAGCACCGATCGCAGCGCGGCATCGTCCAAGACGACCCGCGCCAGCTGCGCCGGTGTGGGCGCGAGCGCGAAGGCCCAACCCCCGCCGCGCGTCGCCGGCTCGGAGATCGGCAGCGTGAACAGGACCGGGACCTGCACGAGCTGCACCGCGGCCGCGAACGCGTCGTCGTAATCGACGGAGACGCCGACGAGGACCGCGTCGGCCCGGTCCTCGACGGCCGCGCGGCGAAGCTCGAGAAGCGTCTTCGATGGACTGCTCGCGACGTCGACGATCTTCAGCTTCACTCGCGGTGTCGCAGAGGAGTGCTGGTCGGCCCATAGCTGCAGCGCATCTCGTTGCGGCCCACCGTTCGGCGCGCGCGACCCGGACAGATCGAGGAGTGCCGTGACGTTGAGGGCGTTGGGATCCCGGGTCGCTACCGGGGTGGGCGTCGTGGACGGATTCGAGGTCGTGCACGCGGTCAGAAGAAGGACGAGCGCGACGAGCGCCCCCGTGCTAGGCGCGCGTCCCATCCGGAAGCGGGTTGTCGGCCGCATAGACGTGTCTCGCCGTGTCCTCAGGACGCGGATCGGGCTCGCTCTCGGCCTGGGCGATGGCCTTTTCGATCTCGTCGTCCAGTGACGCCCTCGTGGCCTCGAGCTCCTGCTCAGGCACGCCCGCCGAGAGGAGATAGGCAAAGGCCCGCTTCAACGGGTCCTTCGCGCGCCATTCGTCGACTTCTTTCTTCGTGCGGTAACGGCTGTCGTCGTCGTCGCTCGTGTGCGGCTGATAGCGATAGCACTTGAGCTCGACAAGGCTCGGCCCGCCGCCGGCTCGCGCACGGTCGGCCGCGGTCTTCGTCTTCTCGTAGCTGTCGAGCATGTCCATACCGTCCGCCACGTGGCCCGGCATCGCGTATGCCGCAGCCTTCTCGGCGATGTCCTTCACGGCGGTCTGCCGCTCAAAGCGCGTCGAGATCGCGAGCAGGTTGTTCTCGATGACGAACACCACTGGGAGCTTGTGGACCGATGCGAAGTTCATGGCCTCGTGGAAGTCACCCGTGCTTGTCGACCCGTCTCCGCCGAAAGCGAACACGATGTACGGCTCCTTTCGGAGCTTCAGCGCGAGTGCGAGGCCTACGGCATGCGGAAACTCCGTCCCGACGCACACCGAGCGAGAGACGATGCGGTCCTTGGGCGAGCTGAACATGTTCAGCACCGCGCGGCCGGCCGAATTGGGGTCTGTCGCCTTCGCGAACACGCTACGGAATTCGTCGAGCGCGCTGAACCCAAGCACGAACGCGACGCCCATGTCGCGGTAGTACGGAACGGTCCAGTCCTTGCCGCGCTGGATGCACCACGCGGCTCCGACCTGCGCGCCTTCGTGACCGTCCGTCCCGGCGCCGAACGGCGTGCGGCCCATGCGGTTCAGCTGCAGGATCCGTTCGCTCACCATCCGGGTCATGAGGACGTAGCGGTACATGCCCTTCACGTCGTCGAGCGAAAGGCCAAGCGCCTCGTGACGGGTCGCGCTCCCCTTGCGCGTGGTGACCGCCATCAGAAGGTCATGCTAGCGGGCGTCCCGCCACAAGAGACCCGCAAGCACGATGAGCCACGCGCCGAGAATCATGCGAAGTGGAAGGTCGGGGGGCGACATCGGAATCCCAGCCAGCGCGTACGCACCGACCAAAGCGAAGCACACGATCGCAAGCGCCGCCGTGATCCATCCGAATGGGCGGGGCAGCACCCCTGTCTCGGCCCACATCTTTCCGATCGTCCACCACCAGATCCCGCGCACGAAAAGCGCGGCGGGAATGAGATCGGTATTCGCGGCGGCACCGAGGCCGAGCGTCACGACGCTCGCGCCCGCGATGGTCCCGAGCACCGCACCTGACCGTCGCAGCGGCTCGTGCCGAACGTGAAGCGACGCGATCACCGGCAGCAGGAGCCCGTAGCCGACCGCGCCGAGCGCGAAGTACCACGACGGATAGAACCCAGGCGCGAACACGGGTGCGACCAGCTGGCAAAGGCCCGCGACGAGCGCCCACACCGCGGCCTTTCTGACCGCGATCCGCTCCTGTCCGTCTACGACTTGCGCTTCCCCTGCTCGTCGTACTCGTAGAAACCCTTGCCGGTCTTCGTCCCGAGCCGGCCGGCGAGGAACATCCGGCGCAGCAGCGGAGGCGGAGCCATGTACGCCTCCTTGAACTCGTCGAAGAACACGCCTGCGACGTGGTAGTTGATGTCGACGCCGGTGTAATCGATGAGCTCGAAGGGTCCCATCGGGTAGCCGAGCCCGAGCTTCACGGCATTGTCGATGTCCTCTTTCGTCGCCACGCCGAGCTCGAGCATCCGGATCGCCCCCAGGAGGTAGGGGACCATCAGGCGATTCACGATGAAGCCGGTCGTGTCCTTGCAGACGACCCCGGTCTTGCCGATCTTGCCGACGAATTCTCTGAGCGTCACGATCGTCTCGTCGCCCGTCGTGATCGCTTTCACGATCTCGACGAGCTTCATGATCACGGGCGGATTGAAGAAGTGCAGTCCGGCAAACCGATCGGGCCGTCGCGTCGTCGCCGCCATCTCGACGATCGTCAGGCTCGACGTGTTCGAGCAGAAGATCGTCGCGGGCGGGCAGACCGTATCGAGCTCGGCGAAGAGCTTTTTCTTCGGCCCGATCTCCTCGACGATCGCCTCGATCACGAGGTCACGGTCCTTGAACTCGGCGAGCGACGTCGTGCCGCGGAGACGGCCACGTGCCGCCTTCGCCTCCTCGTCGGTCGTCCGGGCACTTTTCACGAGCCGGGCGAGCGATCCGTCGACGCGCTGGAAACCCTTGTCCACGAGCGATTGGTCGACCTCTCGCACGAGCGTGTCGAAGCCCGCCTGAGCGCAGACCTGCGCGATGCCTGAACCCATTTGACCGAAGCCGACGACGCCCACGCGCTGAATGGCCATCTCGCTTGCGACCTCCTGTGAGAGCGCGGTCAGCATACGGCGCGCTAGCGGCCTAACATTTCGGCGTGGCTCCCCTCACTTCAGCAGGCCCTGTCGTGCTGCGCGGTCCCGGCGAAGCGGACATCGCTTTCACGGTCAACGGAGCGCCGGCGAAGGTTCGAGCAGCACCCCGGCGGACGCTTCTCGACACGCTCCGCGAAACTCTCGCGCTCACCGGAACAAAGAAGGTCTGCGACGAGGGAACGTGTGGTGCCTGCACCGTCCTCGTCGACGGCCGACCCATCTACTCGTGTATGACGCTCGCGATCACGTGCGAGGGAAAGTCCATCGAGACGATCGAGGGCATCGCGAAGGACGGCGAGCTCCACCCGGTCCAGCGGGCCTTCATCGACGCGGACGCATTCCAGTGCGGCTTCTGCACCCCGGGGCAGATCATGTCGATCGTCGCTCTGCTCCGCGAAAACAACGCGCCGACCGAGGACGACGTGCGGCGCGCAGTCGCGGGGAACCTCTGCCGCTGCGGCGCGTACCCAAACATCGTGAAGGCCGGTGTCTCGGCCGGAAAAAGGAAATCCTGATGCCGCGCGTCGTCAAGAGCCGCGAGGAGTTCGAGGGTGAGATCTTCGAGTCGCTCGTCCTCGTCGAAGGCAAGGATCTTCCGGTCGCGCCGGCAGGGACTGAGTTCAGCGAGATCGCGAAGTCGCGCCGCCGCGTCGACGGCCAGCAGCGCGTCACCGGCCGCGCGCGATACACGCAGGATGTCTACCTCCCGGGCATGCTCTACGTTCGCGTGCTCCGGAGCCCGTATCCCAGGGCGCGCGTGCGCCGGATCGACACGAAGAAGGCCGAAGCGCTTCCCGGAGTGCGCGGCGTGCTGCACCGCTTCAACGCGCCGAAGGCCGCGTTCCGCGGTGAGGAGACGATCTTCCGCGAAGAAGTCCGCTTCGTCGGCGACGAGGTGGCGGCGATCGCGGCGGACGACGAGCAGACCGCCGTCGAGGCCCTGCGCCTGATCGAGGTCGACTACGAGCTCCTGCCGCACGTCGTCGATCTGGAGGAGGCGATCGGCGATATGGCCCCGCGCCTCGACACGGATGGGAACGTCGCCGAAGCGGCGACCCACAAGCGTGGCGACGCAAAGCGCGGGCTCAAGGAGGCTGACTTCGTCGTCGATGCGACGTATCGCACGTCGACGCAGCTGCACAACTCGCTCGAGACCCACGGCGCGGTCGCGACGTGGGACGGCGAACAGCTCACCGTCTACGAGTCCACGCAGCACGTCTTCGGTGTGCGGCAGGGGCTTCGCCTCGCGCTCAAGCTTCCGTTCTCCAAGATCCGCGTGCTGTGCGATTACATGGGTGGAGGCTTCGGCTCCAAGGGCGGCGTGGGTAAGTACTCGATCATCGCGTCGCTTTTCACGATGCAGCTCGGACGTCCGGCGCGGTGCGTCCTGACCCGGGAAGAGGAGAACATCGCGGCGGGCAATCGCTCGGCCACGCTGCAGCAGATGCGCATCGGCGGCAAGGGTGGTCGCATCACCGCGCTCGAGCACATCTCGTGGGCCAACGTCGGCCAGGGCAAATGGGTCGCGAATCCGACCGGCCCGACGAACACGCTCTACGACATCGCGAACCTGTCGTCGAAGTCGTACAAGGTCGTCACGAATGCGGGCTCACTCTCGGCCTTCCGCGCGCCGGGTTACGTCGAGGGCACGTTCGCGCTCGAGTCGGCGATCGACGAGCTCGCCGAGAAGATGGGTGTCGATCCGCTCACGCTCCGCCGAAAGCACGCCGCGTCGCCGAAGGACCCGATGGTCGGGAAGCGCTACTCCGACAAGCACCTCATCGAGTGCTACCGCATCGGCGCCGCCGAGATCGGTTGGCAGCGGCGTCGCGCGGGCGGTGTCCGAGGCTCGGCGCCGCACCGCCGCCGCGGGATCGGCATGGCCACGCAGATCTGGGGCGGTGGCGGGGGCCCGCCGGCGTACGCGACGGTGCACGTGAACTCTGACGGGACCGTCGTGCTCACGTGCGGCAGCCAGGACATTGGCACCGGGACGCGCACGGTCCTCGCGCAGATCTGCGCAGACGAGCTTGGCGTCGAGCTCGAGGACGTGCACGTCCGGCTCGGCGACACCGACAATCCCTATGGTCCGATATCGGCAGGATCGCTGACGACCGCCTCGGTCGGACCTGCGGTGCGTCTCGCGGCCCGCGACGCGCGCGAGCAGCTCCTCGGGGCCGCGGCGGGCGTTCTCGAAACACCGATGGCCGAGCTGCGCCTCGAATCCGGCGTCGTCGTGACCAAGGGCGCCCGCACGCCGCTCGCCGAGATTCTGGGGAAGGTCGATAACAACACCGTGATCGGGAAGGGCGGCCGCCATCCGAACGACCCCGACCTGTCGCTGCGGACGTTCGGGGCCCACTTCGCGGATGTCGAGGTCGACGTGCAGACCGGCGAGATCACGGTCGAGCACATCGTCGCCGTGCATGACATCGGGCGCGTCATCAATCCCACGACCGCGCGGTCGCAGGTCGAGGGCGGCGTGCTGCAGGCGCTCGGCTTCGCATTGTCGGAAGAGCGCTTCGTCGACCGCGCGACCGGGCGCGTTATGAATGCCAACCTTGAGAATTACAAGGTGCCGACGGTGAGGGACGTCCCCGCGAAGATCACGGTCAAGTTCGTGGACCGTCCAGATCGCAAGGCGAACAACCTCGGCGTCAAGGGTCTCGGCGAGCCGCCGATCATTCCGACGGCCGCGGCGATCGCGAACGCCGTCGCGAATGCTACCGGCGCTCGCGTGCGACACGCGCCACTCACGCGCGCGCGCGTGCTCGAGGCGCTGGCGATCGCCGGAGCTCGTTCATGAATGCGTTCTCCTACGCCCGGCCGCGCGCGCTCGCCGAGGCGCTGCGCATGCTGCGCAACGGCGCGATGGCGCTCGCCGGCGGAACCGATCTTCTCGGCCTCATGAAGGACGGGCTCGCGCGGCCCGACTCGCTCGTCGATCTCACCGGCATCGAAGGCCTGCGCGGCTGGTCTCACCCGAAGGGCCGCGGTCTTCGGATCGGCGCGCTCACCTCTCTGGTCGAGCTCGAGACAAGCGATGCGCTCGCCAAGACGATGCCGATCCTCCGCGAGTCGCTGCAGGATGCGGCGACGGTTCAGTTACGCACGATGGGCACCGTCGGCGGGAATCTCCTGCAGCGCAACCGGTGCTGGTATTTCCGCGACGAAGGCACGGTTTGCTGGCTCAAGGGAGGCAACCGCTGCTTCGCGATCGACGGCGAGAATCGCTATCACGCGATCATCGGTGCGCAGGACTGCGTCATCGTGTCGCCGTCCGATCTCGTCCCGGCGCTTCTCGCATACGACGCCGAGATCGCGCTCACGAGCTCACGTGGCACGCGGCAGATGAAGCTCGGCGACCTCTTCGTGACCCCTCGTGGACGCGACCGGCGCGAGCACGCGTTGCGGGCCGGCGAGCTCATCACCGAGGTGCGTGTGCCGGAAGCCGCACTCGCACGGCGCGGGACGTATCTCAAGGCGATGGACCGCAAAGCCTGGAGCTTCGCTCTCGTTTCCGTCGCGGCGGCAGCCAAGTTCGAACGCGGCGTGGCGCGCGACGTCCGCCTCATCCTGGGCGGAGTCGCTCCCGTTCCGTGGAGGGTGATCGCCGCGGAGAAGGGCCTCGAGGGAAGCGCGCTCGACGACGCGGCCTGTGCCGATGCGGCTGATCGGCTGCTCGCGGGGGCCACGCCGCTTCGCGACAACGGCTACAAGGTGACTCTCGCGCGCGAGCTCGTGCGACGGGCGCTACGCTCGCTTGCGGCGTGAACGCAACCACCGTCGAGCGCGACCTCGTCGAAGCGATCGAGTCGACGCTCTTCATCTATCCCTCCGCGCCCGGCCTCCTACAGGACCTCGGGATCCCGGGACTGCGTGGCCGGATCACGAAGCTCTCGCATCCGCTCGCGAACCTCTGCGGCGACGCACGGTTCTCCCAACGCGAAGCCGACGCCATGATCGAAAAGGTCCGCAACCGCTACGGCGACCTCGCCTTCGGGTGGCTGACCGGACCCTCAACGCGGCCGGTCGATCTTCCTGCGCATCTCGAAGCGGCAGGCCTGCAGCACGCCGACAGCATCGCCGGCATGGCTCTTACGGACCTGGCTGTGCCGATCGACGTGAATCCGAAAGTGCGGGTCCGCGAGGTCACCTGGCAGGACGCGATCGCGCACAGTGACGTGATGGCCCGTGCCTACGGCATGCCGACGGAAGTGATGCGTCTGTTCAACGAGATTGCGGCGATGTCCGCCGACCGCGTCAAGTCGCGCCCGTACGTAGCCTCGCTCGATGACGACACGGTCGTCGCGTGGGCCTGGCTCATCTATCTGCCCGACTCGCCCACCGTCCTGCTGGGCGGTGCCGCGACGCTCGAGGAATATCGCGGCCACGGCTTCTATAGCGCGCTCGTCGCGCGGCGGCTCGCCGACGCCCGCGCCGACGGCCGTACCGCGGCGATCATTCAGGGCGACCGCCGTACATCCGCGCCTATCTGCGCCAAGCTCGGCTTCCGTGAGATTTGCGGGTTGGAGATCTTCGCCTCGGCGCACGAGTGATTCCCGCCGTCCCATGAGTCCATCGCGTATACCCCACACAGCCGAGCGGTTGCATGCTCACGGAACGAATCCTTGCCTCCGTACGTCATTGTTTGCGGATGACACGGCTTCTTGGCGTGGCCGGCGCGCTTCTCTTCGTGACGGTGGTCGTGATAAGCCTGCTCGCTGTCCGCGCGAGCCAGGCGCCGCCCGCGATAGCCGACGGCGCCGCAGGGTCCGGGCCGGCTCCCACGGCCCCGCGCATCGCGAACATGGCGCCCCTCCGCTTTGGACCGGAGTACGCGGCGCGGTCCGCTTCTATCTCGCCCGACGGAAAGCTGGCGACGGCGATGACCACCGACTGGTCAGCCGAAGGCGTCTTCGCCCTGTCCGACGATCCGCAGGGCGGCTTCGTAACCGCACGCGAGATCGCGCGTGTCGCCCCGGGCGTCGGCCAGAGCTGGCTGTCCGGGCCGAGTGCTTTGCTCGTCATGACCTCGGAACCCACGAAGCGATCTCTGTTGAAAGTGATCGGTTTGGACGGCAAGACCGTCGAAATCGGAAGCGCCGCGTTCGGCGGTCCCGCCAAGCCCTCTCCCGATGGTCGGTGGATCGCGATCGTGCAGAACGTGTCGCAGCCAAGCCAGATCCACGTGTTTGACCGGACCGGCATTGTGCCGGCGCGAGTGATCGCGAGCGCGACGCTCCCGATCCCCGGTCAAATCGTGTGGGACGCGAACGGCCGGGTGCTCTACGCGAACGGACGAGCTGTCGTCGCGGTCGACCTCACTGGTCACGAAACGACCTATCCGATGCCGGCTGACGCCTCGGCGTTCGGCATCGTCGGGATATCACCGGATCTGAGCGTCGCCGTGGTCGGCGTGAACGTGACCAACGGCGAAGGCCTGCGACTGCTGGAGGCGGGGTCCATCCGGGTGGCGCCGCCCGCGGCGATCCAGCCTCTGGTGTGGGTGGGTCCTCACGAGATGCTCGCGCGCCACGCCGACGGTCAGCTTTTTGCGGTCGATTCTCGCGGCAGCGAGCGCGCTCTCGGAGTCGCCATGAAGACTTCCGACGTTCGCGTTCTCGGCTACAGCGCGCCCTATCTCCTGTGGATCGACAACGCTGTAGCTCGTCTCCACCTCACTGATCTCGCGCAGTCGAAGGACGTCACCGTCGGGGCAAACCCATTGCCAATCAGCGCGCAGCCAAACGGCGACGGACGCTTCTTGCTCACACGCGACGACATGAACTTCGGCGTCGACATCCTGAGCGGTCCGTCGTGGTTCGCGAGCCTCCCGCCGACTCCACCGCCGGTCCCGACGCGCGCGGGCGCCTCGGCCGGTTACCGGCGCATCGCCAGCAACGAGGGTGGCTGGAGCATGGAGATCCCCGAGAAATGGGTCGCCGAGACCGGGAACCTGCACGGCGCGGAGATCGCGAGCTTCGAACTGCAAGGCGCCGACCTGAGCGGCAACGCGCCGGCCGCTGATCAGCAGCGGATTCGAGTGACGCTCCTGCCCGATTACGACGGCCTCACCCTCGAGGAGCTCGGCAAGCATGGCGCTCTGAGCGGGACGAGCGCCGTGGTCGAGCAGACCGCGACGATGGTCGCGAGCCAGCCAGCGATGCGAACGCTCATGGCCGGTACGGGGATGCCGACTCCGTTCGAACAGGCGCACATGTACTGGCACCTCCGTTCGCCGTACTTCGCAAATCGCGTCGTGGCCATCGACGTGTGGCCCGCGACCGGGCAGTTCCGTCCGGCCGTCGATCATGCGATCGCCACCTTCGAGTTGTTCGCACCGAAGCCCCCGTCAACCGCGGCCATCCCCCGCGCTCAGGCGATCGAGAAGGTCAGGAACATCCTCGAACGCGGTGGCCGCGTCGATCGGATCGCCGCGAAGCTCGTGACCAACCACGAGCTCGAGCAGGCGGGTGCCTTCGGGCATAACTACACGGTCGATCCGGACGATCTTCTATGGGTCGTCGCGGCGGCCGGCGACTTCGCGTCGATGAGTCTGGGCGGTCCCGTGGGGCGGTCTGGCGCCAGCCCGGGCTCGCCGCCTCGCGACCGGCTGGTCGTGCACATGCTGCGTGCCTCGACCGGCGACGCCTTCGGTTTCATGAGCGGTGGGGATGGCGCATGGCCGTCCTGGTTCGACGGCCTCACCGACCGCAGCCCTTAGACCGGCGCAAGCGACCGCTGAAATCTGGCGAGCTCGTACTCGTCGGTGACGAGATCGTGATCGAAGTCATCCGGGAATGGCGACCCATCGATGAGCGGCGCGAAGTGCGCCGCGATCAACGGCGGGAGCTCCGATGCGTCGCGAAAGTTCGTCGGGATGTCCGCGAAATACTCCACGATGTTGGCGTGGTCGCCCTGGCGTAGGAACGAGG
>Ga0209807_1000430_pt1 | contig 19245 bp, 13 predicted proteins | sample GraSoiAngelo_154_FD_186168 | JGI IMG/M metagenome (GOLD analysis project Ga0209807, IMG submission 186168) | Grasslands soil microbial communities from the Angelo Coastal Reserve, California, USA - 14_1009_13_20cm (SPAdes) (version 2) | ecosystem: Environmental > Terrestrial > Soil > Grasslands ... | reverse complement strand
GGTTGTTCTCAGGGTTGTGCCAACGAGACCCACTGCCGTCCCATTATTCGCATCAGTAAAGGAAACACCTATAAGCGTGTTGGTCGTTCCGCTGGTCTGGCTAACCCAGGTGGTTCCCCCATTCGTTGTTCGGACGATCATTCCATCGCTACCAACAGCTGTTCCATTGTTTGCATCGGTAAACGAGACACTATAGAGAGAGCTCTCAGTCCCACTCGTTTGGCTAACCCAGTTCGATCCTCCATCTGTTGTCCTAACGATCGTGCCACCAAAACCGACCGCTGTTCCGTTGTTTGCGTCGGTAAACCAGACGCCATAAAGAATGTTATTGGTCCCGCTCGTCTGACTAACCCAGTTAGCGCCACCATCTGTTGTTCTGAGGATTATCCCGTCCCAGCTAACAGCTGTTCCGTTATTCGCATCGGTGAATGAAACAGCAGTGAGATTATTCGCCGTCCCACTTGTTTGGTTAACCCAGGTATTTCCTCCGTCTGTAGTTCTGACGATTATTCCATTCTCGCCAACTGCAGTTCCTGTGTTTGCATCGGTAAACGAAACGGCCAGGAGGCCATTGGTCGTTCCACTCGTTTGACTGGACCAAGTGTTACCGCCATTCGTCGTCCTAACCACCGTGCCGGCAGCACCAACGGCTGTCCCGTAATTTATGTCAGTGAACGAAACCCCGTACAACGTATTTGTCGTTCCACTTGATTGAATGACCCAGCTATTACCTCCGTCGGTTGTCCGGACGATGGTTCCGTTGTCGCCGGTGGCGGTTCCCGTGCTGGCGCTTGTGAAGGAGACGCTGTAGAGAGTGTTGCCCTGAGGAAGAGGATTTTGCCAGACCCAGCGTGCCTGGGCGTCGATCAAACGTTTCCGGCCGATTTGTGGCTGACCGACCGCGCGTGGCAACAGAGAAGCGGCGAATAGAAGCAGAGCGAGAAGGAATCCACTTCGAAGAAGAAAGGTTATGATGATACGGCCTTGCTGTTTAGTCATATTAGATTGTCGTTAAGTAGTTGAGAGCGAAACGCCTCGCACATCTGGAAGCTGGATCGGCTTCTCCGAAAACGATGGCAAAAGATTCGCCAAAGGCACAAATAACTGGCAGCAGAGCTGCATCGGTCTCGCCAACGCGTTGAGGACAACGCGTTCCACCCTGATATCTATCACCTAGTAACATAAAGCTGTCGCCCCGCACTATCCCGGTGGCGTTGGACGAGGTCTTGGCGTCGGGCGGGGCCTTGGCGTAGCTCTCGGAGTAGAGCTTGGTGTGGCGGTTGGTGTCGGAGTCACTGTCGGCGTAGGAGTAGAACTGGGCGTTGCTGTAGCTGTAGGAGTTGGTGTTGGCTGGCCCGCCAGAGGGGTGGCATAACTTCCCGTGCTACTCGCTAACAGCAGTCGAGAGGGGCCAGCAAAAGCAAGATCGCGAGGAGCGGTAACGCCCTCGAGGCCGCTGGCAAATGGCAGGAAGGTGGCGCCTCCATCTTGCGAGCGCACTACTTGCGATCCCCCGCTCGGCAGACTGATGAATAGCATTTGGTCGTCGGCGGGGTGACACGCGACGTCGGCCGCCAGTGCGTTTCCGGTCCAGCCCGTGGATGCCCAATTGACGCCACCATCACTTGTCCGAAACAAGCCGCTGGAGCTGAAGCTGAGCCACGCCGAAAGATAGAATGCCTGCGGATCGCTGGGCGACGCGCACAGCCGAGGCGCACGCAGGAACGCAGTTGGCAGGCCAGTCCCCGATGGCGCCCACGACAGGCCGCCATCAGTGGAGCGGAGCAGACCGCCCTGATTACCGCCACTGGTATCATCGTGCGACGCGATCATAACCTGATCGAGCCCGTCCTGGATGATATCGATGTCGGTCACCGGCTGAAAGTCGCCAACCTCGTAGACCTTGGTCCAAGTCTGGCCGGCGTCACTGGTGCGCCAGATAGTGCCTTCAAACCCAGCTACTCCGAAGTCGGCACCGCCAAGCAGAATCAGGTTCGGGTCGTTGACGCTAAAACGCATTGTGTCGAGATCAGATTCATACAACGGACCCTGGTCCGGACCAAGTGGGGTCCAGCTCCCGTTGTTCTCGCGCCGGTATAACCCCTCCTGGGCCACAGACGATGGCCCACTGGAAATGGCATATAGCGTTCCGTCCGGCGCGAAGTGCACATTGCTATACCGCGTCGGCGGTGCTGACTCCAACAACCACGTAGTGCCACCGTCCGTGGAAGAGAATATCCCTCCGTTGTTGGCGCCTTGGAAGGCAACTGCGATTTCATCTGGGTCGAGCGGGTTAGCGTCAATTGAGAACAGATCCAGTTGAGAAATACCCTGCGAGGACTGAACGAACGTGTCACCGCCATTTGTGGAATGAAACACTGCGAGCGAACTGGTACCGAGAAATAGCTCTTGCGCGTTCCCGGGCCGAAACCGAATCGAGCGCCCAGCCAACGCCTGGCTACCTCCGATGCCTATCTGCCAGGTAGCCCCGCCGTCCGTGGTTCGGTTAACCCCGCCGCCATCGATTGCCACAAAAATTCTCGCAGCATCACTGGGATCTACGGCGATATCTTCGACTACCAGGACTGGCCAGGTTCCGTCATGCAGCGGAGTCCAGGTAACCCCTAAATCAGGCGACTCGTACAGGCCGACGAACTGCGAGCCGAATAGCAAGCCACCGCCAACGAGCAGACGTGTGCCGTCATAAACCACCGCGTTCAAAGGATTGCCGGGGAGACCTGCCGAACGATCCATCCACGAGTCTCCGCCATCAGTGGTAACCCAGACCTCGCCGCCTCCGAAGTCGCCGCCGAAAACGGCAATTACCGTGTTCGAATCGTTAGGATCAACCGCAATAGCTCTGCCCGACATCGGTGCATGCGGTGGCGTGCGATCTGTCCACGTTGCACCGCCATCGGTCGAGCGCATGACGTTGACCGGTTGAGAGCCACTAGCATCGGCTATCCCAGCCCAGATTATCGAGGAATCGGATGGGTCGAGTGCAACATCGAACACTTGGTCGTTAGCGCCAATCCCAAGGTTCAGCGTTACCCAGCTTAGACCGCCGTCGGTGCTTTTCCGGACACTGTCTTGAGTGCCCAGGTAGGTGATGCCGTCGGGTGCGGGTGCGAACTCGATGTCGAAGACACTGACGCCGTCCAGAGCAGGCACCTCCGACCACGTGTTACCGCCGTCGCTAGAACGGTAAAGTGTACCACCGAAGCTGCCACCTGGCGCGAGGCCAGCTAGTACTATGTTGGCATCCACAGTGGAGGCTGCGACATCGAATACGTCGCCACCCGGTGGGCCAAGTGAGGTCCAAGCGCTGGCGCCAACAGGTCTTTCGCCACGATATTTCGTGCCCAGAGCGGTACCGGGTTTGATGCCGCTGGCGCGATTTCCCTTTTCATCGAGATAGCGGCGTGGGTTGTCCCTGAGCGCCGCACCCTTTGCGTGTGGCTGGGGGTTTGGGGTAGCCGTCGCTATTTGCCGCGAGCCCATTGATTCCTTTGTGTCGCCAAATCCGTTTGAGATGGTGCCCGAGCCAACGAGCGTAAGAGAGGCGCTCAGTGAAACAACGAACAGGCCGATCAAAAGACGGAGGTTAGAAAAGGCGTATTGAGAACTGGTTTTGCATTTCATTGGTTAGTTTGTGGTTGATGACCTGTTAGCGTGCCACCCGAGGAGGAGTCGGGCGAGGTCTCGGGGTTGGACGAGACCTTGGAGTCGGCGTAACCCTTGGAGTCGGTGTTACACTTGGTGTAGGAGTTGGTGTAGCTGTGGGGGTTGGAGTTACAGAGGGGGTCACAGTTGGCGTCGGTGTAACCTCCGGCGGGGTTGGACTCGGCGTCGGCAAAGGTTCACCGCCATCTGTGGTCCGAAGAATAACGCCGCCATCGCCGACTGCGATGCCTCTCAATGCGTCGCTGGCAAAGGCGACGTCATGCAGGTTTGCAGAGCTTCCACTTGTTTGATCGCTCCATGTACTTCCAGTGTCCGTGGTGTGCAGGATTCTGCCGCCCGACCCAACAGCAAATCCACTAGCCGCCGTCGGGAAACCAAGGCCTTCTATCGCCTGATCGAAGAATAACGTCGACCAAGTCATCCCGGCGTCGGTGGTCCTTGCAATTGCGCCTCTCCCGTCAAAAACGCTTCCCGAGACCAGACCGATAGTATTTAGATCGAAGAAAAACACGTCATTCGCGCCGCCCTCGTTTCCGTCGAAATAGAAGTTCAGAAAAGACCAACTGGCTCCGCCATCAGTCGTCTTGCCGACCAACGCTTGAAAAATCGAATTTTGTCCCGCGACAAACCCAGTAGTCCCACTCAGCATCTGAGCGCCGGGAAATCCGCCGCCAAAGAATCCACCCTGAGCAACCTGCCACGATGCTCCTGAGTCAGTGGAGTAAAGAATAGTTTGCGAGTCGCCTCCGCAAATTCCGTTTACCCCGTTAAACGAGACCGATCTGAGACCATCTACCACGCCGCTGGGAACGTTTTGCCAGGCAGCGCCTCCATCAGTCGTGCGAAGAATTGTGCCACTATCGCCGACGGCGATTCCGTCATTGGGATCCAGAAAATAAATGCCGTGCAACGTGGTGCTTGTCCCCGATGCAAGCGGCGCCCAAGTCGCTCCGGCGTCGGTGCTCTTCAGAATCGTGCCGGTATCTCCCACAACGAAACCTGTTCCAGAATCAAGGAGAATAGCGCCGTTCAAATTGCTAGTCGTCCCCGAATCAACCGGAGACCATTGCCCAAAAACGCTTAAATTGGAAAGGGAAATGAATAAGAATGCGAGATGAATTGGTTTAAGCCTCGACATAAGTTACCTCCGGATTGTTAGTGATTTAAACTCGCCACCCCCGACTGAGCAGGGCGCCTTCCAATGAAATTGCCAGCCGTCGAGACGCACGAGCCTGACTTTGCCTCGAACGGCTCGCCTTGCAAGCGACGGATGTCCAGACAGCAAGTCGAAGCGATTTCCGGCTGTCATCCTGAACGGAGTGAAGGATCTCGGATAGACTCGATTGATCACGCTCATTAGTTTGTAGGGTCAAACCTTCAATTGTGGGGTCCCTCACTTCGCTCGGGATGACAGCGCTCGGGGTCTCTGTTGGAGGCATGAGCTTTGGTCGATTGTACCGGAAGCGACGCGCAGAGTTTGTATTCATCTGCTCGCGCCCTAGCGCGGGGGAGTGGGGCGGGGTCGCGGTGTTGAATGTGGCCGTGGAGTTGGGTGTGACCTTGGTGTCGCAGTTGGAGTGGGTGTCGGCGTCGCACTAGGGGACACACTAGGAGTAGCCGTCGGCGTCGGAGTCGAAACTGGTGTCGCTGTAGGCGTGGGCGTCGGGGTAGCCGTAGGAGCGGGAGTAGGAGTAGGCGTTACCGTAGGGGTAGGCGTTGGGCTAGGAGTAGAGCACTGTTGCAAAGCGCCGATGAAATTGCCCAACGGCCGGGGCCCATTTTCTACCGCGACGGTAGCCACGACCGTATTGGTAGAAGTGTCGATGACCGAGACGTTGTTACTAAGAGTGTTGGCGACGTAGACACGAGTGCCGTCCGGGGTTATCGCCACACCGTAAGGGGCACTCCTTACCGTGACGGTGGCCACAACCGTATTGGTGGAGGTGTCGATGACCGAGACGCTGTCGTCCTGATTATTGGTGACATAGGCACGGCTGCCGTCTGGACTTATCGCTATGCCGTAAGGGACGTTCCCTACCGCTACGATGGCCACCACGGTATTACTTGAGGTGTCAATGACCGAGACGCTATTGCCGGTAGGGTTGGTGAAATAGGCGTGGCCACCATCCGGAGTTATTGCGACGCCGTAAGAGGAGTTTTCCAACGCGACGGTGGCCACGACTGTATTAGTGGAGGTGTCGATGACCGAAACGTCGCTACTGAAGGCGTTGGCGACATAGGCGCGGGTGCCATTCGGATTCACCACCACCCGATGGAAAGCTTGTTTCACCGCGTTTTCTGTCATCCCAAATTCATCGGCAATCTCGGCTTGGGAAGGGCGATCGGGCTCATCCGTGAGCAATTTCTTCAACCGGTCAAACAACGCTGCTTTGCCAACCGCACGATATTCGTCGCTCAGGCGAGCGAGTACTTCCTCCAAGACAGTCAGAGCCCAGCGACGCTCGTAAATTTGATCCGCACTCAATGTGTCCATCGGGGCCAGATCCGTGCCTTCGTGGTCGCCCAGCGCGTCTAGTGGAACCAGTCGACGGCCCTCGCCACGCTTAATTGTCATGGCGCGATGTCGCTCATTCGTCAGAAAATGTTTTAGCGATACAAGCAAATAAGAGCGCAAACGACCTTTCTCCCTGCGAACAGTCTCCAGATCTCGCCGCTCCAGCAGCAGTGCAAAAAACCCTGAGTGAGGTCCTCTGCTTCCTCTGATCCGGTCCCTTGTCGCCTGATGAAACTGTAGACAGGTCGCCAGTAAGTTCGGCAAAGTTTCTCCAGCGCTTCCTGTGCCGCCGGCGATTGACTCTGGGCCTCCAGCACAATGCTCCAGTGCGTCGTCGCAAACGCGACTGCGCCGTTTTGTGCGCCTAAATGCGTCCCACTTCGTGAACCCCAGTCATCCACGCTGTAATCCAAGTGAAGCGGAGCAAAAATCAGTGTGCGAAAGGTGAATAACGGGGACGGCCTGCGGAGCTACCCACTTAAAATGACGGCTGCTAAGCGTCACTCCATTTTCACTAATTCCGCGAGAATCGCCTTCTGAACGTGCAATCTGTTTTCCGCCTCATCGAAAATAGTCTGGGCGTGAGCCTCGAAAGTTTTCTCGTCAATCTCCTGGCCGCGGTGCGCCGGCAGACAATGCATCACCAGCGCGTTTGGTTTGGCCAGTTTCACCAATGATTCATTGATCCAATAGGGGCCAAGCTCCGCCTCACGCCGTGCCTCCTCGCCCTCGCGTCCCATCGACACCCAGATATCGGTGTAGAGCACGTCGGCGTCGCGCGCCGCTTCCTGTAGATTTTCCGTGCAAATCACGCGTCCTCCCGCGCGCTTCAGCAGGTTCGCGTTCGGTTGATAGCGTTTGGGTGACGCGATACGCAATTCAAAGCCGAGCTTGCCGGCGGCGAAGAGCCATGATTGCGCTGTGTTGGCCGAGCCGTCACCGACAAACGTGACGACGTTGTCCTCGATCCTGCCGCGTTTTTCCTGGATGGTAAAAATGTCACCCAGGATCTGGCAGGGATGTTCGTCATCTGTCAGCGCGTTGACTGTAGGCATACCGGAAAACTCCGCGAACTCTTCGATGTCCGTTTGCGCATAGGTTCGGATTATCGCGCCATGGGTCATCCGCGCCAGCACCCGCGCGGTGTCTTTGATTAACTCGCCGCGCCCCAGTTGCGCATCCGCAGCTGTCATATAAATCGATTCCCCGCCGAGCTCGCGGATCCCGACTTCAAAGGAAACCCGCGTTCGTGTTGATGGCTTGGAAAAGATCAGCGCCCACGTCTGGCCAGCCAACGGTCTGGACGAAATCCTCCCGCGATTCGTTTTGAATTCGGCCGTTCGTCGCAATATACGGTCGATCTCTTCTCGCGAGGTCTGTTCGATACTAAGTAAGTGTTTCATTCAACTCCGTATTCTTACTCTTTCTCTTGCTCTTGCTCGGCGAAAGCAGCGATCACCTCTTCGATGGCGTGCAATCCCTCATCGGCTTCGCTTTCGCTCAAATTTAGCGGTGGCAACAAGCGAATCACGGAAGTCGCCGCGGGAACGGTCAAGACACCTTTTTCATGCAATCGGTCCACAACTTGAATTGCAGGGGATTTTTGTTCTCGGGCAAAGGCCCGAAGGTCCGGCTGGAATTCGATGCCAATCATCAACCCTAAACCCCGGACTTCGCGCACAACGCGCGGATATTTGCCTTGCATGCGGCGCAACCGATCGATCAACAATTCACCGATGCGTCGCGCGTTTGCCGCGAGATCATTCCGCTCCACCACATCGAGAACTCGCAATGCAACCGCGCACGCCAACGGCGTTCCGCCAAACGTGCTCGCATGCGTCCCGGCCGAAAGAACATCAGCAAGTTTTTCGCGCACCCAAAGCGCACCGATCGGAAACCCGCCGCCAAGTCCCTTGGCCATTGAGATTCCATCAGGCAAAGAATCGGTTTCCCCGTCTTCCAGAATCCTTTGCCAGCTGTGAAACTTTCCCGTCCGAAAATGCCCGGCCTGCACTTCGTCGAAGAGCAAAAGTAAATCCTGTTCGTTACACAGTTTTCGCAGTCCGATTAAATATTCGGGTGTCGCTATCATGACACCGCTCTCGCCTTGGATCGGTTCAATCAGGACGGCCACCGTTGATTTTGTGATCGCCGCGCGTAGCGCGTCGAGATCGTTAAACGGCACGTGCTTGAATCCCGCGACGGCGGGATCGAATCCCTTCTTTACTTTCGTCTGACCGGTCGCGGCGATTCCGGCCAGTGTCCGTCCATGAAATGAATCGAACGCTGTGATGATCTCGCAGCGCCCTTGGTCCTGACCGAATTTTCGCGCCAGTTTGAAAAGACCCTCGTTCGCTTCCGCGCCGCTGTTACAGAAGAAGATTCGCCCGGGAGCGGTAAGATCGACAATTCGTTTGGCGAGCCGTGCCTGCGGTTCGGTGTAATAGAGATTTGAAGTGTGAACCAGCTTCTTTGACTGCTCGATCAGCGCCTCGGTTATTTCCGGATGCGCATGTCCGAGCGCGCACACGGCAATGCCACCGCCAAGATCCAGATAACGTTTCCCGTTTGCATCCCAAACATGGCTCCCCTCGCCGCGCTCCAGCACGAGATCGAACCGCGCATACGAGGGCACAACGTATTGTTCGAACAACTCGCGAATGCTATTAGTCGTGTTTCGCGCGAACTCCTGTCGCGTTTCAGAGGATCGTGCTTTCACCGAGGTTATGTCCTTTTATCCTGCTCTTTCACTTTCACTTGCTCTTCAGGAAGTCTCGCGACATAACCGCCTGGTTCTTCGTAAACTCGGTCTGGCGCGACAGCCTTAATGAGACCAACAAGCATCGAGACAACTTTAATGAGAACGGCTTTCGCTTCTGTGATCTCCTGTTTTAAGATTTTCTTAACCACGAGTACATCAAGACATGCAGCGCACTCGAGAGCTGATCCGCGCGCGGTGTTGTAGTACCGACAGCGGTCGGGAGGTGTGAATTTCCCCGTTCCTTCAGCGATGTTTAGCGGGATCGCGGTTGAAGCCCTGTCGAGTTGATCATAAACAGCGGCGCGCTTCGGAACACGTTCCAGTAGTTCTGTCGCATGGCCGACGAAATCCAGGGCCTCATAATAGACATTCAGTTTTTCGTGATCGAATTGGTGAGACATAGAGTAAGTGAAAGTGAAAGAGTATGGTTAAAGGTTTCAACAAGAAAACCGCTTTCATAGAACCACCTCCGTCCCCACTCCAGCGTCGGTAAAAATCTCAAGCAGCACCGAATGCGGAATCCGCCCATCGACAAACTGGACCTTCTCTACGCCGCTTTCGATCGCCGCGGTCGCGCTGTCGACTTTGGGAATCATCCCCTCCGCAATGATGCCGGACTCCTTTAAGCCCGGGACTTCCGCTGTGGAAAGGTGGCTGATGAGCGTCGCGCTGTCTTTTGCATCGCGCAACAATCCCGCGACGTCGCTCATGAAAACCAACCGGCGCGCTTTGAGTGCGATCGCTGTCTTTGCCGCGGCAATGTCCGCATTGCAGTTGTAGATTTTGCCGTCATTGCCGCGCGCTGTGGGACTGATCACCGGAGTGATCCTGCGCCGAATACACTCGCGCAGCGGCTCCACGCTTACATCGACAACTTCACCAACAAAACCAAGATCGACATTTTCTTTTGGCCTCGAAAGTTTCCGGCAACGAAAAATGTCAGTCCCGGCAAATCCGCGAGCTTTGCCGCGAAAACGTTGGATCGCTTTTACAATTTCTGGATTGATCTCGCGCGACAGGACGCGATCGACTACTTGCACTGTTGCTGCATCGGTCACGCGATGACCATGAACGAATTCTGCTTTCACGCCGGCCGCTTCGAGCGCGCGTGTGATGGCCTTCCCGCCACCATGCACCACGACGGGATTAATGCCGACGGCTTCGAGAAATACGATGTCGCGGGCGACACGGTGCCGTTCCTCTTCATCCGGCGAATCCATGAAGCTCCCGCCATACTTCACGACGAAGACCTGGCTGCGAAACCGTTGAATGTACGGAAGAGCTTCAAGTAGCGTCGCCGCTTTGGAAATAATCGTTTCCATTAACCTCCGAGTGTTGCGGGATCGCTCACGTCGCCCTTGTTAAACGCAACATATTCTTCTGTAAGATCGCTCGCCCACATGGTGAAAGCAGCGCGTCCGAGGCGAAGATTGACATGCAGTTCGAATTCGGGCGCGCTCGTGATCTTTGCGAGGGTTTTCAAAGCAAGATTTGTTGGGCGGCCGCGGCGAAACGCGAAAAGTATCTCGCGACTGCCAGGCTTCGCGTAGCCAATATCGACAAGCGATTCGTTGATTTTTGCCTTGGAATAGCCGAGCGCGCACAGGATTCGTCCCCAGTTGGGGTCGCCGCCGCACCAGCTGACCTTCACCAGTGTGCTGTTAGCGATTGCGCGCGCAGCCGCCTCTCCCTCAGCCGCATTGCGCGCGCCGTGAATATGCAAGGTAATGAAACGTGAAGCGCCTTCACCATCGCGCACAATCATTTTCGCCAACTCCAGACAGGTGACGTTGAGCGCCGTTTGAAAAACGCCGAACCTCGAATCTCGAACCTCGATTCTCGGATTTCGGGCGAACCCATTCGCCAACGCGATTACGGAATCGTTGGTGCTCATGTCGCCATCAACCGTGATGCGATCGAAACTTTGCGCGACGGCGATTCGAAGCGCGTGCTTTAGCAACTTCGGTTCAATCGCAACGTCCGTTGTAATGAAGGCGAGCATCGTTGCGTGCTTTGCGGCCATCCCTGGCTGAATCATTCCGGCGCCTTTACAGATTCCGCCAATCCGCACTTTCGATGTTCCAATTTTAAATTCGATTCCGATCTCTTTGCGGCATGTATCGGTCGTCATGATGGCTTCCGCGGCTTGGCGGGCATTCGTTGGCGATCTCGCAAGTAACGGCGCGCATGCGCGAACCCCTCGCTCAACGTTTTTCATCGGCATCAGCACACCGATTCGGCCCGTCGAACAAACGAGCACATCGCCCTCTCTCAATTTCAGGGCAGCCGCGGCGGTTTCAGTTATTCGTTTTGCGTCGGCAATTCCCTGACGGCCGGTGCACGCATTTGCATTGCCAGAATTCACCACGATTGCTCGTGCAAAACGCTTTGCCGCGCGTGACGCGCTCAATTTCACGGGCGCAGCGCAAACCTGATTGCTGGTAAACATTCCCGCGACCGCTGCCGGCGCATCCGAAACGATCAATACGAGATCGCGTTTTCGCCCTTTTTCCGACCCTTTGCCGGTCCCGAGGCGTTTAATGTCGCAAAAAACCGCCGCCGCCTTGAAACCACCCGGCGCGCAGATTGAGCCTTCGATTCTCTTGAAAATTTTGCTATGAGACATTGCGGTTTGAGCCGGCCGAATTCACGGAATTTGCAATCCGGATGTTTCGGGATAACCGCGCATCAAATTGAAACATTGAATAGCCTGTCCGCTGGCGCCCTTCACAATGTTGTCGATCGCGCTCATTAAGATCGCGCGGCCGGTGCGCAAATCCAGGCGCCATGCGATGTCAATAAAGTTTGTTCCACTAACATTTTTAGAATCGGGAAAACGCTCGGTACCGAGCAGACGAACAAACGGCTCATTGCCATACGCTTTTTGGTAAATCGAAGCGAGCGAGTCAGCGTCGATCTTTTTGCTTGGATCAACATAAATCGTGGTAATGATCCCGCGATTCACCGGAACCAGATGGGGCGTGAATTGAATTGTGATTTTTTCCCCTGTGAACGTCGATAACTGCTCCTCGATCTCGGAAAGATGTCGATGTTTCGGGACTCCATAGGGACGCATGCTTTCGTTACATTCGGCAAAGAGATAATCCGCTTCGACTTTGCGGCCGGCCCCGGTCACACCACTTAGGCTTGTCACCAGAATGCTTGCGAGATTGAGCACTCTTTCGCGAATCAGGGGCAGCAGCAGAAGCAAAATGCTCGTGGGATAGCAACCCGGACAGGCTACCAGAGTCGCATCTGAAATTTCCGCGCGATAAATTTCAGGTAAACCATAGACGGATTCGCCAAGCAAATCAGGAGCGGGATGATCATCACCGTAAAATTCCTTGTATATCTTCGCGTCCTTGATTCGGAAATCTGCGCTAAGATCGACAATGCGCGCGCCAGTCTGAACTAGCGGTTTGGCAAATTCCGCAGCGAAGCCGTGCGGCAACGCGAGAAAAATAATTTGTGCCATCTGCGCGAGCTGCGCCGGATCCGACGCGCCGAAGCGGAGGTCCCCGGCTTTCTGGTGGTGCGAAAGACGCGGAAAAACGTCGGCCAACCTCTTTCCCGCAAATTGTCGCGACGTGACTGCAACAAGCTCCGCATGCGGATGTCGCAAAAGCAGCCGCACAAGCTCTTCGCCAACGTAACCGGATGCGCCGATTACAGCGACCTTGGTCTCGCTAGGATTGGCGACAGCCGCCTTTGGAGTTTTTTTCACAGCGCGCAATGCGTATTTGGTTTCGATCCAATTGCAACCGACATTTGTGAGACACTGGCCAGTCGAAACGGGAAAGTGTCGTCTCGTTGGTCGTGGCCGCGTTGCTGAACCGGCTGGACGGCGACACTCGTAGTGGTGGGCCGACTCTGCCGTAGTTACAGCGCTGCGTATTTACGAGATAGCTTCGAGTGATTCGTCGAAATCAACGTTCAGCTCTTGCGCTTGCGTCCGATTTCTTCCAACAGCTCAATTTGGATCTGCTGGATCTCGAAGAGCCGATTGTATTGCCGGCGCAGCAGATGATCGATTTTTTCGTGCAAATGCCGGATCTCGAGCTCGGCTTTCAAATTGACCTTGTAATCGTTCTCCGCGCGCAACCGATCGCGCGCCTCCGCCCGATTCTGGCTCATCATGATGACCGGCGCCTGGACAGCGGCGAGACAGGAAAGAATCAGATTGAGAAGGATGAACGGATAAGGATCGAACGCTCTGGTAGCGAGCAACGCGATGTTCGCAGCGATCCACACGAAGATAACAGCGCCAAATGTAATGAGGAACTTCCAACTGCCGCCGAACTCAGCAATCCGGTCGGAGAGTCGCTCGCCGAAGGTGAGTTTCTTTTCGAATTGCTTCTCAATGTCGCTGGAGAGGATTTCGTGCTGTTCCAGGCTTTCGATGACTTCCTGGTCGAGCGCGGAAAGTTCGCCAATCTCATCCTGCAAAACTTCCTTTACGTAATCCTTTCGGAATTCGCCAAGGTCGTCGAAGCAGATGAACCCTTTGCTGTCCAAGTCGGGTTTTTCCTTCTTGGCGAATTCGAGAAGCGACGGCCGAATCAGCTCCGCCACCATTCCGCCGTGCGGTGATTTATGTTTTTTGCAGATCTGACAGATCAGTGGTGTGGTTGCGCTTTGGCTCATCGGAAATTCGCTGCTGAATTAAGCTGTTGTTCTGCCACTTGTCGATGCTGGCTTGAATCGATTATCTCGTGAGGCGTCGCAGAGCTCCGCCCTCCACTTCACTAAATCAGCCCACCTCGTTGACGTTGCCGCTCAGAACCCTGCGAAAATGGAGGGGCGAGCTCCCCCGAGCCCTGTTCTCGCGCGGTTTTGTCGATTCGATCTTGAATCCACGAATGTGGATCCTAAGCTCCTCCGCGATGGAAGAAGCGGAAGTCCCTCTCGAGCATTTGCATGAGCAGGTCCATCACAAAGCCGAACACAGCGGCGAAACCTGGATTTCGTGGGTGGCCTTGAGCACTGCGATTCTCGCTGTCCTTGCCGCGATCGCCGGACTCCTCTCCGGACAACACGTGAACGAGGCGGTGATGAACCAAATCGAAGCGTCCGATCAATGGAATTACTATCAGGCGAAAAGCATCAAGGCTTCGGTGCTTGATGCAAAGATGTCGCTCGCCGGCGCGCCTAACGAATCGGACCAATCCAAGCGGGATCGTTACGAGAAAGAGCAGGAAGAAATCAAATCGGACGCCGAGCACAAGGAAGCAGCAGCCAAATCAAATTTTCACAAGCACGAAGTGTTCGCACGCGGCGTCACCATGTTCCAAATCGCAATTGCCATCGCGGCAATCTCCGCGCTTACAAAGAGACGCAAGTTTTGGATCGTGAGTTTACTTTTTGGCGTTGTCGGCTGCATCTTTCTCGTCCTCGCCTCGATAGCAAGGTAGGGGCGATTGAGAGCCTGCCCTGAGCAAGTCGAATGGGTCAATCGCCCTACCTCATGACCCCGGCGGTATAAACAGATATGCTTTTCCGCATTCTGCAGATTTTCGGGAACTTCGGCCTGTCCTCTCCGTAGAAGGAGGTGCGACTAGAAGCTAGATCGCGAATTGCCGAAGAATATTTTGCGCAAAAAACGCAATTAACCAATTTCAATGGCCCAGGCAAAGTTCTTAGAACGCGACTCGTGAAAAAAAGCCCGCCACCTCCAACGGGCACAGAACCATGCCGGGTCGTGGCGGTCGGCGATACCATCAGTAGTGAGCAAGGCTTGGTCGCAATTATTGGCCGCGACCCGCGGTACCACGTCTGCGGTGCCGCACATACTTTTGAGGATACAAACAAACTTGTTTGGATCCCGCGAACGCGGCCAAAGCATATCATCAGCAAATTACCAAAGTCAGACGAGGGCATCCCATGAGTTGGATTACCATCGTCTGGTCGATGAATGCCGCCGCGTGTTTGACACTGGCGGCGATATACCTGCTGGTCTGGTGCAAGCAGCGTCAAGATCCGGCGCATCTCTTATTTTCCGTTACCGCAGTGGCGGCGGCGGCCATCGCCGCGTTCGAGTTAGAGATGATGCATGCCGAGACAGTCGGCCAATACGAAGCGCTTATGCGCTGGATACATGTGCCCGTGTGGGTACTCGTTATCTCGTTCGTGAGTTTCGTGCGACTCTATCTCCACGCCGGACGACGCTGGCTCGCGTGGAGCATCTGCGGCCTGCGGACACTGGTTCTGATTCTCAATTTCGTTTTTACGCCGAATCTTAACTTCCGGCACATTACAAGCCTCCGCCACTTTTCATGGGGTGGCGGTGAGATCATCTCGGTGCCGGTAGGTGTGGCGAATCCGTGGGGCTTGCTTAGTTCTGTAAGCTTACTGTTGCTGCTTATCTTTTTCGTCGATGCGACGATTACCGTCTGGCGTCGGGGGGACCAGCGACGCGCTTTAGTTGTTGGCGGCAGCATGATTTTCGGCGCGATTCTGGCATGGCACGTCCCGCTCGTGATCTGGGGAATCATCGACATTCCGCTTTTTCTCTGCTTCGCATATTCGGGAATTGTCGCGGCGATGGCCTACGAATTGAGCTACGATTTGCTCCACGCGGCACAGCTCTCGCGGCGATTGCAAGAAAGCGAGGTTGACTTGCGCGAAACACAGGAGCGCATGGAGCTTGCCGCCAGCGCTGCCAAGCTCGGCATGTGGATGTGGGATATTGCGCGTAACGAAATTTGGCTAGCGGACAAAGGGCGCGCTCTTTTTGGCTTCGCACCGTCGGAGAAGCTCGACCTGGATCGCTTCCGAAGCGCGGTACATCCTGAGGATCGTGAGTTGGTGTTCCAGGCTGTACAGAACTCTTTGCGCACTGGCGCGGAATATGAAGCTGAGTATCGGGTGCTGCTACCGGATGGGCAACTGCGCTGGATCGCCGGGCGCGGCCGCGTCGAGTTCAACAGCAACGGTCAGCCGGCTCGGATGCGCGGTGCTTCAGTCGACATCACGAAGCGTAAGCAAGCCGAAGAGCTGGCGGCACGTCAGCGCAATGAGATGGCGCATCTCTCGCGCGTAACGATGCTGGGCGAACTTTCTGGCTCGATTGCGCACGAGCTTAACCTGCCGCTCAGCGCCATCCTCTGCAACGCGCAAGCTGCGCAGCGGATCCTCGCGAACGGCAAGGTCGACCACACCGAACTGCGCGAAATTCTTAATGAAGTGATAAGCGAGGATAAACGTGCTTGCGAAGTCATTCGCCGCTTGCGTTTGTGGCTGAAAAAAGGCGAAGTGCAACAGCATTCTCTCCGGATCAACAACGTTGTGCAGGATGTCTTGAGACTGCTCCGTAGCGATCTCATACATCAAAAGGTCATCGTCGATTGTGAGCTCGCGCGGAATTTGCCCGGCATTATTGGCGACCCGGTGCAGCTTCAACAGGTGTTAGTCAACCTAGTGGTGAATGCTTGTGACGCGATAACTAATCGCACCATTCCGGAACGCCGGCTGCTCATTCGCACTGGAATTCAGAATCGGAATGGCTCGAGCGCAGTGACCGTATCCGTTACCGACCGGGGCGGCAGCATACCGGAGGAAAAAATGGAACAAATATTCGAGCCTTTCTTCACCACAAAACCGAAGGGGATGGGGCTGGGCCTTTCGGTCTGCCGTACCATCATTGCCGCCCATCGAGGAAAACTCTGGGCCACAAACAATGCCGACTGCGGCGCGACGTTCCACTTCAGCCTGCCTATAGCTGCACCGGACAAAGGAGCACCCATAATTGATACAAACCACCTTACAAATATGCAGTGCTGCAGCCACGGCGCTGTGCGCCATCGGGGAGGTGTTGCTCCAAATGGAGTAAAGGCCCCACGGGGGAGTGGCTATGACGTAACTAAAGACTGATAGACTTGATGACTGCTCTTACTCCCACCGTCTTTATTGTGGACGATTACGCGCCGGTACGGAGATCTATCTCGCGCCTGTTGCATGCCGCTGGCTTTGCTGTAGCTGCGTTCGCGTCAGCAGACGAGTTTCTAGCCCAGTTTGATCCGCAGATAATGGGCTGTCTCGTGCTCGATGTCGCTATGCCGGCCTTGGATGGTCTCGAACTCCAACACATCCTCGCCGAGGCAGGCAGTCTCCTGCCCATTATTTTTCTGACCGGTACGAGCGATATTCCCAAGAGCGTCCAGGCAATGAAACACGGCGCTAGTGATTTCCTTACCAAGCCGGTGAATGATGAAGACCTGCTTGCAGCGGTTCATGCGGCGATTGAGAAGAACCGCGCTCTCCGACATGAGCAGGCACAGCTTTCCGAAATCCAAGCGCGCCTGGCCACGCTCACACCGCGCGAGCGGGAAGTGCTCGAATACGTTGTAGCTGGCAAACTGAACAAACAAATTGCCGGCAACCTCGGCACTGTCGAACAGACGGTCAAAGTTCATCGTGCCCACGTGATGGAGAAGATGAGGGTGCAATCCGTGGCCGAATTAGTTCGATTGACGCAGCGTTGCGGAATCAACGGAAGATAGGACGTGAGGACATGGCCAGGCAGGGGCCATTCACCTGAATGAACCGAGCGGGTGAACTGAGAAAAGGCCCGGTAATCAGACAACAGACTCAGCCTGCCGCCCTCCCACTGGCCTTTCCGCATTATACTAAGGTATAATTGACAGACCGGCGCGCGCATCGCTACTCTCACGGTTCTAATGTCGGACCAGAGTCAGGATTTGTCGCATTTCGGATCATCTCCCAAAGCTTGGGTCGGCAAATCCAGGCGACGAGTGATGAAAGGAAACAGACGAAGGCCGAAACAAGAACGGTCACATCCAACGACCCCACCGTGGAGTGGAGCGCGCTTCCGGCCACACGCCTACGCGCACATGACGATCACGCAGCGCTACCAAGCGTTGTTCAACTGGATTGCGTCATGACAGCAGAACGATGGCACACGATCATGCAGGGTCACGCGCCATTGACCGGGGCGGAGTGCAAGGCGGGCTGGCACTTCTGCCTCGAATACGACCTGTTCTTATGCAAGGTCGGCGAGATGCCCGGCTGCGATTGCGCCAGCCTACACGCCGGAAGCTATAGCAGCCAAGACGAAGGAGGCCGAGTAAAGCGCCTTCTCAAGACTAAGCTATACACGGCAATGACAAACTGATGTGAACGGGGCCCAAATGACGCACGTGCTACAACGTCCACCGGCCTCCCGTATTACACTAAAGTTCAATAAACTAAGGTCCAATAGCGCGGCGTGCCTTAAAGAGGCTATCCTCGCCTTGGTTCGAAACACAATCTCAGGAAAAACGCATGAAAACCTTTGGCAGCAAACTGCGAGCACTCAGCGGTGCGGAGAGGCGGTTATTGGAACACCGTGCTGATTCATTGTCCACCGCGCCAGGTTAAGTCCCCGTGTAATTCCTGGCCCCTCGCAGTTCGTTGCCCTCTTTCTTTGCGGCAACCACGGATGAGACGCAGCCCCAACTCCAATCAGCTTTGCTGAGGTTATCGGCAATTTCGCAGTGCTTCACACGTTGGATTCTGCCTTTTCTGCTATCCGCACGGCAATGACAAAGCGATATGAACGGGGCGCAAATGACGCACGTGCTACACCGTTCACCGGCCTTCCCGTATTATACCAAAGTATAATAGCCTAAGGTCCTATAGCGCGGCCTGCCTCAGGCAGCCTATTCTCACGGTTCTAATGCCAGACCAGACTCAAAATTTTTCCAATTCGCGAAAAATTTTTCCCAACTTCGGTCCGGAATTTCTGGAGAAGAATGACGAAAGGAAGAAACACATGAAAACAATAACAAACTTTATTTATGGCGCGTTTGCCGGGCTCATGCTCGCCGCAATCAATACCGCCTCTGCTTCGACTATTTACCCGATTAACAATGGGTTTGAACAACCTGATCTGGGCAGCGGTTGCGGTGCCTACCAGTATAATCCTAGTAACCCCGGTTGGACCTTTACCAACAGCTCTGGTATCGCTGCCAATGAGAGTTGTTTCGGCGTAGCAGGCGCAACCAACGGTAACAATAATAACGCCGCGATTAGCACTTCGGGTCAAGCGGGGCTTCTACAAGGTGGAGATGGCAGTCTGGCTGGCGTTAGTTTCTCACAAACCCTCTCAGTGCCTGCTGCTGGAAATTGGGTTGCATACTTCAGCCTTGAGGGGCGTCCATACTACGATGGCCCAAATGGCGTCAACGTCTTCCTTGATGGTGCTCAGGTAGGTAACACCCTGTTTCCAGCCGCTCTAGGCTCATTTAACGGGGCCAGTGTGAACCTGGGCAATGTTACTGCAGGGAAC
>Ga0209807_1000418_pt1 | contig 19422 bp, 21 predicted proteins | sample GraSoiAngelo_154_FD_186168 | JGI IMG/M metagenome (GOLD analysis project Ga0209807, IMG submission 186168) | Grasslands soil microbial communities from the Angelo Coastal Reserve, California, USA - 14_1009_13_20cm (SPAdes) (version 2) | ecosystem: Environmental > Terrestrial > Soil > Grasslands ... | reverse complement strand
ACAAAGCGCTCGCGGACATCAAGAGCGGCGCGATCAAGCCCAAGACAGACCTCACCGTCAAGTAACAGGCAGCTCGTTGGCGAGCGAACCGCAGGCAACCCCGACGGGGCCGGCAACGGCCCCGTCGGTGCGCCAGCCGACCGCGCAATGGGCGAGAGGGCCCGCCGTGCCCGTTGCCTCGGTGGTTTTCGCGCTCGCTATCGGCGCGATATTCGTCCTTATCTCCGGTCACGATCCGATCGCCGCATACATCGATCTCTTCCGCGGCGCCTTCGGTAGCCCGTACGACATCACCGAGACGCTCATTCAGACCATTCCGCTCGTCCTCGCGGGACTGGCGGTCGCGGTGGCCTTCCGCACGGGCCTCTTCAACATCGGAGCCGAGAGCCAGCTCCTGATCGGCGCGGTCGCGGCGGGGGCGGTCGGCGCGCGCTTCGCGGATCTTCCCGGATTCGTGCTCTTCCCGATGGTCCTTGCCGCAGGGATCGGCGCCGGGGCGGGGTGGGCCGCGATCGCCGGCTACCTCAAGGCGGCGCGCGGGGTGAACGAAGTGATCACGACGATCATGCAGAACTACATCGTCGTGTTCGTGATGCACTGGCTCCTGCAGAACGGACCGATGACGGCACCGAACGCGCTCGGGACTCCGGCCTCGGCGCCGATCGGCGCGGGTGCGGTGCTCCCCATCATCGTCCCGAACGAGCTCGTTCCGTTGACGCGACTTCACGCGGGAATCTTCTTGGCGATCGCCGCGGTCGTCGTGTTCTGGTTCCTGCTCTGGCGAACGCCCCTCGGATACGAGCTTCGCGCGGTCGGCCTTGGGGCGCGAGCGGCGGCCCAGGCGGGCATCGATCCGCGCTCGCGCACCGTGATCGCGATGGCCATCGCGGGCGGCTTCGCCGGCCTGGCCGGGATGATCCAGGTCACGGGCGTCTTCCATCGGGTTTTCGATGGGTTCTCCTCGGGTTATGGCTTCGACGCGATCGCGGTCGCCCTCCTCGGAAAGAACTCGCCCATCGGGATCGCCCTCGCGGCGCTGCTCTTCGGTGCGTTCGCGCGCGGTGGCTCGATCATGCAGGCCAACGCCGGCGTCTCGGCGCAGCTCGTTTCGGTCATCGAGGCGGTCGTCCTCTTCGTCATCGCCGCCGAGCTCATCGTTCGCGTGCTGACCGCACGCCGGCGGGAACGTAAACCGCTCGAGAGCATCGCGTGACCGTCGATCAGCTCATCGGCGCCGGAGTCCTCGCGGCGACGTTGCGCCTCGCGACGCCGATCCTCCTCGCGGCACTCGGTGGCGTGGTGTCGGAGCGCGCCGGGGTCGTCAACATCGCGCTCGAGGGCTGCATGCTCGTGGGGGCGTTCTTCGGCGTCGTGGCGGCCGATCAGTCACACAGCGTCGTCGTTGCACTCGTGGCCGCGATGGCTGTCGGCGCGGGGCTGGCCGCGATCCATGCCGTCGCCGCGATCCATCTTCGCAGCGACCAGATCGTCTCGGGGATGGCGCTCAACATCCTGGCGCTCGGGCTCACGAGCTATCTGGACTACCAGTTCTACGGAACCACGGGAACGCCATCGGATCTTGCGGGCGTACCCGATATCGAAATCGCTCCGCTGGCCGCGGTACCGTTCGTCGGCGACGTCATCGCTCATCAGAACGCGATCGTCTGGGCCGGCCTCGCGCTCGTCGTGCTCATCCAGGTCTTCCTCTTTCGCACGGTGCCGGGTCTGCGTCTGCGTGCTGTCGGCGAGCATCCTCGCGCGGCCGAGACGGTCGGTATCGCGGTGCGCCAAACGCGGTATTGGGCGGTGATCGCCTCCGGGATGCTCGCGGCGCTCGGGGGCGCATACCTCTCGCTGTCGGTCGCGCACTCGTTCACCGATGGCATGACCGGCGGGCGCGGGTTCATCGGTCTCGCGGCGATGATCTTCGGACGCTGGACACCCGTGGGCGCGCTCGTGGCCTCGCTCATCTTCGGATACGGGACCGCGTTGTCGTTCTCGCTCCAGGGCGCATCGATCGGTGACGTCCGCGTTCCGGTGCAGCTCCTCTCCACGCTGCCGTATGTGCTCACGATCCTCGCGGTCGCCGGGTTCGTCGGCCGGTCGCGCCCGCCCGCCGCGGACGGGATCCCCTACGAGACCGAGGGGCACGCATGATCGACGCGCGCCCGGAGCGTGCCCATACCACGGGGGCTACGGCCGTCGGCACCGAGCGCGTACCGCTTCTCGAGATGCGCGGCATCCGCAAGCGCTTCGGAGATCTCCAGGCGCTCGACGGGGTCGACCTCGTAGTGAACGAGGGCGAGATCCACGCCCTTGTCGGCGAGAACGGCGCAGGCAAGACCACCCTCATGAACGTCCTCTACGGCCTCTATCACCCCGACTCCGGGACGATCCGCTATCGCGAGCGCGACGTGCGCATCACTGGCCCGCGCGACGCCATCGCGCTCGGCATCGGCATGATCCATCAGCACTTCATGCTCGTGCCGCCGCTCACCGTTGCCGAGAACGTCGTCCTCGGCGACGAGCGCGGCGGTCCGGTCCTCGACGACCGGGCCATAGAGGAGCGCGTTCGCGCGCTCGAGGAGCGTTTCGCGATCGCGGTCGAGCCCGGAGCCCGCGTCGAGGACATTCCGCTCGGTCTTCAGCAGCGCGTCGAGATCCTCAAGGTTCTCTATCGCGGGTCCGAGCTACTGATATTCGACGAGCCAACAGCGGTGCTCACTCCCCAGGAGGTGGACGAGCTCTTCGCGATCGTTCGGACGCTCCGCGAAGAGGGCAAGACGCTCATCCTCATCACCCACAAGCTTCGCGAAGTCATGGCGGTCACCGATCGGATCACAGTGCTGCGAGGAGGCCGCAACGCCGGCGAGCTCGTCACGAAGCAGACGACGCCGGCTGAGATCGCACGCGCGATGGTCGGACGCGAGATGAAGCAGCTCAAAGCGCGGGCAACCCCGCCGCGCACCGAGGTCATCCTCGACGTGCGGGGGCTCGAGGCACTGAGTGATCGGGGCAGCCCGGCACTCCGCGGCATCGACTTCGAGATCCGCTCCGGCGAGATCCTCGGCGTCGCCGGCGTCGGCGGCAATGGCCAGAGCGAGCTCGCCCAGTGTCTGCTCGGCTTGCGCAAAGTTGCCGCCGGCACGATCCGTATCGGCGGCATCGACATCTCGCGGGACGATCCCAAGCGCACGCGCGCGCGGGGGGTGGCCTACGTCCCGGAGGATCGCCGGATCGAGGGGCTCGTCCTCGCCTTCACCGTCGCCGACGACTTCATCCTGGGGAAGCAGGCCCGACCGCCGTACGCGGCGAACGGAATCGTTCTCGACCCGGCCGCCATCCTCAAGGCGGGCGGCCGGCTCGCCGTCGAGTACGACGTCCGGCCACCGAACCCGCGAGCCATTGTCGCCAACCTGTCGGGCGGCAATCAGCAGAAGGTCGTGCTCGGCCGCGAGCTCTCGGAGCGCCCGAAGCTCATCGTCGTCTCGCAACCGACGCGAGGCCTGGACATCGCCGCGACCGAGTACGTCCACGAGCGGCTGCTCGAGCAGCGCGGTCAGGGCGCCGCGATCCTGCTCGTCTCGTCAGAGCTCGACGAGATTCGTGCGCTCTCCGATCGCATCGCGGTGATGTTCGAGGGGCGCATCGTGGCTGTGCTCGACGCGGCATCGGCGACCGAGGATCGTCTCGGCCTTCTCATGGCGGGGCATACCGACGCCGCGGCCTAGCCCTATCGCGCCGGCTCGAGCTCCTCGACCTGTGCTTCCGCGATCACCTCATACCGCTCGACCGCGGTGATCCTCGCGACGGACGAAGCGCGCGAGCGGAGCTGCACCGCATCATCTTCGGTAGCGTGAAGGGCGGCTTCGCTTTCGAAGAGCGTCACGCTGAATCCTTTGCCGGTCGCGCGATCGACGAGCCAGTACCCGGCCTTGAACCCTTGGAGTCTCTTGGCCGCGGGAGCGATCGTCTCCTTGATGAGCTTCGTCGCGGCCTCGAGCTGGTCGGGCTCTCCCTCGAACCTCGTGACACGAGCGAACATCTCGTTCCTCCCCAATTTCGTGCTCGATGTCGGCCGCAAGCCTACGCCTGGTATCCATCAAACAGGCGCGCCCTTGGCCGCCGAGACTGCCAGAGGCCGAGGGTCCTATCCCGACTACGCGGTCTCGGCGGTCCGCACGCGACCGTCAGACGATGCCGAGCTCGTCGAGGGAGCGATCCAGATCGGCGGCGTCGCGGTAGACGCGAAACGCGCCGGCTGAAGTCAGCTCATCCCAGCCATAGCCGCCCGAGAGTAGGCCGACGCTCAACATCCCGGCGCGCCGCGCGGCAAGCAGATCCCACACCGCATCGCCGACCACATAGCAATCGCGGATCTCGACGCGGAGCTGCTCCTGACATCGGAGAAACAGATCAGGCTCGGGCTTCGCGCGCAGGACATCGCCGCGATCGATCACCACCATGTCGGCGGGAACCCCGAGCGCCGCGAGCGAGCTATCGATCTCGGGGTGCCGACCGGATGTCGCAATGCCGTGCGGAATTTTTTGCTCGCGCAGCGACCGCAAGAGCTCGATCGCTCCCGGTAATGGCCGGCGCTCGGGCAGGAGCTCACGGAAGAGCTCGCCATGCCGGGTTTGGATCCGGCGGGCGTCGACGTCGTTCAGTGGTCTTCCGATCTCGCGCGCGACTGCACGGGTGAAGAGACCGCCGCTCATGCCGATGCGGCGGTGGATCTTCCAGCCATCGATGGCCAGCCCGGACTCCGCCAGCGCCCGCTGCCACGCGAAGACGTGCGCGTACACCGTGTCAACGAGCGTCCCGTCGAGATCGAAGATCAGCGCGCGCAGGCTTCGGCCGCGTGCGTGCTAATACCCGGTCCCGAGGGAAGATCGCGGAACGGTCGCGAGCACCTGCTGCTGGTAGTAGACAGGCCCGCCCTCGTCGGCAGTCACGTCGGAGGCATAGTGCGTCGACACGAAGAGCGCGTAGACGTTCTTCGCGGAGACGACCAGCCCGAAGTAGTCGCCGATGAAGCCCCGCCCGCTCGGGCACGGATCACGCGCGCCGGCACACGGATATTGGGAGAGCCCGCCCAGATGTTGCCCCGGCTGCTCGGGATCCCAGGTGTGCTGTGTGATTCGACGATTCGCACCGACGCTCACCGCGCCGCTGCCCGTGTCCTTGTACGCCTGAAGGGTGACGTCGATGCAGAAGTTCGCTCGTCCTACGTCGGCCGCAAGAACGCTCGCGTCGCTCGGGCACGCCGCCCGGCGGTCGTAGAACGCGATCGCGACCGCGCCACCCGGACCCGCGGCGATCGTGGGCTGGAACTGATCCGTTGGGACTCCAGCCGCATCAACGTTGTCGTTCACGACGACGGGTGCCGACCACGTCAGCCCGGCGTCCATCGATTGCGTGAACTTCACATCCATCTGACCGTTGACCGCATCCCAGTCCTCGAACGTGAGGTAGAGGTGGCCCGCGAAGGTCGGGCTCGCGGCGAAGCTTTCGGTGATCCCGTCGCGGAAGCGCGTGTTCGGGAGACCAGCCGTCGGGATCGCGCTCACCGTCGTGATCGGGATGAACGATGAGAACGTTCGCGCGTCGTCAATCGAGCGAGCGACGTAGATCGTCGACGCGCCGCCATTCGGCGGGAAAGAGACAACAGCGACGTAGACGTTTCCGGCGGCGTCGATTTGCGGATAGACGAATGTCGCCGCCGCGCCGACCTGGGACGGCGGCGTGATGGTTACGGCGCTGTCGAAGGTCTGCCCGCGATCGCGGGAGACCGCCATCTTCACCTTCACGCCCTGGCCGTTCGATGAGCCGTTGAAAACGGCCCACGCGGCGTAGACGTGATCCTGGAACGGATGCCCGACGATGTGGTTGACGGCGACCCACTGCTTGTCCTCGACGTGTCCGGCTTGCTTCGCCGAGGCGTTGTTGTTGTTCTCGAGCGGCCGGCCGCCGTTGCCCTTGACCCATGTGCGACCAAGGTCGTCGCTGTACGAGATGTCGATCTCGCCGTCGGGGTGCAGCTTCGTCGCGTCGAAGAATGAGTTGAACGGAAGCATGACCTGGTAGACGCGGCCCTGCGTGTCGAAGTCGAGGTTCGGGTCGGTCGTATCGGTCCAGCTCGGCGGCATCGCCTGCGTCCCGGTGCTGAGGCAGTCGTACCCCTGGATCTGGTTGTTGCCCGCCGGCGTGCCGTGCGGGATCTGATGCGCGCCGAGATAGAACATGTAGAAAGTGCTGTATTTGTCGAAGAAGAACTTCGAGGAGCCCACGAGGTCCTCTGTCCCCGGCTTCGCCGTGATCCAGGACTCCGAGTGGTTCGCATCGAACGGCCCGGGCCGGCACTTCCCCGCGACCGGGACACGCTCACCGGATGGAACCGGATAACCGCCACCTGCCGTCGGGGAGCTCGCGACGACATTTGTCAGGCCGGCTGGGAACTGCCACGACGTCGACGAAGCGTCGGTGACCGTTGAGCTTCCGAGATACAGGACGAGGGCAAGAAGCGAGACGAGCTTGGATCTCTTCACGGTTCCCCTACATATGCGTACTCCCCCGGGACCGGCCAGGAGTATGTGAGCGTCGGGCAGGCGCCGCAATTCGGTCGACCTGGCGCTTGACGACGATTTCGCCTTCGGTTTAGGCTGACGGCCATCTGGTCTGACCACCTGACCAGACATTGGGAGGTAGGTTCCTGACCGTCATCGAGCCGATCCGCCGGAGCCGCCTTTATCAGGGCATCGTCCAGCAGATCGAAGGACTCCTCGAGAGAGGCGACCTGCGTCCCGGCGACCAGCTTCCCCCTGAGCGGCAGCTCGCCGAGCAGTTCCAGGTCTCGCGCGCATCGGTCCGCGAGGCCCTTCGCACGCTCGAGCTCCTCGGCATCGTCGAGACCCGAGCCGGTGGCGGCACGTTCGTGCGGCAGACCTCGCCCGACGATCTCGCACGCCCGCTTGTGAGTCTTATGTCCCGCGGGCACTCGCTTGCCGACGTCATCGAGTTCCGCGGCCTTATCGAGCCCGCGATCGCGGCGCTCGCGGCGGAGCGCATCACCCAGCCGCAGCTCGCAGAGCTCGCGGAGATCTTCGCCGCGCAGGAGCGGAAGGTCGCTGGGGCCGAGCCGTACGCCGATGAGGACACGCGCTTCCATGAGGTCATCGGCGAAGCGTCGCGCAACGAGCTCCTCACGACGATGCTCGGCGTCGTCTGGGACGTGATGCGCGAATCCCGCGAGCAGTGGCTCCAGACAAACCAGCGCGCGCACTCCTCTCTCGACGCGCACCGTCGCATCCTGGCCGCGCTTGGCGCCCACGATGGCGATGCCGCCCGGCGCGCCGCCGCGGAACACATCAAGTCGGTCGGCGAGGGCATCCTTCGCCTGATCGGAGGGAGCAAGTCATGAACGACCCGAAAGAGACTTCCATCACGGTCGAGGTCGTGTACCGCGGCATCTTCCAGAAGACCCTCGCGCAGCGGATCTGCCGTTCGATCGTGCTCGCGGCACGCAAACGCGGACACACCGGAACGGCATTCGCGCGATACGGTGACTCCCCCGAACGGAACGGCGTGCCCGCCAAGCAGTTCGCAGTCGTCGCCATCAACGACCTCGAGCTCGAGGCCTCGATGGCCAAGTACGAGCCGGCGGTCGTCGACGTGTCGATCGCCGTCGACGACACGCTCGTGAAGGGCGTGGAGTCGTGGGCCTGGTACGGGCGTCAGCCGATCTGGAAGCCCGTGAAGAAGGACGGCTTCCTGCTGGTCACGAGCGACAACAGTCCCGCCGAAGTCCTCGCGCAGACCGACAAGGCCGAGCGTCCATACACATTGGTCACGGTTCCGGGAGGGGCTTCATTCGCGGGCCTCTGGGTCTTCAAGGACGACCACACCGACTACCGCGTGCTCGGCGCGCTCGCCAGGATGGAGCCCGAGTGGGTTCGTCTCGACGACGTCAAGGCGTTGATCAAGGAGCAGACGAAGGACGAGAGCGCGGTCCAATCGGCACAGTACGGTTACGACGCGGCGAAGGTCCGTGCGGTGAAAGCGGGCGAGGGCACGAGCGGACACGAGAAGCTGCAGTTCACAAAGCCAGGGTGGACCACGATGCGGCCCGGCATCGTCGTCGACGCGCGTAAGCCGGGCGAGCGAAACCCGCAGTACAAGAAATACACGGCGCGGACGCTCCGCCCCGTCGTGAACTTCGACACGTGCATCAAATGCACGATGTGCTGGCTCGACTGCCCCGACGAGTGCTTCGAGGTCACGCCCGAAGGCCATTACGAGGTCGTCTACCAGGCGTGCATCGGGTGCGGCATCTGCGCGCAGGTGTGCCCGGTGAAGGACTGCATCGTGATGGTCGATGAGCTCAGGTTCGAGGACAACGAGGACAAGTGGCAGTTCTGGAAGAAAGACCACGACGGCTACAACAAGTGGTTCGAGGCCAAGAGCGGCGTCTCGGCCGATCCCAAAGTGCGGACACCCGCGGCGCGGCAGGAAGGCTCAGGCAACGCGAACCCGTCCGCGAATCCGACGTCGGCGACTGGAGGTGACGACTAAATGGCTGTGCAGGTCAAAGAGCGCGAGCACCAGGACGTCGAGACCGAGCAGCTCATGAGCGGGTGCGAGGCGATCGCCGAGGCGATCCGCCTCGCGGACGTCGACGTGATGGCCGCCTACCCGATCCGCCCGTACGACGGCGTCATGCAGGCCGCCGCGAAGCTCATCGCCAACGGCAAGATGGACGTCGAGTACATCGTCGCCGACGGCGAGCACAGCCAGTTCGAGATCGTGAAGCACGCCTGCGCCGTTGGGTCACGCGTGTTCGTCGGAAGCTCCGGCGTGGGCTGGTTCTACGCCTTCGAGGCGATCGCGGTGACCGCCGGCCTTCGCCTTCCGGTGGTCGCGATCTGCGGCAACCGCGCTCTGGATGATCCCGGCGCGTTTGGGACCGAGCACAACGACTCGCTCGCCGTCCGCGACCTCGGCTGGCTCCTCCCGTGGGCGGAGACCGCGCAGGAGGCCATGGACCTTGCGTTGATGGCATGGCGCGTCGGCGAGGACAAGCGCGTGTCGCTGCCGGTCGCGATCGGCCTCGACGGCGCGTTCCTCACCCACTCCCAACAGATCGTGCGGATCCCGACGCAGGCGGCCGTGAATAAGTTCCTGCCGCGCTTCGATCTCGGCGACCGCCTGCTCCACCCGGACAACCCGATCACCATCGCGCCGCAGGTCGACCAGGACTGGCTCATGGAGATCCGCATGCAGAACGACCAGGCGATGCGGAAAGCGCACGACGTGGTGAGCGAGGCCCACGCGGACTTCAAGAAGCTATTCGGCCGTGGCGGGGACAGTCCGTTCCTGGACGAGTACATGACCGACGACGCGGAATATGTCGTCTTCGGCCAGGGCACGCTCGCGCTCCCGATGAAGGTCGCGATCCGCCGGCTCCGCAAGGAGGGCCACAAGGTCGGGCTCGTCCGCCTCAAGTGGTTCCGGCCGTTCCCGACCGAGGAGATCGTGAAGAGCCTCTTGCGCTTCAAGGCCGTGGGCGTCATCGACCGGGACTACAGCTTTGGCTCTCCCCACTACGGAGGAGTCCTCTACAACGAGGTCCGTTCGGCGCTTTACTCGCAGGAGAGGCGCCCGACCATCGTCGGATTCATCGCCGGCCTCGGCGGCCGCGAGATCGAACAGCCCATGGCGACCGAGATCTTCGAGAAGACGAGGGCCGCGGCGAGCGACATCAAGTCCGGTGACACCTGTCACTGGATCGGCGTAAGGAGCTAATGATGGCAGTTGAAACGACGGCACTTCCTCCGATCAAGGGTGTGAAGGACGTCCCGTACGACGAGCTCTTCGTCTCGGGGCACCGGACCTGCCAGGGATGCGAGTCCGCGCTCGTCATGCGGCACATGGTGAAGGCCTCGGGGCCGCGCACGATCGTCCTCGGCTCGACGGGGTGCATGTACGTCGCGAACACCACTTACTACACGACGCCCTGGGTCGTGCCGTGGATGCACACGCAGCTCGGGGCCTCGGGCTCGGCCGCGCTCGGCACCGCCGCGGGGTTGAAGGTGCTGATGCGCAAGGGCAAGCTCAAGAACGAGAAGATCAACGTCATCGCGTTCTGCGGTGACGGCGGCGGCGCCGACATGGGCATCGGCGCGATTTCCGCGACGCTCACCCACAAGGACTACAACTGCCTCGTTCTTCTCTACGACAACGAGTCGTACGCGAACACCGACATTCAGCTCTCGAGCCAGACGCCGTACGGCGCGGTGACGACGTTCTCGCCGTCGGGCTCCAAGAAGCGCCTCATGCACACGCGCTGGAAGAAGAACGTGCCGGGCATGCTCGCCGCGGGCCACCCCGAGTCGCGCTATATCGCGGCGGGGTGTGCCGCGTATGCGGTCGACCTCATGAACAAGATCCGAAAGGCGCTCGAGCTCGGTGGGCCGACGTTCGTCCACACGCTCGACCCGTGCCCGAAGGGCTGGGACTACCACCCGCAGTATTCGCAGGAGCTCGGTCACCTCGCCGTCGAGTGCGGGATCTGGCCGCTCTACGAGGTCATCGACGGTGTCTGCAACCTCACCGGTCCGACGCGGCAAATCGCGGAAGGCCGCAAGAAGCGCAAGCCCGTCTACGAATACCTAAAGCGCCAGGGGCGTTTCGCGCACTTCGCCGAAGAGGATGTGGAGCACTTCCAGCACGAAGTCGACAAGATGTGGACCGAGTGGCTCATCCCTGGGGTGATCCCATTCACGATCGCGGCGAAGGACCAGACGATCCTGAAGATAGACAAGAAGCCGCTGCACGAGCAAAAGACCGCGTAAAAAGTAGCCTCCGCTGGTGAAGAAGGGCCCGCCGAAAGGCGGGCCCTTTCATTTTTGGTCGCGCCTACATTCGCCCCGCCCGTCGTCCGACACGACCGCCGTGGCCGCGACCGGTAACGGGAGGGGAGGGTCTCGATGAAGCGTCTTGGGGCCTCGATCGCCGTCGCCGCGCTTACGCTGCTCGCAACGCAGTCGACCGCTCTCGCAGATGTAATCGACAGCGGACACACGGTCACCACCAACGTCGTCACTAATCCGTGCGACACCGCAGATGGACCGATCACGCTCACGACAGACACTCGTTGGGAGACACGGCTTCAACCGGACGGAACCGTGATCAGCCACTTCCTAAATCACAGCGAGGGCGTGAGCGCGAACGGCACCAAGTACATCGCGAATCGGCAGGCGACCGTCACGACAGCGGCTGGCTCGACGATCAACGTCGTCGACGTCGAGATCCGGCGCATCAGTGCGGGGCCAGGACCGAATGCCGTGATCACCGTTACGGGGACAATCCCGGGGTCGCTCATCACGACCGTTCGCTGCGAGGGCTGATCAGCGAGGCGTACTTGTGACGGGCCGGCCAGTGTGGCCGGCCCTCTCGGTTTAGTTCGTTGCCCGCGCTCACCCCACGCACCGGAAAGTCATCGACACGGTCAGTGGCGGGAATGTGAAGGTCACGTCGAGCTGGGAATTGTCGGAGGATCCTTTGCTGATCCGTTCGACACGGGCCGTGCCACTTCCGCTGCCGGAGGCGTCAGTTGTGAACCATTCCTGACGGTTCACGATGTACTCGGTCCCACTCGTGCTCGACCCCGTCCCGTGGTAGTTGCCGTGGGTCAGGAAGGTTCCATCCGCGAGCTGTTGAATCACCCCGTGAACCTCGAAGGTCAGCGTTATGGGGCCATCCTCCGGAGCACATGGATTTGCGTTTGTGACGGTGCGCGTGAAGTGGATGTTGTCGACGACCGTTGCCGCGCCAGGAGTAGCGAGTAGAAGCGGCGCGATGACCAACGTTGCGACTGCGATGAGGCGCGCGAAGACGGAGAAAATCGTTCGTTGACGCACTTCGGCCTCCTATCCCCGAGCCAAAACTCTCGGGGCGGCGCGGCGGGACGACAATCCGGGAAAGTACTGAATCGGCACTATCCTTCCGGCCGTGCGCGCCGGACCACCAGTGCCGCTCACGAGCTTCGTCGGCCGACGCCGCGAGCTGCAAACCGTGCGGCGCTACCTCGCCAGCACGCGCTTCCTGACGCTCGTCGGTCCAGGCGGGTGCGGCAAGACGCGCCTCGCCATAGAGCTCGCTCGCATGACGGCGAAGGCCGATGTGGCTTGGGTCGACCTCGCCCCGCTACGCCGCGAGGAAGACGTGCAGCACGAGGTTGCACGGAGTCTCGGGGTCGCGGAGCCCGACCGGATGGCAGAGATATTGGCGAAGCGGGACAACAGAACGGTCCTCCTATTGGACAACTGCGAGCACGTACTCGATGCGGCGGCGGAGATCGCCGTCCGCTTTCTCAGCGCCAGCAGCCGGACCCGCTTGCTCGCGACCAGCCGCGAGCCTCTCGACGTCGAGGGCGAGCTCGTTTGGCGGGTGCCATCACTCTCCCTGCCCGATGTGCTCTTTCCGTGCGAGCCGACGAGATGCTCTCGCGCCGACGCGGTGAAGCTCTTCATCCACCGGGCGCAGCTCGCCCAGCCTGGCTTCGTGCTGGACCGGACGAGCTGCCCACACGTTGTCGCTATCTGCCGCGCGGTCGACGGGATCCCGCTCGCGATCGAGCTGGCAGCGGCCCGGCTCCGCCATACCAGCATCGCCGAGCTCGCGGCCCGTCTCGACGATCTGCTCGCGCTTCTCGTGGGGACACGCCGCGGCGGAGACCCGCGGCATCGCGCCCTACGCGCGGCGCTCGACTGGAGCCACGCCCTTCTCGATCAGCAGGAACAGGCCGTCTTCCGGCGGCTCGCGGTATTCGCCGGAGGTTTCCGAGTCACTGCTGCGGAAGCAGTTTGCGGAACCGACGTGGGTCCACCCGACATCCTCGATCATGTCGCGAATCTCGTCGACAAGTCCCTCGTCGTGCCCCCCGCCGAGGGCGAACGGTACAGGCTTCTCGAGCCCATTCGCGAGTACGCCCTCGAGCGGCTTCGCGCGAGTAATGAGGAAGAGAGTGCGATCGAGCGCTGCGCGTCGTATCTCGTCGACCTGATAGCGAGGGAAGTCCCGGACCCGATGGGAATGGGAAGTGGGCCAAGCCTCAGCCGCATCGCCGAGGAGTTCACCAACCTGAGGGCCATCCTCCCGTGGCTCATCCGCGAGCGGACCGCCGACGCGGTGCGCGTCCTCGCGCGGTTCTCTCAGAACCACCTGGGACTCACCCCAACGCACGTCTCGGTCGTGAGCGGCTGGCTCGGTCAAGCGCTCGATGCGTATCCCACCAGGGATGCGACACGTGTTGAGGGTCTTCTTGGTCAGTTGCAGGTCCTGACTCAGTTCCCAGACAAGCACGGCCTCACCAGGCGCGTCGCCGATGAGGCGCTCGAGATCGCGCTCGAGCTTGGGGATCGGAGCCTCCAGGCGCGAGCCCTTTCGCGATCGGCGTTCGTCGCCGTCTGGGAGGACCCCACGCGCGCGATGCGCGAGTACGACGCGGCCGTCCCGATGTTGCGCGAGGGCCACCTCGGCGCACTCGCCCTAGCCCTGGCCGGCCGCGCTGTGATCAGGCAGCGTGCCGGCGATGCGCGCGGTGCTGAGGCGGACATCGCCGAGGGGCTCCGAGCATGGGAGCGTCACGCGGGCGCCACAAGCGTCGTGCGCATCAACACACTGCAAGCGGCGGCCGACGTCGCGTTCCAAGCCGGCGACCTCGCCCGTTCCGAGGAACGCCTGCGTGAGGCGATCGATGCGGCCTGCGATGCTGACGGCGGCTCGGGTCCGGTCATCGTCGCCCTCATCGGACCGTTCGATTTCCTCGCCCACCTCGGAGCTTTGCGCGGCGACTCCGAACGCGCACTGCTTCTGGCTGGCTGCGCCGAGCGGCTGCGCGACGAAACAGGGATCTGGCCGAGGCCATGGTTCTCGCTGGCGGACCGTGACTGGCTCAGAGACCTCGAGACACGCCTTGGACACCGAGCGCGGGCGGTGCGCGCCGAAGGACGACGACTCACGGTCGCGCAAGCAGTGTCGTATGCGCTCACAAACGAACGGCCCGGCTCGCTCAGCACACGCGAGCTCGGCGTAGCGGAGCTCGTCGCAGAAGGGTTGACCGACAAGGAGATCGCCGCGAGGCTCGCGATCTCCGAGCGCACCGCCGAGAGTCACGTGCAACGGATTCGCGAGAAGCTCGGCTTCCAGTCGCGAGCCCAGATCGCCCGCTGGGCTGCGGAGCACGCGCCGAGCATCCGCTGAGCGCTCGGCCCGAGTGACAAGCCCTCTTCGCCACCTGGCTGAGACACACTGAGAACACTTCGGAGGCCCCGCCACCCAGCGTCGCGCGTATCGTCGAGTCGTGCTTCTCCGACTTCTGACCTGCGTGGCGGCTCTCGCGATCGCATGCGGGCAGCCCGCGGCGCTCGCCGAGCCATCACCGACCGAGCTCCTGCAGAAGGCGAGCACGAACTTGAAGGACGCGAAGACCGCCCATATCGCTGGGACCGGAAGCTTTGCCATCAGCAGCGGCCTCAACATTTCCTTCGACTTCAAGCTGAACGGCGACGTCGAGATTCCCGACAAGTCCCGCCTTTCGACCGAGATGTCCCTCCTCGGGCAGACCCTGTCGGTCGACACGATCACGATCGGCGGGCGCACGTTCAGCAAGGGCCTCACCGGCAGCGGTTGGAGCGAAACCGCGGGCAATGATCCGCAGGGCGCCGTTCTCGACCCGCTCGGGCAGACGGACCTGTCGGCCGTGACCACCGTGGCCGAGGTCGACCGCCCGGAGATCGATGGCCGCAAGACGCGGCACCTCTCGTACACCATCGACCAGAGCAAGCTCGTCGAAAAGATGAAAGGCACCCAAACGGCCACGACACCGTCGTTCGACGTCTCGGGCGCGACCGGCAAGGGCGAGATCTGGATACGCACCGACGACAACCAGATCGTGCGCCAGCTCGTGACGCTTTCGGTGGACATGGCCGGCGACCTCGGGATGCCCGGCGCGTCCCCGCCGGCTGGCAAGAGCACGTTCGAGATCGCGTTCGACCTCAAGTTCAGCCATCTCGGAGAGCCAGTCTCTCCGGCCATCACCGCGCCTCCGACGCAATAGCGCACGTAGCGCGCGATACGCCCGCAGCAGATAGAAGACGACGGCGACCCCGTCAAACAGACGGTCGTCCCGTGTCCGGCGCGACCGTAGCTTGCCCTCAACCACTAAGGAGGGTTAGTCATGAAGAAGCTCGCTCTCGCCATCGGTCTGGGTGCGTACATCGTGTTCAGCGCTTCGGCCAGCGCGCTCGCGGCTCTTCGCGCCGACACCGCCGCGGGCATCGCGGCGAACCGCGACAGCCGGCTCGCGTGGTCGGTCACCGGGACCAACGCGCGACTTCTCTTCCTGAACGAGGCGCTCTATCCCGAGACAACCGACACGAGCACAACGTTCACAGCCTCGCAGCTGGAGTACCGGAGAGGCGAGCGCGCCGCGGGTTCTGACTCGAGCACCACACTTACGGACTCGCAGCTCGCCCACCGAAAAGGGGAGCGCGCTGACCCGGCGCAGACCGACACCACAAGCACGGACACGGAGCGCATGTTCTGCGAGGGCGATATCTGCATCGTCCCCTAGCAGATGACCCGTCACCCCAACTCGGCCTAAGGCCGGTGGCCACGTCGGCACACCGGCCTTCCGAGTTTTCGTAGGATTCCGCGGATGGGCTTTCTCGTCGGACTCGTCTGGGGCCTAGTGATCGCCGCGGCGACGGTCGCGCTCGAGCACTACGGACCATCGAGCGACCCCTTACACATCACCTTGAGCGGGAACGGTGCAATCGCGGCCCCCATCGTGCTCGTGCCCTTTGCGATCTTCTGGGGATGGTCTTCGATCGCGAACGCCTATGCGGGACGGAGCGTGGTGCCGATCGCGACTTATACGCTGGCGCTGCTCTTAGGAGTAAGCACGATCGGACCAGCCGATGCCTTCTTCTTCCCCCAAGGCGGGACCCAGATCTCGGTCAACGACCTTCTCGGGGGTCTGTTCCAGGGCTCTTTATTCGTCGGCTTCGTAGCCGTTATCGCGGCGCCGATCTACTGGGTGCTCAGGTCGCGGATCGGGCAGAGCCGGATTCTCATCTGGTTGCTCTATCTCGTGAGTCTGGCGATCGCAGCCTTCGTCTCGGGCTTCGGAACTATCGTGGCCGGCGGCGTCGTTGCCGGTGTCGCGAGCGGGCACGCTTGGCAGCGGCAGGGCGGCCGCACGTTCATCGCGATCATCGTGATCGTGGTCATGCTGATTGCCGTGTTCGGTATCCCGTACGTCCTCGCGAACGGCCTCTCGGCCCCGCGCTTCTAGCTGCTCGCGGGTTCGCTCGGCACTGGTGGGGGCGTTGGCGCCGGTGCCTGGGCCGGTGGCGGTGCGTCGCGCCGCGGGAACGGGGCGCCCGCGGGGCGGAACTCACCCGCGGAACGGAACGGAGGACGCTCCGGCTTGGGCGGCGGCGGGCCGCCAGCCATCGCGCGCGCCTGCGGCGACATGAGCCCTCGCACATGGTCAGCCGTGTACGGGAGCATCGCCATGAGACGAGCCCGCTTGAGCGCGGTCGTCAGCATGCGCTGATGCTTCGCGCACGTGCCGCTCTTCCGGCGGGGATCGATCTTGCCGCGGTCGCTGATGTAGCGGCGAATCCGACCGACATCTTTGTAGTCGATCTTCTGCACCTTATCGACGCAGAACGTGCAGACCTTGCGGCGCGGACGGCGGAGACCCGGAGGTCCGCCGTACCGGCCGCCGGATCCGCCGGCGCCTGATGGTCCATCGCGCCGCGGGCCCCGTGAGGGCCCCGAGCGCGGACCGCTGTCTGAAATCTCTTGACTCATCGTTCGCTCCTAGAAGGGAATCTCGTCGGGGTCGAAGGTCTTTTCGCCTTCGGGCCCCCGCGCCGGCGTCGCGTTGTCTCCGGCCATGCCGCCCTCGCGGTCACGTCGCGGGTCGAGCATCTGGAAGTCACTCGCGCTGATGTCGAGGCTGAGGCGCTCTTTGCCCTCGCGGTCCGTGTACGTCCGAGGCGTGAAACGCCCCTCCACGTAGACGAGGCGCCCTTTCGTGATCATCTGCTGCGCGCGCTCGGCGAGCGTCGACCAACAGCTGATGCGGTACCAGTCCGTCTGCTCCTGGCGGTCTTCGGCTTTCCCGGTGACGCGGTTGACGGCGACGCTGAACTCGCACACCGGCCGGCCGTTTGGCGTCATCCGGAGCTCGGGGTCGCGTCCGACGTTGCCGATGATGACGATCTTGCTTACTGAGGCCACGATGTCACTCGTCCCTTCTCACTACGAGGTGGCGGAGGATGTCTTCCGTGAGTCGTATCGTGCGCTCGAGCTCGCGCGCCTGGGTTGTCGGCAGTGAAAACTCGACGACGCCGTACTGGCCATCGCGGTGGTGGGCGACCTCGTAGGCGAGTCGGCGCTTCTGGTTGGGAACGACCTTCTCGACCTTGCCGCCGAGGTTGGCGATGGTCTGCTGGATTCGTTCGCTGACCGCGCCAAGACGCTCTTCGTCGATGGTGGGAGGGCAGAGATACATGAGCTCGTACGGTCGCATTCTGTGACAATTCTTCCTTTCCATGGGCTTGCCGCGGACCTTTGGCCCGGGGCGAAAAGGCGCCGCGCCCAAGAGACGCGGCGGTCACGACCAGTGTATGGGACCGAGCAGCGGAATGCATCGTTCTCGAGGAGATCGGCCTGGACTTGAGCGACCTTCTTCCCGACGGGACGCGCGAATGCGAGCGCTGCGGCCTACCGATGATGCCCGTGGCCGAAAACGATGGCCTGGTCACGCTCGAGTGCGCAAACCGCCACCGCCATACCGTCCCGCTACCCTCTGACCTCGCGGCACGCGAGCGGGTCCGAACGTGGATCATGCGGCGGGGCGCACAGCTCCACGTCCAGCACGAGCGCTGGGAGGCCGAGGAGGAGTACCGCGCGGCGATGGAAAAGACGCAGCCCAGGTTGATCCGGCCTTCCGACCGTCACCAGCAGACGGGGCAGACCGCGGGGATGATCCGAGAGGAAGCCGTCCATACCGAAGGCTTGTGGGTCGGGGTCGTCCGGACCGAGGCGGGCCGCTCGTCGAGCTGGCATCACCACGGCGGGCATGAGTCGGTGATCTACGTGATCACCGGTCAGGTGCACCTGGAGTGCGGACCGGGCGGTGCGACAAAGTTCCGCGCCCGCGAGGGCGATTGCATCTATTTGCCGGCCGGTGAGATCCACCGCGAAGGCAACGATGGCACCGAGGACTCGGAGATCGTGGTCGTGCGATCAGGGACCGGCGAGCTCGTGGTGAACGTGGCGGGTCCGGCCGCCTAAGCGAGCTTCGGGTGCCACCGCCGCTCGATCATCTCGCGGCCATCGCGGTCGGCGATACGAGCGGCTCGCGTCGAGACCGCTTGTACGGCCTGCTCCGTCGCGAGCAGGCTATTGCGGCGTCAGCTCAGCCGTCGCGTTCACAGGTGTCACGCATCCTCGACTTCGCCCACGCCGCACATGGCGATCTCGTCGGTCTGCTCGTCGGGCGCGATGACCGCCTTTTGGAGAGCGTCCGCGATGGAGAGTGGACACTTCGCGACGTATTGCGGCACGCTATCTCGGTCGAGCTCCGATATGCCGTGCAGGTCGATTACTCGGCAACGCGCGCGGAGGATGAGCCGATCGCGATCCCGCCGGCGCTACTCCCCTGCGATCGTCTTTCGCCGCCCGAACCGGAGTACGAGGCCTCGCGTGCCAGCGGCGTAATCGAACTGCTGGAACTCGTCGGGAAAGCCCGTGCAAGCAGCGACGCGCGCCTGGCGAACGTGCCGGACTCGGCTCTGATCCGTCCGTCGCAATGGGGCCAGCGGCTCATTGACGTTCGCACCCGTCTCCATCAGATCGCGGTTCACATGACGGAAACCACGATCCAGGTCGAGAAGATGCTTGGCGGGAACAGTGAACTTCGAGCGATCGCGCGGCGCTGCTGCCTCACGAGGGGACTGCACGAGCTCTGGAGTCCGGCGAAGGACCGTGCGGTTCTCGACGAGTCGTATCGCGCGTTCGCCTAAGGCTCTCGAGTGCCGGAGGAGGGACTCGAACCCTCATAGGGCTTGCGCCCAGGCTGATCTTAAGTCAGCTGCGTAAACCGATTTCGCCACTCCGGCGTGCGTTAAGGATACGAAACAGTCAGGTGCGGAGGAAGGTCGCAGCCAGTTTCTTCGGCGCGACGGTGAGATACGCGTCTCGGATGACGCGCTCCGCCGCATCCCAGTCCGGGCTGCGATCTAAACGGACGCCGATCCACCCGCGAAAGCCGACGTACGGCGGCACGAAATACTGCTCGGGTTCCGCCTTGAGGAGACCCTCGCGCATTCCCCGCGGGCAGGC
>Ga0209807_1000415_pt1 | contig 19477 bp, 15 predicted proteins | sample GraSoiAngelo_154_FD_186168 | JGI IMG/M metagenome (GOLD analysis project Ga0209807, IMG submission 186168) | Grasslands soil microbial communities from the Angelo Coastal Reserve, California, USA - 14_1009_13_20cm (SPAdes) (version 2) | ecosystem: Environmental > Terrestrial > Soil > Grasslands ... | reverse complement strand
TCTCGTGCCGATCGCGATGGATGAAGGCCTGCGCTTTGCGATCCGCGAAGGCGGCCGCACCGTCGGCGCCGGCGTCGTCGCCAAGATCCTGAAATAAGATCTCTGGCGCAGCCCGGCGTAGCCGGCCCCACTAACGCACAGCCCAAAATGAAAAAGGGCGCGGGTCCCGCAACCCGCGCCCTTTTTCCTGCCGAACCGAGGCTGGTCGATCGGCGAATTAGTCGGCGGCGGCCGGCATCTGCTTCGGCTGCGTCGCCCGCGCCAATCCAGCCGACAGCGGCCAGCCTGAGCCGGTCACGTTCAGAGCCACGATCAGCAGCACGCTGTCGCCAAAGCGCTGCAGGCTCTTTGCTCCGGCTGCAGGCAGCGGCACGTTATGGGCGCCGCAATAAGCCACCAGCGCTTCGGTGATCTCGGCGCTGCCGACATCAAAGGTTGCGGTCGAAATGCCGTTATCGGGGGCAATCTCAAGCGAGACGCGCACGCTACCCGAATTTGTCCCGATGTCGACACGCCGTAATGAGCCGTTCGGTAGGGGCCGGCCGGCATTGCGACGATACTCGCGGACCGCAGAGGCGATCTCTGCGCCGGAGAAAACAATATGGCGGATCTCGGAAGGCACGGAGGAGTCTCCCAAAGTTCGGCATTACGAGAATCGCTGAGGAAGTTGAACTTTTCGTTAAGGCGGAGGATTGGGCCGGATCTTTGCTTTGTCTCTATTTCAAATACGGCCGAAGCCGTAAATCGGCCGCGGTGCTGGGCCCATCTGACTGCGCTCGCAATCGAACCGCCTGGCAGCTTTCCGATCTGTTATTCACCAAGCAATTTCGAAGGCGTTGCCGGCCGTTCCGGCGCGACGCGGTGAGGGATGCGCTCGCGATACTGCAGGACCCTGGCGATCGGCTTCGCCTTTCTGATTGGCACCGGCGGCCGGGCGGCCCTGGCGCAGGAGAGCCCGGAGCTACCGTCCAAAGCCCGGACCGAGGGTGAATCCACGACCGAAGACCAGATCCGGTTCTACAAAGGAAAGGGCCCGGGCCGGGGCAATTCTTATGTCGAGAGATATGAAGAAGATTACAGTTATTTGCGGGATCCGGCGCGGTCGAGCGACTTTTTCGACCCGTTCAAATTCATTCCCTTGGGCGCCGATGGTGAGGTCAATCTCACGCTGAACGGCGAGGCGCGGTTTCGCTACGACGGTACGGACCACCGCAACTTCGCGATCGCTACCGCGGCAACTCCTGCAAGAACAGCTGGTGGCCGCCCGACGCTCACGCCGGCAACCGAGGTCAGCACCAATCAGCTCTACAAGCAGCGTTACGCGCTCGGCGCCGATCTGCATCTCGGCCCTAATGTTCGCTTCTACGCCGATCTTTACCATGGGCAGCAGACCGGCCACCGCGTCGGCCCGACAATCCCCGGAAACCAGCGCGACGCACTCGGCTTGGTTAACGGCTTTGGCGAGGTCTACGGCATTCTCGGCGATGCGAAGACCGGCTTCCGCGCCGGGCGCCAGGAAATCTTCTTCGGCAACAATCTGCAGGTGCGCGCCAACGTCTCGACCAACCTGCCCTCGCCAGTGTTCGACGGGTTCCGCGCTTACCGCGATTGGGGCCCTGCCCGGATCGACGCCTTCGCCTATAACCTCGACAATTCGTAGACAGCATCCTCCAGGATCGCGACAACCCTCACGTCAATCTATGGGGCGTCTACGGCAGCTACGATCTGCCGAAGGCGGTCCCGCTCGGGCTGGAGGCCCGGACCTCCCTCGAGCCGTTCTATCTAGGTTGGCGCGCGAGCCCTTTCGCCGGCGGAAGAGGGGCCGGCATATACAATGATCGCGCGTTGCTGACCGGCGGGCGTGTCGTCGCCGCGACGGGGGCAGGTTTTATTGCCAGCCAGGATCACCGAGAGACCTTCGGGCTGCGCGCCTACGGCGCGATCGGCGATGCCGACTATGATTGGCAGGGGGCTTACCAGACCGGCAGCTATGCCGGGCTGCGGGTCGATGCTTTCGCGTTCAATACCGATACCGGCTACACCTTTCATGGTGTGCCGTGGAAGCCGCGCCTCGGCGTGCATATTGACCGCGCCTCCGGCGGCGCCGACCGCACCGGCGGCACACTGCACACTTATCAGCCGATGTACCCGAACACGCAGTATTACGTGCCGAACAACGAATTCGCGCCGACCAATTTTTATGACATCGCACCCCGCATCAGCCTCGCGCCGACCGAAACCGTTACAGCCGAGTACTACTACTCCTGGCTATGGCGCTATTCCGAGAGCGACGCGATCTATATCGGTGCGCCCTGGCCCGGCGCGCAGGGCCAGAACAATTACGCTGTGACGGCGTTGCTCCCGGGGCGGTCCATCGGCCGACAATCCGATTTTCGCGTGACCTGGGCGATAACCCCGCACCTGCTCGCATTGGGTGAGATCGGCATCTTTTATCCCGGAAGCGCGCTGCGCGCCGCCGGCGGCCGAGTGACGACTTTTCTAGACGCAAATTTGACGTTCAAATTCTGAAAGACGCCACGCCGATATGTGACCCCTTGATCCCCAGCGTATTGTCCCGGGCAATGCGATGCCCGATAGGGCGATGAGCGAGGCCGATGCGCGCGCTTATCTCGACACCTTGAGACTTGAGAAAAGAGCGGCCGCGGCAAGGCTCGACAACGCCTTCCGATCTGCTATAAGCACGCGCCCCGGCAAAGCCGGCTGATCCACCGCGAAATCCTTCGGCAGAAAACTCGGGAGCGCGAGACCCGCGCGGCATTGGGATTTAGGAGTGTAGCTCAACTGGTAGAGCACCGGTCTCCAAAACCGGGGGTTGGGGGTTCGAGCCCCTCCACTCCTGCCATGCCGAGGCCGCGAGCGGACCGATATGCTGGAAGATCAAGGCGGCAGGGCCATATTTGGCAAGTGCATCGACGAGACGGATGAGACGGAACTGATCTGAGATGGCCAAGACCAACGCCGCCGAATTCCTGCACCAGGTCCGTCAGGAAATGTCCCGGGTCACCTGGCCGACCCGCAAGGAGACGCTGGTGACGACGGGGATGGTGTTCGTGATGGTGTTCATCGCGGCGGCGTTCTTCTTCTTCGTCGATCAGATGTTGTCCTATGGCGTGCGGTTCCTCTTCGGGCTGAGCCAGTAGGTCTGGAGCTGCGAAATGGCGAGCCACTGGTACGTAATCCACGTCTATTCCGGATTTGAGAAGAAGGTCGCGACTGCGATCCGCGAGCAGGCCGAGCAGAAGGGCCTCGCCGAACGCTTTGAGGAAATCCTCGTCCCGACCGAGGAGGTCGTCGAGGTCAAGCGCGGCGCCAAGGTCAGCTCGGAGCGCAAGTTCTTCCCGGGTTACGTGCTGATCAAGATGGATCTCGACGACCAGACATGGCATCTCGTCAAGAACACCGCCAAGGTTACTGGCTTCCTCGGCGGCCGCGGCCGTCCATCGCCGATCAGCGAGGCGGAGGCCACCCGCATCATGCGCCAGGTGCAAGAGGGGATCGAACGGCCAAAGCCATCGATTACCTTTGAGATCGGCGAACAGGTGCGGGTCGCCGACGGGCCGTTCACCTCCTTCAACGGCGTCGTGGAAGAGGTCGACGAGGAGAAATCGCGGATCAAGGTTGCCGTGTCGATCTTTGGCCGCGCGACGCCGGTCGAGCTGGAATATTCGCAAGTCGAGAAGGTATAGAGCCGGTTTCGCCGGCCGAGGGGCAAGCTCATGGCAAAAAAAATCGTCGGCATGATCAAATTGCAAGTGCCGGCCGGAAAGGCGAACCCGTCACCGCCGATCGGGCCGGCATTGGGTCAGCGCGGACTCAACATCATGGAGTTCTGCAAGGCGTTCAACGCACAGACCCAGAACCTCGAACCCGGCATGCCGATCCCGGTGGTGATCACCGCCTATGGCGATCGCAGCTTCACCTTTGTGACCAAGACGCCGCCGGCAAGCTACTTTCTCAAAAAAGCGGCGGGGATCGAGAAAGGCTCGCAGACGACCGGCAAGGGCGACATGGTCGGGCGGGTCACGATGGCGCAGATCCGCGACATCGCGGAAAAGAAGATGCCGGATCTCAATGCAAACGACCTCGATGCGGCGTGCCAGATGGTAATCGGCTCGGCGCGGTCGATGGGCCTTGAAGTTATCGAATAGCGGCGGAGGGAAGCATGGCCAAAACCGGCAAACGCCTCAAAAAGGCCTATGAAGGGCTCGATCCGGCAGCCCCGCCGGTGAAGCTCGAGGAGGCGGTTAAGCAGATCAAGTCGCGGTCCGCAGCGAAATTCGACGAGACCGTCGAGATCGCGATGAACCTGAACCTCGACCCGCGCAAGCCCGATCAGAACCTGCGCGGCACGGTCATGCTGCCGCACGGCACCGGCAAGAGTGTGCGGGTTGCGGTGTTTGCTCGCGGCGACCGCGCCAAGGAGGCGGAAGCCGCGGGCGCCGACATCGTCGGCGCGGAAGACTTGGCCGAAAAGGTGCAGGCCGGCCAAATCGATTTCGACCGGGCCATCGCGACGCCGGACATGATGGCGGTGGTCGGCCGGCTCGGGAAGATCTTGGGGCCGCGCGGGCTGATGCCGAACCCGCGTCTCGGCACGGTCACGCAGAACGTGACCGAGGCCGTCCAGGCGGTCAAAGGCGGCCAGGTCGAGTTCCGCGCCGAGAAGGCCGGGATCGTCCATGCCGGTGTTGGCAAAGCGAGCTTTACGGAGGACGCGCTCGTCGATAATGTGCGCGCCTTTGTCAGCGCGATCACTCGGGGCAAGCCGAGCGGCGTCAAGGGCACCTACATCAAGCGGGTGAGCCTGACCTCGACAATGGGGCCATCGGTCAAGGTCGATATCGGCGGCCTCGCCGAGGAGCCGCGGGCCTAGCTCGAAACCCGCGCCGGCGGCCTCGGCCGTCAGCGCGGCGGGTATTGTTTGTTTGGGCCGGCGCCAGGGCTAGCAAGCCTGGCGGTGCCGAGTGTTCCCGACGCCCCGAGCGGCGCCGGAGTTCGGAGACGGTAGGTGGATCGAACCCAGAAGCAGCAGATCGCCACGGCGCTGCACGATGATCTCGCCGAGACGGTTTGCGTCGTCGTGACGCACCAGACCGGGCTCACGGTCGATGAGGTCACGCAATTGCGGCGGCAGATGCGCAATGCCGGGGCGCGCTATCGCGTGACCAAGAACCGGCTGGTGCGGCGGGCCTTGGAGGGGACGCCGTTCGCGAACCTCGCGCCCTTGTTCACCGGCCCGACCGCGATCGCCTTCTCGCGCGACCCCGTCGCGGCGGCCAAGGCGGCGGTCGAATATGCCAACCGTAACAACAAGCTGACCGTCATTGGCGGCGGCCTGTCGGGCCAGGCTCTGGATGCCGCCGCCATCAAGGCGCTGGCGAGCCTGCCGTCCCTCGACGAGCTGCGGAGCAAGCTCATCGGCCTCCTCAACGCGCCGGCCACCAAATTGGCGACCCTGTTGCAGACCCCGGCAGGACAGCTCGCCCGCGTCGTGGCGGCATATGCCGAAAAGAGCGGCGAATAGCCGCGAAGCAGTTGAATTTGAAGGGAATTGCCCGTAAAGGGTGACTCAAGCGGAAGCGGAGTACGAAATGCCTGATCTGACAAGACTCGTCGATGATCTATCGGCCTTGACCGTCATCGAGGCGGCGGAGCTGGCCAAGATGCTCGAAGAGAAGTGGGGCGTCTCGGCGGCGGCCCCGGTCGCGGTGGCGGCAGCTGGCGGCGGGGCGGCGCCGGCCGAGGCAGCAGCGGAAAAGACCGAATTCGATGTCATCCTGGCCGCGATCGGTGAGAAAAAGGTCAACGTGATCAAGGAAGTACGCGCCATCACAAGCCTCGGCCTGAAAGAGGCCAAGGATCTTGTCGAAGCGGCCCCCAAGCCGGTCAAGGAGGGGGTCAACAAAGAAGAGGCAGCAAAAATTAAGAAGCAGCTTGAAGATGCGGGTGCGACTGTCGAAATAAGGTAGGTCCGCCACGACCTTCGACAGAGCGCAGCGGCGCCCGGTAGGCGCCGCGCTGAAAATTGAGATTGTCGAACCGGGGCGCGAGGGTACTCGCGCGCCCGGTCTTTCGCGTCTTCTGTACCGAGCCCGCCCGCCGCGTTGCGGGGACGGTGCTCCCGGCCGCCAGCGGCGGCGTGACGGCGACCAAGGATCTGGACCGCGCCCCGGGTGGGAAATGCGCGGTCCGCAGCGAGGGATATAAATGGCGATTTCCTTCAACGGCCAGAAGCGAATCCGCAAAACTTTCGGGCGCATCCCGGAAGTCGCTCCGATGCCCAACCTGATCGAGGTTCAGCGGGCCTCGTACGATCACTTTCTGCAAATGGGCGTCATTGCCGAGCAGCGCGTCAGTGTCGGGCTGCAGGAGGTCTTCAAGTCGGTCTTCCCGATCCGCGACTTCTCCGAGCGGGCTCAGCTCGAATTTGTCCGTTACGAGCTGGAGACCCCGAAATACGACGTCGACGAGTGCCAGCAACGCGGGATCACCTTCGCCGCGCCGCTGAAGGTCACGCTGCGGCTCGTCGTGTGGGATGTCGACGAGGACACCGGCTCGCGCTCGATCCGCGACATCAAGGAGCAGGACGTCTATATGGGCGACATGCCGTTGATGACGCGCAACGGCACGTTCATCATCAATGGCACCGAGCGGGTCATCGTCTCCCAGATGCACCGCAGCCCCGGCGTGTTCTTCGACCACGACAAGGGCAAGACGCACTCCTCGGGCAAGTATCTGTTCGCCGCTCGCGTCATTCCGTATCGCGGCTCCTGGCTCGATTTCGAGTTCGATGCCAAGGACCACATGTATGTCCGCATCGACCGCCGCCGCAAACTGCCCGCGACGACGCTCCTCCTGGCGCTCGACGATGCGCCCACCGCGGCAAAGCGCGCCCAGAGCGAAGGCAAGGTGCTGCAGCCGGGCGGGGCGAACGGCATGTCGAAGGAGGAGATCCTCGCCGCGTTCTACGGCCGGATCACCTTCCGCCGCGGTCCCAAGGGGTGGATGGCCCCGTTCGACCCGGAGCAGTACAAGGGCAAGCTCCCCAGCGATCTGGTCGATGCCGATACCGGCGAAGTCCGGCTCGCCGCCGGCGAGCGGTTGACCCCGCGCATCGCCAAGCGGCTGCAGGATTCCAAGCTGAAGAACGTCCTCGCGCCCGACGAGGAACTGATCGGCCGCTTCTTCGCCCAGGACATCATCAACGAGCAGACGGGCGAGGTTTATTTCGAGGCAGGCGACGAGATCACCGAGCCCACGCTGGCGCAATTGGTGGAGGCCGGCGCCAAGGAGTTGCCGATCCTCGACATCGACCTCGTCAGCCGCGGTCCGGAGAGCAAGGGCGCCTACATCCGCAACACGCTGGCAATCGACAAAAACGCGACGCGCGAGGATGCACTGATCGACATCTACCGCGTCATGCGTCCCGGCGAGCCGCCGACCCTCGAGACGGCGGAGACGCTGTTCAACAGCCTGTTCTTCGATTCCGAACGTTACGATCTGTCGGCCGTCGGGCGGGTCAAGATGAACTCGCGGCTCGGGCTCACGACCGACGACACAGTCCGCGCGTTGCGCAAGCAGGATATCCTCGCCATCCTCAACGTGCTGGTCGATCTCAAGGACGGGCGCGGCGAGATCGACGACATCGACCATCTCGGCAATCGCCGGGTGCGCTCGGTCGGCGAGCTGATGGAGAACCAGTACCGTGTCGGTCTCCTCCGCATGGAACGGGCTATCCGCGAGCGGATGAGCTCGGTCGAGATCGATACGGTGATGCCGCACGATCTGATCAATGCCAAGCCGGCTGCCGCGGCCGTGCGCGAGTTCTTCGGCTCCTCGCAGCTGTCGCAATTCATGGATCAGACAAACCCGCTGTCGGAGATCACCCATAAGCGCCGGCTCTCGGCCTTGGGGCCGGGCGGCCTGACGCGCGAGCGCGCCGGCTTTGAGGTGCGTGACGTGCATCCGACCCATTACGGCCGGATCTGCCCGATCGAAACGCCGGAAGGGCCGAATATCGGCTTGATCAATAGCCTGGCGACTTACGCGCGGGTCAACCAGTACGGCTTTATCGAGAGCCCGTACCGCAAGGTCGCAGGCGGCAGGGTGACGGACGAGGTCATCTATCTGTCGGCGATGGACGAGGGCAAGTATGCGATCGGCCAAGCCGATGTCGAGCTCGACCGGCGCGGCCGCATCGCCGCCGACCTGACCAACTGCCGCAAGAACGGCGACTTCATCCTGTGCAAGCCGGAGGATGTCGATCTGATCGACGTCTCGCCAAAGCAGCTCGTTTCGGTCGCCGCGGCGTTGATCCCGTTCCTCGAGAACGACGACGCCAACCGCGCCCTGATGGGATCCAACATGCAGCGCCAGGCGGTGCCGCTGGTCCGCGCCGAGGCGCCGCTCGTCGGCACCGGCATGGAGGAACGGGTCGCGCGCGATTCCGGCGTGACGATCATCGCCCGGCGCTCGGGGACCGTCGACCAGGTCGATGCGACGCGTATCGTGGTCCGCGCCACCGAGGAGACCTCGGCCGCGGCCTCCGGCGTCGACATCTACAACCTCCTGAAATTCCAGCGGTCGAACCAGAACACCTGCATCAACCAGCGTCCGCTTGTGAAGGTCGGCGACATCGTGCAGGCCGGCGACATCATCGCCGACGGGCCCTCGACCGAACAGGGCGAACTGGCGCTCGGCCGGAATGTGCTGTGCGCCTTCATGCCCTGGAACGGCTACAATTTCGAGGATTCGATCCTGATTTCCGAACGCATCGTCTCGGATGATGTGTTCACTTCGATCCATATCGAGGAATTCGAGGCGAGCGCGCGCGACACCAAGCTCGGGCAGGAGGAAATCACCCGCGACATCCCGAATGTCGGCGAGGAAGCGCTGCGCAACCTCGATGAAGCCGGCATCGTCTATATCGGCGCCGAGGTGAAGCCGGGCGACATCCTGGTCGGCAAGGTGACGCCGAAGGGCGAGTCGCCGATGACGCCGGAGGAGAAGCTCCTGCGCGCGATCTTTGGCGAGAAGGCGTCCGACGTCCGCGATACCTCGCTGCGGCTGCCGCCGGGCGTCTCCGGCACGATTGTCGAGGTTCGTGTCTTCTCGCGGCGGGGCGTGGACAAGGATGAGCGTGCGCTGGCGATCGAGCGCGCCGAGATCGAGCGGCTTGCGAAGGACCGCGACGATGAGCGCGCGATCCTGGAACGCAGCTTCGCGGCGCGGCTGGGTGAGCTGTTGGTCAACCAGATTGCCGTCTCGGGACCGAAAGGCCTGAAATCGGGAACGAAGCTGACCGCCGCGGTGCTGGGCGATTACACGCTCGGGCAATGGCGGCAGATCACGATCCGCAACGACAAGCGCATGGCCGATATCGAGGCCTTGAAGAAGCAGATGGACGACGCCGTCTCCGAACTAGTCGCCCGCTTCGAAAGCAAGGTCGAGAAGCTGCAGCGCGGCGACGAATTGCCGCCCGGGGTCATGAAGCAGGTCAAGGTCTTCGTCGCGGTGAAGCGCAAATTGCAGCCCGGCGACAAGATGGCCGGCCGCCACGGCAACAAGGGCGTCATCTCGCGCATCATGCCGATCGAGGACATGCCGTATCTGGAAGACGGCACCCCGGTCGATATTGTGCTGAACCCGCTTGGCGTCCCGAGCCGCATGAATGTCGGCCAGATCCTCGAAACCCATCTCGGCTGGGCCTCGCACGGCCTAGGGCTGCGGATCGGCGAAGTGCTCGAAGGTGTGCGCCGCACGGGCGGCAGCGACCGGCGGCTTCGGCAGATGCTCGGCCAGATCTACGAGGGGCCGGAACGCAGCCAGATCGACGCTCTGGCAGAAGACGAGCTGGTCGAACTGGCCGATAGCCTGAGGGAGGGCGTGCCGATGGCCAGCCCTGTGTTCGACGGCGCGCGCGAAGAAGACATCGTCGCGATGCTGCAGAGGGCGGGCCTCGCCTCCTCCGGCCAGGTGACGCTGGTTGACGGCCGCACCGGCGAACCGTTCGATCGCAAGGTGACGGTCGGCTACATCTACATGCTGAAGCTGCACCATCTGGTGGACGACAAGATCCACGCACGCTCGATTGGGCCGTACAGCCTGGTCACCCAGCAGCCGCTGGGCGGCAAGGCGCAATTCGGCGGTCAGCGTTTCGGCGAGATGGAGGTATGGGCGCTCGAAGCCTACGGCGCGGCCTATACGTTGCAGGAGATGCTGACGGTCAAGTCGGACGACGTCTCCGGCCGCACCAAGGTGTACGAGGCGATTGTCCGCGGGGATGACAATTTCGAAGCCGGCATTCCCGAATCCTTCAACGTGCTGGTCAAGGAGCTGCGCTCGCTTGGCCTCAATGTCGAGCTGGAGCAGCGCTGATGGCCTGTATCCGGCTGCAATTACACGGTTAACAGGGCGGCGGAGCCGCCCCGTCGCCGGGCTCGCGCGTGCATAGCGAGCTCGGAGAACGGTTGTTCGAGAGGGGTCCTCGATGAATGAGTTGATGAACATCTTCGGGCAGGTTTCGGGGCCGCAAAGCTTCGACCAGATCCGGATCTCGATCGCCAGCCCGGAGCGCATCCGCTCCTGGTCCTACGGCGAGATCAAGAAGCCCGAGACGATCAACTATCGCACCTTCAAGCCGGAGCGGGACGGGTTGTTCTGCGCCCGCATCTTCGGGCCGATCAAGGATTACGAGTGCTTGTGCGGCAAGTACAAGCGGATGAAGTACCGCGGCATCATCTGTGAGAAGTGCGGCGTCGAGGTCACCTTGTCGAAGGTGCGCCGCGACCGCATGGGCCATATCGAGCTCGCCTCGCCGGTGGCGCATATCTGGTTTCTGAAGTCGCTGCCGAGCCGCATCGGGCTGTTGCTCGACATGACTCTGAAGGATCTCGAAAAGGTTCTCTACTTCGAGAGCTACGTCGTGATCGAGCCGGGCTTGACGCCGCTCAAGCTGCATCAGCTGCTCAACGAGGAAGAATATCTGAAGGCGCAGGACGATTACGGCGACGACCAGTTCACCGCCGCGATCGGCGCCGAGGCCCTCCGCGTCATGCTGTCGGCGATCGACTGCCAGGAGGAAAAGGTCCGGCTGCGCGAAGAGTTGCGCGATACGACCTCAGAGGCGCGCCGCAAAAAGCTCGTCAAGCGGCTGAAGCTCGTCGAGGCGTTCGTCGAGTCGCATAGCCGGCCGGAATGGATGATCCTCGAAGTCGTGCCGGTCATCCCGCCCGAGCTGCGCCCGCTGGTGCCGCTCGATGGCGGCCGCTTCGCGACCTCCGACCTCAACGACCTCTATCGCCGCGTCATCAACCGCAACAATCGGCTGAAGCGCCTGATCGAGCTGCGCGCGCCCGACATCATCGTGCGCAACGAGAAGCGGATGCTGCAGGAGGCCGTCGACGCGCTGTTCGATAACGGCCGCCGCGGCCGGGTAATCACCGGCGCCAACAAACGGCCGCTGAAGTCGCTATCCGACATGCTGAAGGGCAAGCAGGGCCGCTTCCGCCAGAACCTCTTGGGCAAGCGCGTCGACTATTCGGGCCGCTCGGTCATCGTCGTCGGCCCGGAATTGAAGCTGCATCAATGCGGCCTGCCGAAGAAGATGGCGCTCGAGCTGTTCAAGCCGTTCATCTACTCAAAGCTCGAGCTCTATGGCCTCGCCAGCACGATCAAGGCGGCCAAGCGCATGGTCGAGAAGGAGCGGCCGGAGGTCTGGGACATCCTCGAGGAGGTGATCCGCGAACATCCGGTGTTGCTGAACCGCGCCCCGACGCTGCACCGCCTCGGCATCCAGGCGTTCGAGCCGGTGCTGATCGAGGGCAAGGCGATCCAGCTGCATCCGCTGGTCTGCACCGCCTTCAATGCGGATTTCGACGGCGACCAGATGGCGGTGCATGTGCCGCTGTCGCTGGAAGCGCAGCTCGAAGCGCGCGTCCTGATGATGTCGACAAACAACATCCTGAGCCCGGCGAACGGCAAGCCGATCATCGTGCCGTCGCAGGACATCGTTCTCGGCCTCTATCACATTACGATGGAGCGCCCGGACATAGCGGGATTGGCATTGCCGCTCGGCGGCTTTGCCCGCGGCGATCAGCACGACGTCATCGGTGGGATGCAGAAGGCGATCAAGGCCGGAACCGCGTTTCTCTATGCGCCTGGCGAGAAGCCATCGCGCCTCGCTCGCGAATTGGGTAAGGCCGACTCTCCTGTGGTGGATCGGCTCCTCAAAGGCGAAATCGCGGTCCATCCCCGGATGAACTGGCCGGAATTCGGCACTCAGAAGGGCGCAGCCGCGGCGCGCGACGCGTTCCAGCAAAGCCTGGAGCGGCGCGACATCACGATCTTCAACCTCGAAGATCCGGAGACGCCTTTTGTCTGGAAGAAGCTCGAGGATTTGAAGCGCGCCGTTGACGACGAGCGCGTCGTTCTGGTGCCGGTGCCAGGGTTTACGAGCATTGGCGATATCGAGCAGGCCTTGGCGGCGAAAACCGTTTCACTCCATACCCGCATCAAGGCCCGTTATCAGACGGTCGATGCGGACGGCCACCCGATCGTGCGTCGCGTCGATACAACGCCGGGACGCATGCTGCTGTCCGAGATCCTGCCGCGGAACCCGAATGTCAGCTTCGATCTGATCAACCAGCTGCTCACCAAGAAGCAGATCAGCGATCTGATCGACCAGGTCTATCGCCATTGCGGGCAGAAGGAGACGGTCATCTTCTGCGACCGGCTGATGACGCTCGGCTTCCAGCAAGCGTGCAAGGCCGGCATCTCTTTCGGCAAGGACGATCTGATCATCCCCGAGGCGAAGCATCGCCTCGTGGCCGACGTGCAGGAGAAGGTCAAGGAATACGAGCAGCAGTACCAGGACGGGCTCATCACTCAGCGCGAGAAATACAACAAGGAGGTCGATGCCTGGACCAGCTGCTCGGAGCGGGTTGCCGAGGAGATGATCAAGGTCATCCGCGCGCAGCGGCCCGGCGAGCCGATCAACTCGGTCTGGATGATGTCTGACTCGGGTGCCCGCGGCTCGGTGGCGCAGATCAAGCAGCTGGCCGGCATGCGCGGCCTGATGACAAAGCCCTCGGGCGAGATCATCGCGACGCCGATCATCTCGAACTTTAAGGAAGGGTTGACCGTGCTCGAGTACTTCAACTCGACGCATGGCGCGCGCAAGGGTCTCGCGGATACCGCGCTGAAGACAGCCAATTCCGGCTATCTGACGCGCCGGCTGGTCGACGTCGCGCAGGACGCGATCATCACCGAAGAGGATTGCGGCACGACCCGCGGCCTCTTGACCCGCGCCGTCGTCGATGGCGGCGAGATCATCGCGACGCTCGCCGACCGCATTATCGGCCGCTGCGCCGCGGTCGACGTGCTCGATCCGTTGAGCGGCGAGGTGGTGCTCAAGGCCGCAGAGCTGATCGACGAGGACGCAATCGACGCGATCGAGCGCGCCGGCATTGACGCCGTGTCGATCCGTTCGGTCTTGACCTGCGAGGCGGCCACGGGGGTCTGCGGCAAATGCTATGGCCGTGACCTGGCCCGCGGCACGATGGTGAATATGGGCGAGGCGGTTGGCGTCATCGCGGCGCAATCGATCGGTGAGCCCGGCACGCAGCTGACGATGCGGACTTTCCACATCGGCGGCGCGGCGCAGCGTGGCGCCGAGCAATCCTCGATCGAGGCGGCGTTCGACGCGACGATCGAGGTCAAGAACCGCAACGTCGTCATCAACTCGACGGGGCTGCCTGTCGCTATGGGCCGCAACTGCGAGATGGTGCTGCTCGACGAGGCGGGCCGCGAGAAGGCGCGGCATCGTGTGCCCTACGGTGCGCGGCTGCTCGTCGACGAGGGCGCGCAGGTCAAGCGCGGCGACCGTATCGCCGAGTGGGACCCGTACACGATCCCGATCATCACCGAGAAGGACGGCGTCGCGCATTACGTCGATCTGATCGAGGGCGTCTCGATGCGCGAGGTGCTCGACGAGGCGACCGGCATCTCTTCAAAGGTGGTCATCGATTGGAAGCAGCAGCCGCGCGGCGGCGACCTGCGCCCGCGCATCACCTTGCGCGACGCAAAGGGCGAGGTGCTGACCTTGGCGAACGGTCTCGAGGCGCGCTACTTCCTGCCGGTCGACGCGATCCTGTCGGTCGATGGCGGCGCGCACGTCAAGGCCGGCGATGTGCTCGCCCGGATGCCGCGGGAATCCTCGAAGACGCGCGACATCACCGGCGGTCTGCCCCGTGTCGCCGAGCTGTTCGAGGCGCGCAAGCCGAAGGATTTCGCGATTATCAGCGAGAGCGAAGGCCGCGTCGAATTCGGCAAGGATTACAAGACCAAGCGGCGCATCGTCGTGGTGCCGAACGAGGGCTCCGGCGAGTCGGTCGAGTACCTGATCCCCAAGGGCAAACACATCAGCGTGCAGGAGGGTGATTACGTCCTGAAGGGCGACCTGATGTTGGACGGCAACCGCGTGCCGCACGACATCCTGCGCATCCTTGGGGTCGAGGAGCTCGCGAGCTACCTGATCAACGAGATCCAGGAGGTCTACCGATTGCAGGGCGTGCGCATTAATGACAAGCACATCGAAGTCATCGTGCGCCAGATGCTGCAGAAGGTAGAGATCGACGATCCCGGCGAGACGACCTTCCTCGCCGGCGAGCAGATCGACCGCTCCGAGTTCGACCGCGAGAACGCCAAGGTCGAAGCGGAAGGGCTGCGGCCGGCGACGGCGCGACCGGTCCTGCAGGGCATCACGAAGGCGAGCCTGCAGACCAACTCCTTCATCTCAGCGGCCTCGTTCCAGGAGACAACCCGCGTCCTCACAGAGGCGGCGGTCTCCGGCCGGATCGACAACCTGCAGGGGTTGAAGGAGAACGTCATCGTCGGACGCCTGATCCCCGCCGGGACCGGCAGCGTCATCGCGCATCTGCGCGAGGTCGCCGCCGAGCGCGATCGTCAGCTCGCGGCGATCGCGGCCGAGCAGGAGGCTGCCGCCGAGGCGGCGACGCCGCAGCTCGCCGCCGGCGAAGACTGATACGGCAGGGGGAGGGTCCACCCCTCCCCCGCTCCGTCCAGACCGTTTTATTCTCTCCCGGCCAACGTCGGGACGACCGCTTGCCCAATCACCCGCGAGACGGCATCTACCCCGACGGCGCCAGATTTGAGGGAGCCGCCGATGAGTGCCGTCCGCAACGTCGCCCGCGAGAAGCTCGAACAGGGACAGCTCGCGCTCGGTGTCGGCATCCGCATGACCCGCAGCGTCGAGATCGCGAAGGCCATGGCGGTCGCCGGCTTCGACTGGCTGTTTCTCGATATGGAACACGGCGTCATGTCGCTCGAAGCTTGTGCGCAGATCTCCACCGCGGCGCTCGACGCCGGTATCGCGCCGATCGCGCGCGTCCCCAATGGCGAATACTCGATCGCAACCCGCGCCCTCGACAATGGCGCGCTCGGGATTGTCATGCCGCATGTTGATAGCGCTGCCGAAGCGCGCGAGGTCGTCGACCGCCTGAAATATCCTCCGGTCGGGCACCGCTCGATGGGCGGCATCGGACCGCATTACGGGTTGCGCTCGGTGTCAACCGGCGAAGCGGCACAGGCGCTCAACACCGCCAACCTGACCGTCGTCATGCTGGAGACGCCGACCGCGATCGCCAACGCCGACGAGATCGCGGCGGTGCCCGGCGTCGACGTGCTGCTGATCGGCTCGAACGATCTTTGTGCCGAGATGGGCATTCCCGGCGATTTCGGCAGCGAACGCCTCGCGGACGCGTACCGACGGACAATTGCGGCCTGCCGAAAGCGCGACAAGTTCCCGGGCATGGCGGGCATCTACAACGAAGCGATCATGCCGCGTTATGTCGAGATGGGCGCGCGCTTCATCCTGGCCGGGCAGGACGCGCAGTTCCTGATGACCGGCGCCGTCAACCGCACCGGCTTTATGCGAAAACTGCCGATCGCCTGATTCAGCTCGCTGCGAGCCGGCCTTTCAGGACTTGGCCGGCGTATTGGCCGGTACTCTCGCCGTTCTCAATCGCGACGACGCCGTTGACGATTGTCGCCGCGATCCCGTCGGCCTTTTGCACGAGCCGTCGCGCGCCGCCCGGAAGATCCTGCTCGACGGTCGGCAGCCGCGGCCGGATGCGCTCTTCCTCGAACACGACGAGATCGGCGGCGTAGCCGGTGCGGACAAGCCCGCGCCCGGGCAATTCCCATGCCGAGGCGTTGTCGAAGGTCAGCATGCGAACCGCTTCTTCGAGCGTGAATTGCTGCCGCTTGCGGACCCAATAACTCAGCAGATGCGTCTGCAAAGATGAGCCCATCTCCTGGCAGACATGCGCGCCGGAATCCGAGAAAGTCGCCAAGGTGCGCGCATGCTTCAGGATGCCGAGCACATCCTCCGGCGACTCATTGACGAGCGGCTGCACAAACACGCGGTTATCGTTTTCCAGGCACAGATCGATAATGATTTCGACCGGATGCTTGTTCTGCCGGCGAGCGAGATCAGCGACGCTCGGGTCGTCCCAATCGACATCGAGCATCGGGAACAAATTGGCGTAATCGGGCCGGCGCGGATCGGTCGTGGCCGCGCCGCCTCCCTGCAATTCGCTGCTCTTCGGCTTCATCTTGGCCTCGTCCGCGACGAGCCGCCGCCGCACCTCGGGGTCGGCGAGCCGGTGCTTCTGCTCGGCAAGCGGCAGCGTGCGGATTTCCTTCCACGCCGGCAAACCATCGAACGGCAGGTAGGATTTCAGTGAAAACACTGCATTGATCGAGCGGGTCGTCCCCTGGCCGTACATGCGGCCGCCGAGCGCGACGGTCTCATCGATATAGCGGGTGGAATAGTCCCAGGGGTTGGGATCGACGCCCTGCTTTGTCGCGAGCGTCCCGAACATGATCGGCCGCCCGCTCTCCAGAGCAACGCGGCGCAGCCGCTCGTAGAAGAGGCGCTGCGCCTCGCCGCCCGAAATATCGGGGCCGATCTGGAAGATGCCGGCGTCGAGCTCCCCCATCGCGCCAACGAGACGATCGATCTCGTGCCAATCGGCGATGCGGCTCGCGACCGGGGTGCCGTCAGGCGTGATGTGTGTCGTCGCCCGCGAGCTCGAAAACCCGAGCGCGCCGGCCCGGATCGCTTCGGCGACCGCTGCCTCCATCGCGCGCAGATCGTCCTCATTGGCGCGCTCCTCGAGCGCGCGCCGGCCCATCGCGTACATCCGCAACGCCGAGTGCCCGATATACATGCCGTAATTGAGCCCCTTTGGCAGGCGTTCGACATTCGCCAGGTATTCGGGAAAGCTCTCCCAATTCCAGTCGATGCCGGCGAGCATCGCTTCGGTCGGGATGTCCTCGACGGCCGTCAGGCAGCGGGCGAACCATTCCCGGTCCTCCGGCTTGCACGGCGCCAGCGCGAAGCCGCAATTGCCCATGACGACGCTGGTAACCCCATGCCAGCACGAGCAGCTGCCGAGCGGGTCCCAGGCGATCTGCGCGTCCATGTGGGTGTGGCCGTCGATAAACCCCGGCGCGACGATCAGCGCGTCGGCATCGATGACCTTCTCGGCGCTTGAGCGGATGCGGCCGATCTCGACGATCCTCCCGGCGCGCACGCCGATATCTGCGCGATAACGCGGCATGCCCGAACCGTCGACGACGGTGCCGTTCTTGATCAGCAGATCGAGAGCCATTGCGCCTCTCCTCGTCCAGAGCCCGAAGCACCTTCGGGGAACCGTCCGGTGGCTGTCAATCAGCACCCGGTGCATAGCGGCTACCGGAGCGAGGCGGTCTTTTGCCTCGGGCTCGCGAGGCGCGGTATTAAGCTGAATGGCAAGCGTCACGTCGTTTGCGGCAAGGGATGTTCGCGGCTTTCTGCACCGGCCGAATGCCGCAGCGGAGCGCGGCCTCGTGCTGACGCATGGCGCCGGCGGGAATTGCCGCGCCCCGCTCCTGGTCGCGGCGGCCGAGGCATTCAGCGCGGCTGGGTTCGTTGTGCTTCGCTGCGACCTGCCGTTCCGCCAGCGCCGCCTGTCCGGGCCGCCCTCGCCCGCCGGCGCGGCCGCGGACCGCGCCGGCCTTCGGGCGGCAGTCGACGCGATGCACGGCGTCGTATCGGGCCCCCTCTTCCTCGGCGGCCAATCCTATGGCGGACGGCAGGCGACGCTCCTTGCCGCCGAGGAGCCCAAGCTCGTTTCGGCGCTGCTCCTCTTCTCCTACCCGCTGCATCCGCCGGGGAAGCCGGACCGCTTGCGGACCGAGCATTTTCCCCGGCTGCGCCTCCCGGTATTGTTCGTCCAGGGGACCAGCGATCCGTTCGGCACGATCGACGAATTGCGCGGCGCCCTCGCGCTGATCCCGGCGCGGACGTGCCTTCTCCCGATCGAGGGCGCCGGTCACGATCTGCGCCGTGGCCGTTTTGATTTCGCGACCGTCGTTACGGAGTTTTTGAAGATCTGAGCACAACTGAGAACTTTTGCCGCGCATCGGCGCCACTGCCCCGCTTCAGCCTCAAATCTTATCCCCACTGTAAGAGAGGCGAAGTGATGGCGCGCTTCCGCTGTCATTCCTGATAATCCAGGCGGCGAAGTACAGAATACCCTTACAACTTTTTACCAAAACGACAGTCACCCGAAAGTGGCAAGCGGTGTTTGCAGGTCGATCGAGAGGCAAGCATTGGAAACGCCATGTCGGAATTCCACAGCCTACTTGAAGCCGAGATCCCCCGGTTGCGCCGCTACGCGCGGGCGCTGGTCCGCGACAGGGACCGGGCCGACGATCTTGTCCAGGACACGCTGATGCGCGCTCTTGCAAAGCAGCATCTTTGGGAGCCCGGGACCAATTTGCGCGCCTGGCTTTTCACGCTGATGCACAACCAGCATGTCAACAGCGTGCGCCGGCCGGCCCGAGAGTCCGTGCAGCTCGATGCGGAAGAAATGTCGGGCTCGCTGATCGCAACCACCGACCCGACCGCCTCCTGCCAATTGCGCGAGCTCGAAAACGCGCTGGCGCGCCTGCGCCCGGAGGAACGGGAAATCATCCTGCTCGTCGGTCTGGAAGGCATGCGCTACGACGACACCGCGCAAATTCTCGGGATTCCCATCGGGACGGTTCGGTCACGCCTGTTCCGCGGCCGCGAGGCATTGCGCAAGCTCCTCGACATGGATCCGCAACCGCGCTCGGCGGCCGCAGAGCTGCCCGAAGCAGCCTAGAGCACGCCCGAAAGCTTCGCCCGAAAACTCGCGAGGAAACGATGCCCAAGCCAATCAACGGATCTCGCGCGATAGCGATCACTGAGGAGGAGGGTGTCATGCGTGGCGTTCTATTGTGGCTGCTTGGGATCCCGATCCCGATCATCATTCTGCTCTACGTATTCCACGTCGTTTAGCGGCGGCCACCGCCACGCCGCTCGGATCGGCGATCCGAGGCGAGGCGTCCCGTCCGTGGCCCGAAA
>Ga0209807_1000412_pt1 | contig 19616 bp, 17 predicted proteins | sample GraSoiAngelo_154_FD_186168 | JGI IMG/M metagenome (GOLD analysis project Ga0209807, IMG submission 186168) | Grasslands soil microbial communities from the Angelo Coastal Reserve, California, USA - 14_1009_13_20cm (SPAdes) (version 2) | ecosystem: Environmental > Terrestrial > Soil > Grasslands ... | reverse complement strand
CTCGCGGCGCTCATTCGGCGATCGCATTGAGAATCTGTCAGGCGCGAAAGAAGTTGAACTGAGTCGCCTTCGTACTGCGCTGCAGAACGCCCAAGCCAATGCGCAGCCGCCGAAGAAAGTTGTCGTCGATGACACAGAACCTCCCAAGAAACCGGTAAAGAAGAAAGCGACGAAGGCGCCTCCTGCCAAGCCAAACCCGGCGACCACAACGCCCCAGCCACAACCACAGCCGCAATAGGACCGGCCAACAAAATTCTCGCGCTGCTGCCTTGTAATTGTTTAATCCTTCAACCATGGTCACAGCTTTCCTCCGTAATCACTTGTGCCCTTTGTGGTTTCCAAACCACGCTGCAATCCAGTGAAAACAGGCGAGTTTCTATGTTCTGGAACTCGGGATGACTCCACGGGGTCAAATTACAGTAGGCCAATCCGGCCTTTGCTATGCGCCACACGGGTTACTTTTCGGACGGGCTTGCAGCGCCGAAAGAAACTATAATGGGGGTAACGCCATGAGAGTTATGGCGGGAGCAACCACTTTGGGCGATCTTGCAGGTGCGATAGCAATCCGGAGCCAGGAGTCGGCAATCGTCGCCGAACTCAAGGCCGGGTCCGAGGACGCCTACGCCTGGTTGATCGGTCAATTTCACCAACCCATTTACAGCCTGGTGTACCGCATCGTCTCTGATCCAGCCGATGCCGCCGATACCACACAAGAAGTTTTCCTGAAAGTCTTCCGAGGAATGAAACACTTCCACGGCCAGTCCAGCCTGAAGACTTGGATTTACCGTATTGCGGTGCATGAAGCTTCAAATCGCCGCCGCTGGTGGTACCGCCATAAGGCGCGCGAGACCTCGATGGAGCCGTCGCTGAACGATCCCAATCCTGGCGTCTCAGCTCTGGAAGAGGCGCTGGTAGATCAAGCCGACTCGCCTTTCGAAAACGTGGTTCACGAAGAAATCAGGTCGCACGTCGAACAAGAGCTGCGCAATGTTCCCGAACCCTACCGCACCACAGTAATCCTGCGTGACCTCGAGGAGATGTCGTACGAAGAGATTGCGGAGATCACCGATGTCTCGCTGGGAACGGTAAAGTCCCGGCTGACGCGCGGAAGGGATGCGCTACGCCAACGATTGACAGCCTATGTCCGCGAAGTCGGCCCACGAATTGGTTTGCAGGCTCCAGAAGAGGAAGACTCTCCCCCGACAGATTCCCGGGTTTCTACGCGTGGCAGGACAATCGAGGTGATGCCATGACGTGCGCCCAAGCCAAATCTTTGTTCTCGCCTTATTTAGATGGCGCGGTGACCGGCACCCAGATGCATGCCATTAACCGGCATCTGCAATCCTGTGCTTGGTGCCGGCGCGAATATATTTCTTTGCAGCAGACCCAGCAATTGCTGGCGAAGATCGGTTCCCGGAAACCTCCAAGAGATTTGGCACTGAAACTTCGGGTTGCTGTTTCCCAGGAAGCGGCGCATTCTCGTCGCCCACTACTCCAGAACTTTTTTGTCCGCCTGGAAAATGCTCTGAATGCTTTCATGGTACCGGCCACCGCGGGTCTGGCCACGGCGGTGGTGATTTTCATCCTTCTAATGGGTTTCCTCGCGCCTTTGCAGGCCGACAATCCCGACGTTCCGCTCATGCTCTACACTGCTCCGCAATTGCAGCAGTCGGCTTTCGGTACAGCGCTCGACTCCATCAGCGACGATTCGCTGGTAATTGAAGCCTACGTGGACTCAAACGGACGGGTGCAGGATTACCGCATTCTGTCCAATCCCACTGAGGCAAAGACGCTGCTGCCGCAGGTGAAGAACATGCTCATCTTCACTACTTTCCGTCCTGCGACCTCGATGGGCAGGCCGACCTCTGGCAAAGCAGTACTCTCGTTCTCAAAAATCAGCGTTCGCGGCTAGGCGTGCAAAACAGTTGCCGTCGTGTTCCGCCCACGGTAACTGGTGGCCATCCTCGACCTCCGACTTAAAACTAATGGCAGGTTCCGTGTCCTGACGTATGAAACGGAAACTCACGTCGTCGGGAAGTCTCCGGGCAAAACCGGAATCCCACGAGAGTCAGTTCGCGGGGGCGGATGCGGCGTGCGTAACCGTGGGAGCCGAGATCGACGCCATGTCAGGTGTTGTCCACTTAGCTTTCCCATTTTCCAGCTGCAAGCGGTTCATGGTTACGTCCAGCTTGCCGTGTGCGACCTCGACGAGCAGGAAATGATAGTTGATGTTGTTGTCTTTAAATGGGTCTCCCGCGGCACGTGTAATGCGGTAGGCGTGTGCCCCTCCGCCTCCGCTGACAAAATATGTGACCCCATTGTGTTCGTGGCGCTCGTAGTTATGGACATGGCCGGAGAACACGACGAAGCGGGCGCGCGCAGACCGTTGCCGCTTCTCCAGCATTTGGCCCAGCTTCTGCTCTTCCGACCGCGCTGAGTGCCCGCCCCCGTACATTTTTTCGTCCGACGAACTGGTATAAGGCGGGTGGTGGAGAAGAATGAAAACAAACTCGACCTCGGAAGGTATGTTATCGAGCTTGCTCACAAGCCATTCGCCTTGAGTTCCAGACAACTCTGGCAGGGAGCTGTCGAGCACGAGCAAGAGCGCATTCCCCGCGCGAACGGAGTAGTAGCGACTGTTTTTCAACTCGGGGAAGCGGTGGAAATAGTTGTCGAGCGCGAGCTTCCCACCGCTTACATCGTGATTGCCAAGCACCGGGTACACGGGTATATCGTGCTGGTGCCAGATCGCCGTCTCCGCCGCCCACGTTTTCCAGTCATTGCTATCGTCGCCGTGATAAACAATATCCCCGCCCACCGAAACGAAGGCAGGGTGTGCATCAGCTATGGCTTGAACGAGTGTATGCCGCACCGTAGCGTTCGAGTCCGTTGTGTCTGCAGGATTAGTGAAGCGCGTGTCTGCCAGAAATGCAAAACGGAAAGGGATATCTACCTGGGTGGTCAGCTCAACGGACTGGTTCTGAGCGAAGCATATCGAAACGGCGGACAACAGCAGCACAAATAATGGACGAGATCTGTGAGCAACGGATGACATAGGGTCCTTATCCATCTCCGAAAAAAATCCAGCGGCGCATCATTATCTTCTTCGTGTCGCAAGTGTACACAACGCAGCTGAAGCTCCCCTTAATCCCGGAGCTGGAATTTGGCGTCAGGCGCCTGCAGCCTCCTAGAATCTCACGCGGAATGAGAGCTGTAGATTTCGCGGCAGACCCAAACCAGTAGCTGGCTCGACGAAATTGTCGTTATTGACAATTGAAGCTAACCGGAGTGTCAATCTGGCCGAAGTTGGAGGTTGACAAAATATCGAGATTGCTGGGATCTCCAAGCTGTCTATGATTGAAGATGTTAAAGGCTTCGGCCCTAAACTCGACCGCAACTTTCTCGGTAACTTTTGTGCTTTTCTGAAGCGCGATGTCGGCTTCCCAAACATTGGGGGCGCGAACAATCCCGTTCCGAGCATCTCCGAAATGAGTATCCACGCCGTTTGCGTCAGTCGGGGGCTGCACGAAGGCAGCGATGTTTACCCAATTGTTCGCGTTCAGGTTTGGGGGAACAATCGGCACACCTGGGACAATGTCAGGCCGCTGGTCCGCTCTCGAATCGCCGAAGGGCACTTGAGCAGGATCCAACCCAATCGTGACAGTCCGAGGATGGCCCGTATGAAACACGCCTAAGCCAGTCAAGCTCCACCCGCCGACAACTTTGCCAATCGTACCGTCAAGCTGAAGAAAGCTCTTCCCCGGACCGAACGGAAGCTCGTAGGAGCTGGCGATGACTAGGTTATGCCGGACATCGAAGGCGCTCGGGCCGTAGTCGCAACGCAAGCAGTTCTTGTCCTCCGGTGCGTTGGCCTCGCCGCCACCGACTGAGCCATCGTTGCGTGAGTTCGACCACATATATTGCGTGTTCAGCATCCAGCCCTGGGAGAATTTCTTTTGCAACGACAATTGCAGCGCATCAAAGTGGCTGGTGCCAGCATCGCGCTTGATATCGATTTCGCCGAACTTTGGAAAAGGCCGTGTGCAATTAGGAATAAGATTCGATGGGTCGCTAGGATCAATCCGCACGCTATCGAACTGTTCGCATTGGTTGATGAAGTTCCGCGCAAACAGGCGAACGCCATGCGTGCCTAAATATCCCGCCTGGAAAGTGAACTCTTTAGGCAGAAGCTGTTGCACCGACAAGCCCCAATCTTCAACGTATAAATCACGGCGATGCCTGGCAAGGGCGCGAGGAGAAAGGAACTGGTCCGCAGCAAACGTTGTCGGATCAACTGGGTACGCCAAGCCTGGAACATCGGAACTCGTCACGTTGATTCTGGTCGTGTCACTTTCCAGTGCTGCGTTCAAGTCATCGTTCTGTCCGGCCCCGTGATAAATGCCGAACCCGGCGCGGACGACGGTTTTATCGTGAAGTGCGGTTGGCGCCCAGGAGATGCCTACGCGCGGATCAAAGTTCCTGTAGTTCGGGAAGTACGCGGGAGATCCTTTAGGACAAATATTCGGTACAGGGGTGTTCGTGCCCGGCAAAACGCCTCCTGAACAGGTCGGGTCAAAAATGGTCATTCGATCATGGGCTTCTGCGATTACGGAATAGTATTCCCAGCGGATGCCCAGGTTCAGCGTGATGTTCGGTCTGAGTTTCCATTCGTCTTGAAAGTACGGCAACACGAATGTGTGCCTCAAACCATGGCAACACCAACTCGCCCGGAAAAAAATGGAACTGACCTGGTCGTTGATGAGCCCTGCGTTAATGGACCCATCCGGGGAGGAGAAGGTGTAATTGTTGTCAGCAGTTATTCCCTGGTTCAGGCGAACGCGCCTGATTTCGATGCCCGTCTTGAAAGTATGGCACCCATGCGTCAGCGACAGGTTGTCGATCCACCCCAAGCTGGTGCCTACTTCGTTATCCGTATTGTTATTGAAGAGCTCCGTGAATTGCCCCGAGTCAAGGGTTACATCGTAGGGGAGAATGCTCGCCTGGGGATTGTGGAAGGGAGCACGATTTACTCCGAACTTAAACTCGTTGAACAGCGTCGGCGAAAAACTGTGCGCGAGAGCTAACATGTAGTTCGCCGGATGGGTGATGACCTGTTGGGTATCGAGGAGGGCATTCGGCGCTCCCAGAGGTGCTTTACTGAAGGAAACATCCCGCTGCGCACGCGCGTAGAAAGTCGTACTCGGTGAAATCTGATGGTCCAGCCGGACCAGGAAACTGTCCTCGTTAACCACATTTGGCGCTTCGTGGAGGAATTCGTCAACACAGGGATCAGACGTCGGATCGTTGCACACGCCGAAATTTGTGTTCCCTTTCGGGTACGCTGCAATAATTGGAGCCAATTGAGGCGACTTGGCAAGCACCGCAGCGCGAAGCGGCGCGCTTGGAACAAATCCGGCCTGAGTGAAATCTTCGAGCTGCCTTAGGCCCTCATAATTGAGAAAGAAGAAGGTCTTGTTTCTCTTTATTGGTCCTCCAAGCGAAAATCCGTATTGATTCATACGGAAGGGTGGCCGCACCGGATTCCCGGAGGGATCGAAATCAATGAATGAACGCGCGTCCAGCACATTGTTGCGGAAATACTCATAAACACTGCCGTGATATTCGTTGGTTCCGCTCTTGGTTTCAATGTTGACCTGGCCACCGGCGCCGGCCCCATACTCCGCGGTGTACAAAGAAGAGCTGACGCGGTATTCGGAAACGGCATCTTCGGAGATCTGCAGGCGCGTTGTCGACTTCTGCGCTTGCTCCTGTATGCCTGTGGCGTCCACGCCATCGATCATGTAATTGTTGTCATCGCGGCCGCGTCCGGCAAAGCGGATGGTGCGTTGATCCCCGCCGCCGTCGTCAATGGCGCCAGGAGCTAGAACCAGCAGGGTCGCCCAATTCCGGCCGTTGATAGGAATCTCTCTGATTTGCTGCTCGTTAATGACCCCGGAAACTTCTGGTGACGTTTGCTCTAACGGCTGAGAAGCCTCTACGTGAACGTTCTCGCCCGGGACGCTCACTCTCAATTCGGCATTTAGTACCCGAGTCAGGCCCACTTCAAGCAAGACGTTCTGGAAGCTGACCCCCCGAACCCCTCATGCGCGATGCTCACGGCATATGTGCCGACGCCCAGACCCGGAAGGACATACACGCCCTTTGAGTTTGTCTGCGTCTCGCTCCTCAGGCCCGTGGCAATCTCTACTGCCTGAACTTGCGCCTGCTGGATCACGGCTCCAGTTGCGTCAGTAACCGTGCCGGTGAGGGCAGCGCGATCAATCTGTGCGACGCAGACGATAGCGGTAACGGCGATTATGGAGAAGAGCCAAGAAATTCGCTCCAACAAACGAGCAAGTGTTGTGGCTGAATGCCTTCCCTGCATAGATCCTCCTGGGCGGCTTGCGGTCGGAAGGTGGTGAACGGGTTTGTAGGCTTCGTTTGGGTACTGGGAAATTGGCCTGATTTTAGGCCGGGCGCATTACAGTGAAGTTAAATGCTGGTTAATAGATTGTTAATGGAGGTCACGCGGACTCAGCACTCAAGGGGCGGAAGAACAGTTCTCACACACAGGTGGTGGTTTAGTGTGAGGGTAATGATGAAAAGCCGGGACACACGAAAGATATCTTTGCGTGCTTTGCGAGACCTTTGTGAGCTTTGCGGTAAAAGCTCTTTACCGCAAAGGCCGCGGAGCATGCGCCAAGGGCGCAAAGTAGCCCACTACCCACACACACTCTCAAGACTCGAGATGCTTAGCGAGCGCTATAATCTCTGGGCATTGGTAAGTAGCGTAAATTCAGAGCCAGACTATGCACGTTCCTCAGCCCTGCTTCCGTTGACCACTTGCCAGGAACACCTTAAACTTAAGGCAGTCTGCAATTCTCACCCATCCTGCGGGAGGTTTCCCTGAGTCGCAGTTTTCGACGCGTGCTCATTGCGGCGATGTTCGCCCTGGCGGCGGACCTATGTTTAGCCCAGGACCAGGGCCAGGCGGCGCCCGATTCCGGCCAGTCACAACCGGCCACCGAACAGCCGCAGCCTCAGGATCAGTCGCCGTCAACTCCGGAGACGCAAGAGGCGCCAAAACAGCCGCAGACCGTCCCACAGCCGAAGCCCACGGCTCCTGCCGCGCCTTCAAACCAGCCAAGCGTTCAGCTAGACACCAGCGAGACACTGTTCACGGTTTTAACTGCCATGAACGTGTGCGGATACGATGACGAACTGGGGCCTTCCGATCCTCTGCGCGAGCAGATTCGCGGCGAAGTCTCGCAAGCCGTCCAGCAATCCGAACAGGCAAAAGAAACCTCTACCGCGATGTGTCTGCTGTACGATCAGCATCGCCAGCCGGATGCTTCCAAGACCCTTGCCCAGTATGTCTCGCTTGCTCTCTATCTGAATGCCCCGCCGGCTTTAACTCCGAAAGTCAAAGATGCGGACCTGCCGCCCGATGCCGCGCGGCTCACAGGAGCGCTTCCGCTGATCCAGCGTTTTTACGAAAAGGCAGCTTTGCACGAGATCTGGCAGCGCCATCGCCTGGCGTACTCCGCTCTGACTGCCCGCTACCACGAGCCGCTGCATAAGATGCTGTTCGACACTGAGGTTTATCTCAAGTTTCCATCTGCTGTTTATCTGGGACGCCAGTTCACCGTCTACATCGATGCCATGGGCGCTCCCGGCCAGACCAACGCGCGTAATTACGCCTCTGACTATTATGTTGTAGTCTCTCCAGGTAAAAACTCTTCGCTTAAAGTGGAGCAAATTCGCCATACCTATCTGCACTACCTGCTCGATCCTCTGGCGCTGAAATATCCGGCTACGATGAAGCGCCTGGAGCCGCTGCTCGCATCGGTAAAGAGCGCGCCCATGGATGAGAGCTTTAAAGGTGATGTATCTTTGCTGGTCACGGAATGTTTTATTCGGGGGATCGAAGCCCGGCTTACGGGTTCGACTAAAACTCCTGAGGCGGAGCGCCAACAGGCAGTCGAGAATTCCATGCAGCAAGGATTTATTCTGACGCGCTACTTTTATGACGCTTTGCTGCAATTCGAGAAAGATCCGGCTGGCCTGCGCAACGCGTACGGCGATTTGGTGAGCAACATTGATCTGGGCAAAGAACAGAGGCGCACGCGCCAGATTCAGTTCGCCAGCACTGCTGATCCTGAGCTTTTACACTTATCGCGTCCTGTGGGAGGCAAGCTGCTCATCGCCGCCGAACAACGGCTTTCGGCTGGTGATACAGCTAGCGCGCAAAAATTAGCCCAGCAGGCGCTACAAGAGAACATTGAGGATCAAGGCCGCGCGTTGTTTATCCTTGCGCAAGTGGCAACCATGAATCGCGATATGCAGGGCGCGCGCAGTTATTTCCAACGCGCTCTCGAGGTCGCGCAAGAGCCTAAAGTTGTGGCGTGGTCACATATTTATCTCGGAAGGATTTTCGATTTGCAGGAAGACCGCGAGGCGGCGCTGGGTCATTATCGTGCCGCGCTCAATGCTGGCGCAGCGCTGCCTGAGGCTAAGGCCGCCGCTGAGCGCGGAATTCAACAACCTTATGAACCCCCCAGCCGTCCACAATAGTGTTGGGCTGCCCAGGGATTTCTGACTACAGTCGTAACCAAGGAGACAGCATGAAGCGAGCAGCGATGCTAGTCATGATGCTGGTATTGGTCGCCTTCCTCTATGCCCAGCAGCAGACGCCGGCCACGCAGAATCAGCCGGCAGGACAACAAGGATCGGCTCCGCAGGGCACGCAACCGGCAGCGGCACAGCAAGGCGCAGCGGCCCAGCCAGCTCAGCCCCAGGGGAAACGCCCGCCGCAGGCGAAGACCCAGCCAGAGTTTGACGCCTACAAAGCGGCTATGGCCAACGCCAACGATGCCGCCGCACTAGAAAAATCGGCTGACGATTTCGCTGCCAAATTTCCGGACAGCGAACTGCGCCCCATCCTGTACCGCACGGCGATGCATAGCTACCAAACCGCCAACAACGCCGACAAAATGCTGGAAATGGGACGCAAGGTGCTGAAGTTTGATCCAGATGATCCTGAGGCGCTGGTCGGTGTGGCCCAGGTTTTGGCGGAGCGCACGCGCGACACCGATCTCGATAAGGATCAGCGTTTGGACGAAGCCACGAAGCTCGCGCAGCACTCGCTGGAAACGGTCGATACCGACATAGCAATTCCCGCCGGAACGCCGCAGGACAAGGTTGATGCCTACAAGTCTTTTCTGCGTTCGTCTGCGTACGCGATCATTGGCACGATTCAGTTTAATCGAGACAAATTTGCCGATGCGGAGAGTTCCCTGCGCAAATCCATTGACGCCGATCCCAAGAATCCAGATCCTGTCGCGATTTTCCGCTTGGCGGTTGCCCTCGACAAACAGGACAAGATTCCGGAAGCGTTGAAGTACGCTGAACAGGCAGTTTCGCTCACGAAGGAGGGCACTGCGGTCGGCACCGCTGCCCGCAACGAGCGCGATCGCCTGGTTCAGTTAAATCGTGGAGCTGCTCCAGGCGCCAAGCCTCCGGCCAGCGCGCAGAATCCAACTCCACACTAAGCCGCAGTCTTTGCTCCTGCAAACATGAAGTCAGCTGAAATTACGGCGTTGGAAGATGTTCTGGGCCATCGCTTTGCTCGGCCCGAGCTGCTGGAACAAGCGCTCACGCACAGTTCCCAGGCACGTGAGCCGGAAGCGGCTCAGGCTCCCGCCCGCGTCTCCGACAACGAGCAACTGGAATTTCTAGGGGACGCGGTGCTGGGCTTTGTGACCACCCAGGAGTTGTTCCATCGTTTTCCCCATTTCCGCGAGGGAGAACTGTCAAAACTTCGTGCACACCTGGTCAGCGAGAAACATCTAATCCTGGTAGCGCAGGCCTTGGCGCTCGGAACCTATCTGCGTCTCGGCCGTGGAGAGGAAAAGAGTGGGGGTCGTAGCAAGACCGCGCTTCTTGTTGACGCCCTCGAAGCGGTGTTGGCTGCGCTGTATCTCGACGGAGGATTAGAAACGGCTCGGCCATTTGTTTTGGCCCACATCGTCGCTCCGGAGCTCGAGCGCATTGCTTCCAACGGCAGCGTGCTCCCGGTGAACGATTACAAATCGGCGCTCCAGGAGAAACTACAAGCGACGGGGCGTCCGCAGCCGAAGTATGTGCTCGTAAAGGAGCGCGGGCCGGAGCACAGCAAAACATTTACAGTTGAGGCGCGCTTGCAATCGCCTGAATCCAAACCCGAGTTCGTGGGCCGCGCCGAAGGTTCTACGAAGAAGAACGCGGAACAGGATGCCGCCCGCCAGGTGCTCGAATATCTGGCGTTGCACCCTATGCCTGCCAATGGCGAGCCCAGGCGTGCTCGTAGCCGGTCATGAGTGTAGAAAAACATCAGCCCGATTGGACGAGTTCCCTGCAATCTTTGCTGGCGACCGTAGTGATCGCGGTATTCGTCATTACTTTCGTCGTGCAGGCGTTCCAGATCCCTTCCGAATCTATGGAGAACACCCTTCTGATCGGCGACTACCTGCTGGTCGACAAGCTGCGCTTTGGCGGCAACAGCATCTCCGATCATTTTCTTCCTTACCGCAAGGTGCATCGAGGCGACATCATCGTTTTTCGCTATCCGGTAAATCCATCGCAGCATTTCGTGAAGCGGGTCGTGGGAATTCCCGGAGACCACGTTCGCCTGATCAACCGGCAAGTGTATGTTAACGGGGCCCCGCTCCAGGAGCCATATGTCCGCTACAGTTCGCGCGTGCACGATGCCTTCCGGGATGAGTTTCCCCGCCTGAATATACCCGTGCCCGGCCTTGAAGGCGGGTGGTGGCTGCAAATGAAGAAATTGGTTGACGACGATGCGCTGATCGTTCCCGAAGGATCTTACTTTGTCATGGGAGACAATCGCGATGAGAGCCTCGACAGCCGTTATTGGGGATTCGTGCCACGCGAAAATATCATCGGACGCCCGCTGCTCATCTACTGGTCATTGCGCAGCGCCGATCCGGAATGGCCGAGTGCGCCCACCCCAAGTGATAAACTTTTTCATTTCGCCTATGCTGTGACCCACTTGTTTCAGATCACCCGCTGGGATCGCACGTTTCGAGTCGTCAACTGAACCATTAGGAAGGCTCTGGTGGCTAAGAAAGTAAGCAAGCAGGAAGAAAAGCCGCGCGAAACCACCGTGGAGTTTCTCGCTTCCCTGGCGGCGGTGCTGGTGACCGGTCTGTTCATCATCACGTTCGTGGTACAGGCTTTCGAGATTCCCTCCAGTTCAATGGAGAACACCCTCCTCATCGGCGATCACGTATTCGTGAATCGTGTACAGTTTGCCCCACGCTCCAACTGGGTTGGGCCGCTACTGCCGTATGGTCAAATTCATCATGGCGACATCGTAGTTTTCCTTTCTCCGGCGCAGCCCGGGCTGTATATCGTGAAGCGGATCATCGGAATTCCCGGTGATCGCATTCACCTGCGGGATGGCGCGGTCTATCGTAATGGCGAAAAGCTGGATGAACCGTATGTCATTCATAGCAGCGGCGAGTACAATCCTTATCGCGATAACTTTCCCGCCGTGCCGCCATCCGATTTCAACAATGTCAGCGCAGCGTGGCAGCTGACGCTGCCGCAGCACATCCAAGGGGACGATTTGGTCATTCCGCCGGACAATTACTTCGGAATGGGCGACAACCGCGACGTCAGTCTCGACAGCCGTTTCTGGGGCTTCATCCCCAAGGAAAATGTCATCGGTCGCCCCATGTTCGTGTACTGGTCATTCGAAACGCCTCCCAACCAGTATCAGCACACGGCAGTGAGCGAGCGACTGGGCTTCCTGGCGCATGTGGTCATTCACTTCTTCGACGAGACTCGCTGGCGGCGAACTTTGAGGATAGTGCGGTGAAACTTCCTCGTTCAAGACGGTGGGCACTGTTTGTAGTGTTTTTAATATTGGGGCTATTTTTCATCCGACCCGGCGTTCAAAGCCTGCGCGCGAGGATTGTGCGCTCTATCAGCCTCGCCATTGGTCGCCAAGTTGAGGTCTCGCATGTGAGCCTGCGCCTGCTGCCCCAGCCTGGATTTGATCTCGAAAATTTTGTGGTGCACGATGACCCCTCGTTTAGCGCCGAACCCCTTCTCCGCGCAGGCGACGTAGCCGCGTCGCTTCGCCTAGTTCCACTGCTGCGCGGAAAATTGGAGATCGCCCGCCTCAGCCTGTCCGAACCCAGCCTCAACCTTGTGCACAGGTCGGATGGCCGCTGGAATCTCGAAGATCTTGTCGAACGCGCGGAGAGAGTACCCATTGCTCCGACCGGCAAAGCTGGAACTGAGCTTCGTCCTGGCTTCCCGTATATCGAAGCTGACCACGGCCGAGTTAATTTCAAATTCGGCCAGGAAAAAAAGTCTTACGCACTGACTGACGCTGACTTCGCCCTTTGGCAGGATTCCGACAACGTCTGGAGCGTGCGCCTGAAAGCGCAGCCCATGCGCACCGATTTCAATCTGACCGATACCGGCGTGTTCAAACTGAGCGGATCATGGTACCGGGCTTCCAGCCTCCGCCAAACGCCGCTTCAGTTCAGCTTGCAATGGGATCACGCCCAGCTAGGGCAAGCCTCTAAGCTCGCTTACGGCAACGACAAAGGATGGCGCGGCAGTTTAGCCGTCGCGCTCGTCCTCACCGGCACGCCTGCGGCTCTAAATATCAATACCACCTTTTCCGTGCAGGACTTTCGCCGTTATGACATACCCGGTGGCAACTCTCTCCGTTTGGCGGCGCATTGCGCCGGCCGCTACAGCTCTGTCGACCAGGCAATCTCGGATCTCAACTGCCAGGCGCCAGTGGCGAGTGGGCTGGTAACTCTCCGCGGCAGCATTGCCGCTCTCACGGGCAATCGTAGCTACGACCTCGCTCTAGCCGCGCAGGACATACCTATGCAGTCGCTGCTGGCATTCGCGCGTCATGCGAAAAAAGATCTTCCCGACGATCTTGTCGCCCGCGGCATGCTGGATGGCAGCCTGTCGTTGCGCCGCCCCCCAGCATCAGATCGGCCCATTTGGACAGGTGAAGGCGAGACACTGGGATTTTCCCTTACATCTGAAGTCAGCAAGACTCGGCTTGAACTGGACCGGGTTCCCTTGTCGATTGCCTCAGAAGACAATCTGTCAACCGACCATAATTTGCGGCGCCCCGTACCGCCAACGAAAATTCCCCCCGAGCCGCGCTTGGAGATCGGCCCATTCAACGTGGCCTTGGGCAGACCGGCTCCCGCTACAGTGCGCGGCTGGATTTCGCGCTCCGGTTATGGTTTGACTCTCGCGGGAGATTCGCAGGTGCGCACCCTGTTCCAGTTAGCGCGAACACTCGGCCTGCCGACGGCGCAGCCCCGCGCCGACGGATTCGCCAAAGTCGATCTCCAGGTCGCAGGGATGTGGTCGAGCTTTGCAAGCCCAAGGTTTACCGGCAAAGCGCAGTTACATTCAGTTCGCGCTGGATTACGCGGATTAAATGAACCGCTGGAGATTACCAATGCAAATGTGGTCTTTGGGCCTGATCAGATCAACGTACAGGGCCTGACCGCATCCCTGGCCGGCAGCACATGGCGCGGATCAGTTAATTTGCCGCGGCCCTGCGCTTCAGCCGACACATGCCCCGTACAGTTTGATATTCACACAGACCTGCTTTCCGCATCTCGTCTTGCGGAATTGGTAAATCCTCAGTTGCGCCGCAAGCCCTGGTACCGCTTTCTCTACTCTTCGCCGCCTGGGGAAAACTTTTTCGCCGCTCTCCAGGCCACCGGAAAGCTCACCGCAAATACGGCGTTCATCCAGCACTTGGTTGCTGATCGTGTTTCTACCGATGTTGAACTTGACCGCGGCGTGCTGCATCTTACTGCTTTGCGTGCCGAGGTGCTCGGTGGTACACACATTGGTGATTGGAGCGGGGATTTTACCGTCGAGCCTCCCTTATATCGCGGAATAGGCACTGTGCACCGAGTTTCGCTGGCACAGCTTGCCGCTCTAATGAACGATGATTGGATCGCCGGCACAGCCAATGCGACATATCAGATAAAGGCCTCCGGCCTGAACGGTCCGGAGTTGTTTTCTTCAGCAACAGGAACAGTGGAGCTTGATGCGCACGATGGCCTGCTTCCCCATGTCGCACTTGCGGCCAATAGCGAACCCTTACACATCAATCGCTTTCAGGGCCGATTCATTCTCCGCGACAGCAGCCTGGAAATTCAGCAGGGCAAACTGGAGACTCCGGGCAGCATCTATCAAGTAAGTGGCAACGCATCTCTGAGCCGCACTCTGGACATAAACCTGATACGCGATGGCGCCCGTGGCTTCAAAATTGACGGCACATTGGCCGAGCCTCACGTCGAACCTGCCGCAGCTCCGGAGACCCAAGCCGCTCTGAAGCCATGAGGAAAGTCCCAGCGCTTTTGCTGATTTCTCTGCTGATTGTTACTTTCACCGAAATCACCGCTCCCCAAAGTAGGCCCTTGCCAAGCTCAGCTGTCGCCAGCATGGATCGCAAGTTGCAGCGCATCGAAACGAACGGCGCTTCTGCGCACCCGGATCAAACTCCGACTGAGTTCACCGAAGAAGAAGTCAATTCCTATATTGCTTCGGGAAGAGTTCAGCTGCCATCGGGCGTGCAGTCGGTCAAGTTCCAAGGAGAGCCAGGAGTGGTTATCGCGAACACCCGCGTCGATTTCGATCAGCTCAAATCGGGGAGGAACTCCTCCAATCCCCTGCTAGGTATCTTCACAGGAATTCACGATGTCGTTGTTCAGGCGCACGCAAAGGGGGGCGGAGGTCAGGGGGTCGTGAATGTCGATACAGTCTCGCTGGACGGAGTTGAGATTCCCCGCTTCGCGCTGCAATTGTTTGCAGAAAAATATCTCCGGCCTAAGTATCCGAACATTGGGCTTGATTCCCGCTTTGCCCTGCCAGTCCGGATCGATACCGCAACCGTAGGCCAGCACAAGCTGACAATCACACAGAAATAACGTGGACAGAAGTTTCGGATATTGCTCGAGGCTCATCAATTATATATAATCATATGCAATCTATTATATATAATCATATATAATATATGAGGATTCCTAAGACAGTTACGATGGATGAATCCGTCCTCGCTGCTGTTGAGCGCACAAAAGGCGAGCGTTCCACGAGCGACCGCGTTAACGAACTGCTCAAGCTCGGCTTAGAACAAGAACAGCGCGAGGCGCTTGAGCAAGAGGCGGCTCGCTTCTACGCGGTAGCCAACCAATCGGACAGGACAGAAGAACGTGCCTTTCAACAAGCTTCCGTGCGCAGAATGAGAAGAGAGTAGCCGATGAGGACAGCGCCTGGGGCATGGTTTCCGAGGCGTGGCGAAGTGTGCCGCGTTCAACTCGACAAAGACCGCCCGGCGCTGGTCATCTCGAGTGATGTACTGAATCGTCATTCCCTCGATGTGTGTATTGTCCCCATCACGTCCGTGGAACATCGCAAATTTGCGCTAAGGGTCCTGCTGGCTACTGGCGAAGGCGGACTACATCGCCCGTCATGGGCCAAATGCGATCAGGTCACCACGATCGAGCGGAGAGAGCTGAAATACCCACCGTTGGGACGTCTGTCCACCACCACACTCGCAAAGGTTGAGGCAGCGATCAAGCTTGCTCTCGATCTCATGTAGCGCGCCATTACGGCACATATCCCGCACCGCGCAACACTTTTCCCGGCAATGCTCCCGTCATCTTTGCTTCGTCGATTACTGGCACTCCATTGACCAGCACGTATTGCATTCCCTCCGACAACTGATTGGGATTTTCAAACGTCGCCAAGTCACGAACTGTTGCTGAATCGAAAATCGTTATGTCAGCCCACATGCCTGCCTTCAACACGCCGCGGTCAGCCAGACGCATCCGTTGTGCCGGCAATGCTGACATCTTCCGAATCGCATCTTCCAAGGTCAGCTTCTTTTCTTCCCGCACATATTTCAGGAGAATGCGCGGAAACGTGCCATAAGCACGCGGATGCGGATGTTCCTGCCCCAGTATCCCTTCTGTCGACGTTCCGGAAGAATCATTATCGATAGAAACCCAGGGCTGCTGCAGGGCCAGGGCGACGTCCGGCTCAGACATTCCAAAGACTGCGACGTTGGTGAACGCATTGTCTTCGATCAGCAAATCACAGAGCGCGTCAATCGGATCTTTATTCCAGAGCTTCGCCACTTCTGCCAGCGTTTTGCCCTGGAGCGGGAGTAGTTTGGGATTTTGCACAACGCCGATCAAAACCGCCTCCGGGCCGGGAATTTCCTGCCACTCGTTGTCCCAATCTTTCGACGGCGTCATCATGTCTTTGCGGATGCGGGCGCGAGTTGCCGGGTCTTTCAGCCGCTCAACCAGTTTGGCATCGCCGCCATCGTGCGCCCACGGCGGAATGAATGCGGAAAAGCTATTGAACCACGCGGGGTAAGCGTAAGTATCGGCGGTAACGTCCATGCCCTCGGCGCGCGCCGCATTGATCTTGGCGACGACTTCTGGCATGCGCCCCCAGTTCTGTTTTCCCGCGACCTTGATATGCCAGATTTCGACAGGAATATGAGCTTCGCGCCCAATCCGCAGGGCTTCATCGATGGCCGTCAATATTGAATCGCTTTCGTTGCGCATGTGCGTGGCATAGATGCCGCCAAACTTCGAGGCTTCGCTTGCCAATGCGATGATTTCTTCGGTCTTCGCATAAGGCGCAGGCGCGTACTCCAGCGCAGTCGAAACGCCGACAGCGCCATCGTGCATGGCATCGCGCACCAGTTGGTTCATTTGCTCGAGTTGCTCTGGCGTCGGTTGCTTATCATCGTCGCCCAACACCATACGGCGCACCTGGGTCGCGCCAACGTAGCTGGCCAGATTGATGCCCATCCCCTGTTTCTCCAGCCGGGCGAAGTATTGCCGCAGCGTTCGCCAGTCAGGCGTGACATGGTAATGAGCGTAGCTGGGCCGGTCATTTTGAATGATGCTGTCATTCAGCGGCGCCGCCGATCCGCCCTCACCAGTAATTTCCGTAGTGATGCCCTGGTAGATCTTCGACGGCAACCGCGGGTCCACCAGAATTGTGGTCTCGGATTGTCCCAGCATATCGATGAATCCGGGAGCCACCACCATTCCGCGAGCATCGATGGTGCGCTTCCGTGCCGCGTTGCTCAGATTGCCAATCGTTGCGATCTTTCCATTGCTGATTCCGATGTCTCCCGAATACCACGGTGACCCGGTGCCGTCGATGATGTGACCGTTTGTGATGACCAGGTCAAAGGACGGCCCCGCCTGGGAAAACACCAAGCTGCATGTCAAGAAACTGACAAGAGCAATCGCTGCGAATGAAACAGTCAAGCGTCCGTTCACTTTTCGGCCTCCCTTGGATTACTGTGCAGAAGCGGCTGAAAGCGCTCGCTCCCGCCAGCCCAGACCCGCTCCAATCAATCCCCAAATTGCCAATGCCAGCCACTGGTATTTATTGAAGTGTCCGGGAATTGCCGGCACAATCTTCATCAGAATCATGCACACGCAAACTGCCACTCCCACCGCCGCAACCAACCTTTCACGCGCTGCTGGAGCCATGCGGTAATACGCAGCACACGCTGCCAGCCACCCAGCCGCTGAAGCGACAGAACCAACTTCTGAAATTGGCACGAGGATGGCGTCGCCGATAAACATGCATGCTGCCGTTGCAATGCCGACGCAAACCACCGCAACAGAGGGGGTTTGATTTCGTGCATGCACTACCGCAACCCTGCGATCCACCAGCCCGCGACGCCCCATGGCAAAAAGCAAACGGCTCGCCGCCACCAGATTTCCGTTGAATACTTTGAACAGAGAGAGAAATGCCGCGGCCAGTATGACCCGAACAATCCAATGCGAGCCGATGGCACGTTCAAAGGCCACGGCGGTCATGAACCTCTCACCAGTCAGGTTTTTCCAAGGCGCGGCGTACGCCACTGCCGCAACTATTACTGTGTAAAACAGAATTCCGACCAGAATCGCCATCCAGATAGCCGTAAAAAAGCCTTGTCCGCGAAAATTCGGGCTGCGTTCCTCTGCCGCCTTGCCGACCGACTCATAGCCAGTCATGAAATAAGGAACAATTTGCATGACGAGCAGCACCGAGACGAAACCGCTATGCGTAAACAATGGAGGAAAATTTGCCGCCGATCCTTTGCTGGCTCCGAACGCGACAAACACAGCAAACAGCGCGAGCGTCCCAAACGTAGTCCAGTTCTGAAAGCTGGTGCTTAAGCGGATGCCGCGATAGTTCAGCACAGTCAGTAGCGCCGTCAGCCCAAGTCCAATAACCACATGCGGCAAATACACCGGCCGGCCCGCGATCCGATACAGCTCGAGCGAATCAAGTGAAGGGAAAATGTAGCCAGCAATCTTACCGATAGCCACCGCTTCATACGGGCAAACGATGAAGTAAGAAAGAACCATCATCCATCCTGTAGCGAAGCTGACATTTCGCGGGAAAACTTTGGCGGTGTATGCGACCTCGCCTGCAGCGTCGGGCATTGCCATCACGAGCTGTCCATAGACGTAGCCGATGGGAAGCAGTAACGCGCCGCCGATGGCGAAACCCAGAACCGCACCCAAAGAACCCCCGCGCAGCAGCCAGTCGTCCATGACGACTAGCCACCCCACGCCCACCATCGTGCCCCAACCGAGGGTGAAGTAATCCACCACGCGCAGCTTGCGGGCAAGCTCAGTCATGGGTTGATTTCAAGTCGATAGTCACTCATGTCACCAGCTTTGAAAGGGCATAGCTTCAGCTATGCCGAAGTATTGCGCGGGATATATCGCGTCGAGCGGCGACAGCCGCGTGGACGCCGATGTTGCTCGCAAACCCTTAGTCAAGAGGATGCGGGAAAACTCGGAAAAGCAGATTCCTCGCAATTTTGTCCCGAAGCCGAATTCTTCTGCAATCTGTTGAGTCCTGACCATTCCAGCGGCGCTCAAAACAGGCACAACAACTCAAACAGCAAATTCGCCGCCAGCAACGACGTAATCTCCCCGTTGTCATAGGGCGGTGAAACTTCTACCAGATCACATCCCACCAGCTTCAGCCCTTTGAGGCTGCGCACCAGGTCAAGAATCTGCGCGCTCGAAAGCCCTCCTACCTGCGGCGTGCCCGTCCCTGGCGCAAAGGCAGGGTCCACCACATCAATGTCCAAAGTGACGTACGTGGGACGATTGCGAAATTTCTTCAGCTGCCGCTTTACCAGATCCACACCGCTGCAATGAAATTCCTCCGACGTGATGATCTGAATTTTGTGCTCGTGAGCAAAATCGAAATCCGCATCCGAGTACACCTGGCCGCGCAGTCCGACTTGTAACGCGAGTCCCGGCTCAATCAATCCTTCTTCAACCGCATACTTCACCGGAGTACCGTGCGAATGTGGGGCTGCCAAAGTAACCACCCCAGGTGTCACCGTGCGCATCAAGCTGAATAAACGCAACTGGGCCGAAGTATTTGTGAATGGCCCGCAAGATCGGCAGCAGGATGGAGTGATCTCCACCAACGCACACTGACCGCGCGCCGGCGCGAAGAACGTCGCTTAGTTGCTCGGTGATTCGGCGGTATGTGTCTTCGATCGAAAG
>Ga0209807_1000409_pt1 | contig 19646 bp, 19 predicted proteins | sample GraSoiAngelo_154_FD_186168 | JGI IMG/M metagenome (GOLD analysis project Ga0209807, IMG submission 186168) | Grasslands soil microbial communities from the Angelo Coastal Reserve, California, USA - 14_1009_13_20cm (SPAdes) (version 2) | ecosystem: Environmental > Terrestrial > Soil > Grasslands ... | reverse complement strand
GGTGGGGTGATGGTGGGCTGGTCAGACCCGCGATTGACAATCCGAAACCGGCGGGCACAATCGAGTGCACTCGGAAGTGGATATGCGTTACCGACGCCTGACGTACAGCTCTGCGAGCCTGCGCATCAGCGGCCAGCCGTGGCCCTTCGGCGGAGCGTGGGAGCACGAGAGCCTGCGCCTGCTGGCGCAGGCCCGGTGGCGTCCCGCCGCGGACATGTCCGAAACACGCACGACGATCGAGGTCACCGTGGATCTCGCCGGCGTTGACGAGGACCACTTCGAGGTCCAACTGTTCGACAACGCGCTGGTCGTCGAGGGGCGCCGGATATTGCCGTCGTGTGGTGAGGACGCGGTGTACCACGCGGCCGGCATCCCGCAGGGCCTGTTCCGCCTCGAGCTGCCGTTGCCCGCGCGCGTCGACCCCGAGCGCGTGGAGGCGCGCTACGAGCGCGGCCTCCTGCTGGTCACGCTCCCGAAGAGAACGTAATCGGGTCAAATGTCCACCCACCCGGGCGGAAGTCCGTCAGAATTCACGATCCCCGACGCGCTCCCCGTCCTGCCGCTCCCGGACGCCGTGGTCTTCCCGCTGACGGCCGTGCCGCTCTTCGTGCAGAGCCGCGGCGCCATCCGGATCATCGACGACGTCATGCGCGGCAACCGCCTGCTGGTGTTCGTGGCCCAGCACAACGAAAAGATGGACGGCGTCACCCCCGAGGACGTGCATCGCGTTGGCACCGTGGGGACGATCCACCAGATGGCGCGGACGCCCGACGGCAGCGTGCGCGTGATGGTGCAGGGGATCGAGCGCGTCCGGCTGCTCGACTTCGTCGCCAAGGACCCGTACCTGGTCGCGCGGATCGAGCGCGCCCCCGAGCAGGCGGCGGCCGGCCCGGAGCTGGACGGACTGCGCCGCGCCGTCGTCGATCTCTTCCGCCGCCTCGTGCAGCTGTCCGATGAGCTGCCCGACGAGCTGGCCGTCGCGGCCGAAAACCTCGCCGATCCGCGCCAGGTGGTGTACTTCGTCGCGTCGCTCGTCGTCCGCCCGGACACGGCGTCGCGGCAGGCACTGCTGGAGATGGATTCCGTGGCCGAGAAGCTGCGCCGGCTGGTCGACGTGCTGCAGAACGAGCTCGCCGTGCGCGAGATCGGACGGAAGATCACGAGCGACACGGAGCAGCGGCTCTCCAAGAAGCAGCGCGAGTTCATCCTGCGCGAGCAGGCCAAGACCATCCAGAAGGAGCTCGGCGAGGACGGCGGCGACGACAGCGAGGTGACCGACCTGCGGCGCCGCCTCGAGGAGGCGGCCCTGCCCGACGAGGCGCGGCGGGAGGCCGAGCGCGAGCTGAAGCGGCTGACGGGCATGCAGCCCGGCTCGCCGGAGCGCGGCATGGTCATCACCTATCTGGAATGGATGGTGAGCCTGCCGTGGAACAAGGCCGACGGCGGCACCATCGACATCCGCCGCGCGCGCGAGGTGCTGGACGAGGACCACTTCGATCTCGACAAGATCAAGGACCGCATCCTGGAATACCTGGCCGTGCGCAAGCTACGCCAGGAGCGCGGCGGCGGCACCGAGCCGCCGCGCGTGACGGGCGACAGCCCGGCGCGCGAGCCGATCCTGTGCTTCGTGGGGCCGCCGGGCGTGGGCAAGACCAGCCTGGGCCAGAGCATCGCGCGCGCGCTGGGCCGGAAGTTCGTGCGCATGTCGCTGGGCGGCGTGCGCGACGAGGCGGAGATCCGCGGCCATCGCCGCACCTACATCGGCTCGCTCCCCGGGCGCATCATCCAGGGGCTGCGGCGCGCCGAGACGAAGGATCCCGTGTTCATGCTCGACGAGATCGACAAGATCGGGGCCGACTGGCGCGGCGATCCGTCCTCGGCGCTGCTCGAGGTCCTGGACCCGGCGCAGAACCACACCTTCGTCGACAACTATCTCGGCGTGCCGTTCGACCTGTCGCAGGTGCTCTTCATCGCCACCGGCAACGCGCTCGACACCATCCCGGGGCCGCTGCGCGACCGGATGGAAGTGTTGATGCTCTCCGGCTACACGGACGAAGAGAAGGTCGGCATCGCCTCGCAGTACCTGGTCCCCAAGCAGCTCGCCGCCAACGGCCTCGTCACGGGCGAGCTGGTCTTCGAGCCGGACGCCATTCGATTGATCGTGCGGCGCTACACCCGCGAGGCGGGCGTGCGGAACCTGGATCGCGAGATCGCCGCCGTCGCGCGCAAGGTCGCCCGCCGTCTCGCGGAGGGCGAGCGCGGCCCCTTCCACGTGACGGCGGCGAACGTGGGTGACTACCTCGGCCGCCCACGGTTCTTCGACGAGGTCGTCGAGCGCACGTCGCGCCCGGGCGTGGCCACCGGGCTCGCCTGGACACCGGTCGGCGGCGACGTCCTGTTCGTCGAGGTCACGATGATGCCGAGCAGCGAGGAGCGCCTGGTCCTCACCGGCATGCTCGGCGACGTCATGCGCGAGAGCGCCCAGGCCGCCGTGTCGTACGTGTGGTCCAACGCCGAGGCCTTCGACATCGACCCCAAGATGTTCGAGGGCAAGACCATCCACGTGCACGTGCCCGCCGGCGCCATCCCCAAGGACGGCCCGTCCGCCGGCGTCACCATGGTCACTGCGCTCGCGTCCTACGCCACGCGGCGCCCCGTCCGCAGCGACGTCGCCATGACCGGCGAGATCACCCTGCGCGGCAAGGTCCTGCCCGTCGGCGGCATCAAGGAAAAGGTGCTCGCCGCCCACCGCGTCGGCATCCGCACGCTGATCCTGCCGCGCCACAACGAGCGCGATCTCGAGGACGTGCCCGCGGAGGTGCGCGCGGCGCTGCGCTTCGTGTTCGTGGACGACGCGGGGGAGGTGGTGCGGCAGGCGCTGACGCCGGTGGAGGCGGGCGCGGAGGTGCGCTGAGCGAAGGGTGCGGCGCGGACGGTGTTACGTCTCGTTGGTTTCGACGGGACGCAGCCCCGACCGACACTCGCGCTCGGTGCCGGGGACCGAGTGCTGCGTGTACAACGGGACGTTGTACGGCCAGTAGGTGACGGTCACGGTCCTGCTGCAGGTTGGGCACACGGCATCGTGAAGCTTGCTCATCGTCGGAGCCTACCCTATTTTCGGGTCGGGGTGGGGTCTTAAAACGAGCGCGGCCCGGCCGCGAGGCGGGTGCCTCGCGGCCGAGCGGCGAGCCGCCGTGGTCTAGTCGTCGTCCTCGTTGTCCAATCGGTCGTGGCGGTCGAAGAGATCGCGCGGGACGCGGCAGACGAAGTTCGACGCCTCGTCCGGGCTGCCGGATCCCCTGAACGTCGCCTCCTTGGGGTATGCGCACAGCGGGCGGGTGCGGTCGACCGCTCCCGTCGCCGTGCGGTGGGTGGCGACGATCTGCTCGGGCGCGATCCCGTGCTCCACCCAGCTCTCGAGCGCGCTGAGCGCGTCCAGGGTGTTGGGGCCGGGGCCTCCGCCACAGTGATGCATGCCCGGCGCAAGGAACAGGCGGAAGAACTCGTCGAGCCGGTTGCCATGCTTCGTCTTGTCGGCGGCCTCCTCGAGGTAGGCGATGGACCGGAACGCGGTCAGGGCCGCGTCGGCCCAGCCGTGCCACATGATCAGCTTGCCGCCGGCCGCGCTGAAGTCCGAGAGATCGGCGTTCGTCGCGTTCAGGAACTTGCCCGTGGGCCGCGCGGCGCTGATATCGCTGTCGAGGTTCGACGTCAGAAAGTTGAAGCTCGGATCGAAGACGAAGTACCTCAGATACCCGTCCGCGAACAGGAACTGCAGCGGCGGGATCGCGCCGTTACCGGTGATCCACAGCGGCCAGCCGGTCGCGGCGCCGTCCTCGTGCCCCTGCGGCCACCCGAAGTAGAGCGGCCGGCCGGACGAGCTGGTGGCGCCGTGATAGATGCGCTTCGCCGTCTCCACCTGACCGGCCGTCAGGCAGGTCGGCGCGTCACCGGCGGTGCACTGCAGGGTCTTCGCATCGAACTGGCAGCGACGCGGATCGCTGATGAGGTGGTCCTTCAGACCGTCCTTCGCGTCGCACGCCGCGAGCACCGCCCCCGCGAGGAGCGCCACCTTGTCGACGGAGAGCGGCGCCGCGTTGACCGCCTGCTCGTTCCAGACGAAGCCGCTCATCGTTCCCACCCAGTCGAGGGCGGGAGCGCCGGCGATGATGCCATCGAAGTCGGTCGGGTACCGTTCGGCCTCCTGCATGGCCTGACGCCCGCCGTTGGAGCAGCCTTCGAAGTACGCCAGCCGCTCGTGGCGGTTGTAGAACGCCTTGACGATCTTCTTGCCGGCCACCGTCACCACGTGCACCGCGCGGTGACCGAAGTTGACCTGACGCTCGAGGTTGTTGAGCGCCCACGAGCCGTCGAGGGCCGCTCCGAACGCTCCGCCGCCGACGTGACCCGTGTCGGTGCCGATGACGGCATACCCGCGGGCGAGCGCGCCCGGTGAGCGTGGAATGCTTCCGACGAAGCCGCCGCCGCCGGCGTGATAGAACTTGCCGTTCCACGTCGTCGTCGGCAGCCGCAGCTCGAAGCCGATCTCCGTGTCGACGTGGCCGACGACGAGGCAATGCTCGGGTGCGGTCCCGGCCGCCGCGACGATCGTGGCCGAGGTGATGGTGGTATCCGCGATCGCAGCATGGGTGAGCGCGGCGCACGGCACGCCGGCGGCGTGGGCCGACACCGGGGCCAGCGCAAGCGCGGTGACGAACGTGAGGGAGACGAGGAGCAGGATCGAGCGGCGTGTCATGGAGCACCTCTTCGGAGCGAGTGAACAGCAGTGTTCCACCCAGTGAACGGTGACCGCGAAGGCGCTGATGCTAGGCGGCGCGTGATTCCGGTGTCAAGGGTTTATGTTTACGCGAGGGAGGGCGTCATGCTGAACCGCAGACGGTTCCTGAAGCTGGCCGGTATCACTGCACTCGCCACGGCAGCACCCAGGATTCCCTTGGCCTTCGGCGGTGACGAGGCCGAGCACGGAGGCCTGCTGCACCTGACGGCGACGGAGGCGGTGCGCCACATCTCCGAGGGCTCGCTGTCGGCGGAGACCTACGCGCGTGCGCTGCTGGCTCAGGCCGAGCGGCTGGACTTCCTGGACACGATCATCAGCATCGATCCCGATGCCGTGCTCGAGGCCGCGCACCAGGTCGACATGGCACGGCGACGAGGGCGGAGGCTCGGCCCGCTCGCTGGCCTTCCGTTGCTGGTCAAGGACAACATCGACACGAAAGCCCTCCCCACGACTGCCGGGACGCCGGGTCTGCTCTCGAACCGTCCGACAGCGGACGCGCCGGTGCTGAACCCCCTGTTCCAGGCGGGCGCGCTGCTGTTCGCCAAGGCCAACATGCACGAGCTGGCGTTCGGGATCACGAGCCACAATTACCACTTCGGCGCCGTGCACAATCCGTACGACGCGACGCTGATTCCGGGCGGCAGCAGCGGCGGGACCGGCGCGGGGATCGCCGCGCGACTGTGCCCGGCCGGCGTGGGCACGGACACGGGCGGATCGGTCCGCATCCCGGCCGCGCTCTGCGGCGTGGTCGGCCTGCGACCGACCAAGGGGCGCTACTCGATCACGCGGATCGTCCCGATCAGCCACACGCGAGACACGCCGGGGCCGATGGGCCGCACCGTGGCCGACGTCGCGCTTCTCGATGCCGTCGAGACGGGGACGACGCCCGCGCGCCCGACGAGGCTCCGTGGGCTGCGACTCGGCGTCCCCCGGGATCCGTTCTGGCAAGATCTCGACCCGGAGCTGGCGGCCGTGATGGACGACGCGCTGCACCGTTTGCGCGCGCTGGGCGTGGTGCTCGTCGAGGTCGACGTTCCCGGAATCACGACGCTGGACCAGCAGGCGGGCTTCCCGATCGCGCTGTACGAGGCCAACATCGATATCCCCGCCTACCTCGCCGCCGAGGGCATCGGGATCACCTTCGACGACATCCAGCGGCAGATCGCCAGTCCGGACGTCGCCGGGGCGATCGCCGCCGCCCGTGGCGGAGCGATCCCCCAGCCGGTCTACGAGCACGCGCTCAACGTGGTGCGCCCGGAGCTGCAGGCTCTCTACGCGAGCTACTTCGCGGACAACGGCGTGACCGCGATGGTGTTCCCGACGACCGTGCTGCCGGCCAGACCGATCGGCCAGGACCAGACCGTCGAGCTGAACGGGCGCCAGGTCGATACCTTCACGACGTTCATTCGCAACACCGATGCCGACGCGGTCGCCGGCATTCCGGGCCTCTCGATGCCCGCGGGACGCACGCGCTCCGGCTTGCCAGTGGGCATGGAGCTCGATGGCCCGATGGGCAGCGATCGTCTCCTCCTCAGCATCGGACTTGCGCTCGAGGAGTCGGCCTTTCGCCCGCTGCAGGCGCCGAAGCTGGCGAGCTAGCCGAGAACGTCGGCGACGGCGAGCGGCGTGTCCGGAAACGCGAGTGGCAACGGCGTCCCGCCGCGGGTGACGCGGTCGGTGTGGTGAAACCGTCCGGCCTGAGGCTCCCGATAGATCTCGACCGCGTCGCCTTCGAGATCGACGATCCAGTAGTCCCGCACGCCCGCCTCGGCGTAGAGCGGTCCCTTCACGTGGCGGTCGTAACGAAGTGACGTGTTCGCGACCTCGATGAGCAGCGCGACGTCCTCGGCCCCGGGCAGGGCGTGGCGATAGAAATCGTCGCGCCAGCCGAGCAGGATGATGTCCGGCTCCGGCTCGGAGTCCGGGAGGATGACGAGCGGATTCTGCGGCCACAGGAGCGCGCGGCCGTGCAAGCGGCCCATCAGCAGGTGGTTCAGTCGTGCGACGCACGACGCGTGATCGGGGCCGATGGCGGTCATCTGGACGATCTCCCCGCGGATGAGCTCGACGCGGTCTCCTCTATTGAGGATTCCGACTTGTGTCATCCGGTGGTACTCGTCCAGCGTGAATCGTCGCCTGGTCAGCTCGACGTCGACCGCCATGCCGTCATAGTACGCGCGCCCGTCGTGCGCTCGTCAATGGCCAATGTTCGATACGCACGCGATCCTTGACTCCCCGGCGACCCGGCCCATAATCCGGCCCACGATGGCGGACAAGCCGCGCGTGGTGATGGATCCGAGCGCGACGTACCGACGGCTGGTGCCCGTCGATCGGCTGGCATCGCCCGTCACGCCGAGCGACGACGTCTATGTCATCGCCCACATGGGCATCGCGCGCGTGGACGTCAAGCAGTGGCGGCTCAACGTCGACGGCCTGGTCGAGCGGCCGTTCGAGCTGGACTACGACGCGCTGACCTCGTTGCCGGCGACCGATGTCACCGCGGTGCTCGAGTGCTTCGGCAACCCCGTGGAGCCCGAGGTCGCCACGCGCCGCGTCGGCAACGTCGTCTGGCGCGGCGTGCGGCTGTCGCATCTGCTCGAGCGCGCCGGCGTGCGGCCCGAGGCGCGCTACGTATGCCCCGCGGGCCTGGACTCCGGCAGCTTCGCCAACGTCCACAGCGAGCGCTACGTGAAGGATCTGCCGCTGGCGCGCGCGATGGAGCCCGATGTGCTGGTGGCGTGGGCGATGAACGGCGAGCCGCTCAGCGCCGAGCACGGTTTCCCGGCGCGCGTGTTCGTGCCGGGCTACTTCGGCACCAACAACGTGAAGTGGCTCTCGCGCCTCACGCTGGCCGCCGAGCGCCCGGAAAGCCTGTTCACGACGCGGCTGTACATGCGCCGCGTGGACGGCGAGCCGCGCCCGGTGCGCGAGCTGGACGTACACGCGGTGATCGTGTCGCCGGCGGAGGGCGCGACGCTGGAGCCCGGCCGCCACATGATCGCCGGATGGGCCTGGAGTGCCTGGCCCGTGAGCGCGGTGGAGGTTAGCACCGACGCCGGCAAGACGTGGCAGCCGGCGGGCGTGAGGCCGCGCGGGGCCGATCACCAGTGGCAGATGTTCACGCACGCGTGGGACGTCGCCACGCCCGGCCGCTACGAGCTGCACGCGCGCGCGACCGACTCGCAGAGCCGGATGCAGCCGGCCGCCGGTCGCAACCGCATCCATATCATCAGCGTCGCGGTGGCGTGAGGCATGGCGACAGGAGGACGTATGGCCAACGATCTGGATCGGCGTGATTTCCTGGCCGCGCTCGGCGGCGCGGCGCTCGGCGAGCTCGCGGCCGTCGGCGACGCCGCCGCGCAGGACACGCCCAAGGGCCGTATTCCCGAGACGCCGGTGAAGTTCGGCCACATCACGATCCAGTCGGGGCCCGGCGCGATCCTGGGCCTGCCCTCGCTGAAGGGCCACACGCTGGCCGCCGAGGAGATCAACGCGACAGGCGGGCTGCTGGGCCGGCGGAAGATCGAGACGATCACCGCCGACGAGGCGGCCGGGCCCGAGGCCACGGTGAAGGAAGTCAAGCGCATGAAGCTCTCCGAGAAGATCGACTACTTCTCGGGCGTCATCGCCGCGCACAACCAGCTCGCCGTCGGTCCCGTGGTCGAGGAGCTGAAGCTGCTGACGATCATGACCGAGGGCTGCATCGACAAGCTGTTCGAGGTCGAGGTGCCCAACCCGCACTACCTGTTCGGCATGACGAACATCCTGTCCGCCGACGGCGTGACGACCGCGCTCGCCATCGCGAAGGCGTGGCCGGACGTGCGGCGCATCGCCGTGATCAACCCCGACTACGCGTTCGGCCGGTGGTTCCAGATCCACTTCGAGGCCGCGCGCGAGAAGCTCTTGCCCGCCTCCGAGATCGTCTCGGAGGTGTGGGCGCCGCTCGGCACCACGGAGTTCAACTCGCACATCACCAAGACGCTGGCCGCCAAGCCCGACATCATCGTGACGTCGATGTGGGGCGGCATGTACGTCGCGTTCTACAAGCAGGCGCTGCGCCATGGGATGTTCGGCAAAGCGCGCCTGGCCGGCAACATCAATTTCGGCGTCGTGCCGCAGGCGATCGGCAAGGACCATCCGGAGGGCGCGCTGGCCGGCGTGCATTCCAACTATCACTTCACGTACGCGCCGGCCGGCGCCTCCGCCGCCAACAAGCGCTTCGTGGACGCCTACCAGAAGCGCTGGAACGAGTACCCGTCCTACGCCGCCGAGGCCGCCTACACGGGGCTCTATCTCTTCAAGAACGCCGTCGAGAAGGCGAACAAGCAGACCGGCGGCGGCTGGCCGGAGGACGACGCGATCATCCGGCAGCTCGAAGGGCTCAGCATCGAGGCGCCCGCGGGCGTCGTCACGATTCGCAGGGAAGACCACCGCGCGTTCAAGGACGTGAAGGTCGGCTTCAGCAAGAACCTGCCGGACTACCCGTTTCCCGTGTGGGACCCCGAGCGCATCATGACCATCCCCGTCGGCCAGATGACCGCGCCGCCCAACTGGCCCAAGCCTGGCAAAGGCCACAACGACCCGTCGGCGACGGTCAACTGGATCAAGACGTGGAAGAAAGCGGGCGCCTGATGACGCCGTTCAAGGCCGCGGCCGCCCACGTCGCGCCCGTCTTCCTCGACGCGCCGAAGACGGTCGCGAAGGCGTGCAGCCTCATCGAGGAGGCCGCGCGCAACGGCGCCGCGCTGATCGCGTTCCCCGAGACGTACATCCCCGCGTTCCCGCTCTGGTCCGCCGTCGTCGCGCCCATCCACAACCACGAGTGGTTCAAGCGCCTGGCCGCCAGCAGCATCCGCTGTCCCGGCCCCGAGCTGGAGCGCATCGCCGGCGCCGCGCGCCGCCACGGGATGGTGGTGTCGCTCGGCTTCAACGAGGGCACGGCGGACAGCGTCGGCTGCCTCTGGAACAGCAACGTGTTGATCGGCGAGGACGGCGCGATCCTGAACCATCACCGCAAGCTCGTGCCCACGTTCTGGGAAAAGCTCACGTGGGCCAACGGCGACGGCTCCGGCCTGCGCGTCGTCGAGACGCGCCTGGGCCGCATCGGCATGCTCATCTGCGGTGAGAACACCAACCCGCTCGCGCGGTTCACGCTGATGGCGCAGGGCGAGCAGGTCCACGTGTCCACGTATCCGCCCGTATGGCCCACGCGCGACCCTCGCGGCGGCGGTGGGGCGAACTACGACCTGGCCGGCGCCATCCGCATCCGCGCCGGCGCCCATTCCTTCGAGGCCAAGGCCTTCAACATCGTCGCCTCCGGCTTCATGGACGCCGCCATGCGCGAGGAGCTGGCCACGCTGGGCAAGGATGCCATGCGTGTGCTCGAGGAGAGCCCGCGCGCGGTCTCGATGGTGATCGGGCCGACCGGGGAGCCGGTGGGCGACGTGCTATCGGACCGCGAGGGATTGCTGTACGCGTCGATCGACACGCGCGCGTGCGTGGAGCCCAAGCAGTTCCACGACGTGGTCGGCTACTACAACCGGTTCGACGTGTTCAATTTGACGGTCGATCGCACCCGGCGGAGGCCGGTGGCGTGGCGGGGAGGCGAGGACCCGGCGGTGGCAGGGGCCGAGGAGGAGCCGAGCGGCCCCGCGTGAGCGCTCTCAGCTCTTCACGTGCTCTCGGTTCATCCGCCGCATGACACGCTTCACGTACTCGCGCGTTTCTCGCGGCACTCGCTGATTCTTCAGCACCACTTTCTCGCCGGCGTTGTAGGCGGTGAGGACGGTCGGCACGTCGTGGTCGAATCGGTCCATCAGCCAGCGCAGATGCCGAACTCCGCCGTCGATGTTGTCGCGCGGATCGAAGGCATCGCGCACCCCGAGCGATGCCGCCGTCGCCGGCATGAGCTGCATGAGCCCCTGGGCGCCGCGGTGCGACACGGCGCGCGTGTTGAACTGGGATTCGACTTCGATGACCGCCACGACGAGCTCCTTGGACACGGCATGCCGGGTTGCCGCCTCCGTGATATGCGAGTCGATGGTCGACGAGTAGGCGCGAGGACGTTCCTGGTGAGACGCCGCATACGCCGCGACGATGGTCAGCAGAAGAAGCCCAACGCCGAGCCGCCGCCGGAGCCTTGCGCGGCGCGTGTCGAGCGCGTGTCGAGACGGCACCATGATCGATCTCCTGAGGCTGAGATGGCCGAGTTGGCCCTCGGCTGGCACCCGCGAAAGCCCGATGACTGCACCCGTCAGGGGATCGGAGCGCAAATTCGGTACCGAATCGAGAGCGTCGCAAGATCACGAACTTCGAGGCGGTTGGGCGTCCGGACGACTGGTCGGAGGCCGAGCAGTCTCTGATCAGATCGGATGATCCCGCGCCAGCGGGTTGGTTCGTCCCAGGCCCATCTGTGCTTCGGCTGTGGCGTCGAAACGTCAATCCCCGTAGTCGTTTACAGCCCTCATGGAGCGTTTGGTATTGACGTTGCTGGTATCAGGCGGCCCGTCGGGGCGGGAGGGTTACGAGCCATGACCCGAATCCTGGTGGTCGACGACTCACCGACCATGCGGCGAATCATCGCGACGAATCTGAAAAGCGCCGGCTTCGACGGCATCGACGAGGCTGCCGATGGGCGCGTCGCCCTCATCAAGATGCTCAGGAGCACGGTCGATCTGCTCATCGTCGACTGGGCGATGCCGGAAATGACGGGCCTCGAGCTGCTGCGTGCCCTTCGAAGCGCGCCATCGCTGCGCGATCTCCCGGTGCTCATGATCACGGGCGTGGGCGCGGAGGAGGATATTCGCGAAGCCCTCGAGGCGGGCGTCAATGCCTACATCATCAAGCCGTTCGACGCCGACACGCTGGCCGAGAAGGTCAACGATCTCGTCGGCCCGCGCCCGACGGTACCAGGAGGACGGCCGTGACGGTCGACGCGGGCGCCGACGACCGGGCGCTGCAGGTGGCGGCCGAATTCGCCGGGGCGGCACTCGCCACGATTCGACCGGCCTGCGGCACGACGCTGCCCTCTGTGATCGTGACGCTGCAGGGAATCATCCAATCGACGGAGACGGCGGCTCAGCACGTACTCGACGCGGCCGATCGCTCGTCCGCCGCCGTTGCGCGACTGCGCGACGGCGTCACCCTGCTCTCGAGCGCCGCCTCCCGCGAGATCCCCGAAACCCAGGAGGCATGGGATGACGTCTCCCAGTCGCTCGAGGTGCTGGGGACGGCGATCGCCCGGATCGGCGACGACATGCAGTTCCAGGACCTCACGGCCCAATATCTGCGGGCGGCCATCGATACGATCGAGGAGCTGCAGGAGCAGCTGTCACAGGTGCTGATGATCCTGCCATCCGGCGCCGCTGACGAGCAGGCGGCTCCCGGCCGGTTGGCCGCCAAGCTCGGTTCGCCGGCGATGGTGGCGCCGTGGCGCCAGGAGCTGGCCGACCACCTGACGAAGGAGCGCAACGCGGACGGTGCTGCGAAGGCGTCCCAGGCATGAGCGCCAGGATCCTGATCGTCGAAGACTCGCCCACGATGCGGATGCTGATCCGCTCCGCGCTCGAAGAGGGCGGGTATCGGGTGGCGGAGAGCGAGGATGCGCTGCAGGCCCTGGCCGTCGTGCAGGAGGTCGCCCCCGACCTCGTGATCGCCGACGTCAACATGCCCGAGCTGGATGGCATCAGCCTGGTGAGGCGGATGCGGACATTCCCGGCCTTCCGTTCGGTTCCGATTCTCATCCTCACGACGGAGTCGAGCGACGAGGCCAAGCAACGGGGCCGGGCCGCCGGCGCGACCGGATGGATCACCAAGCCCTTCGATCCCGCGCAGCTGCGGGACGTGGTCGGCGACGTCCTGCGCGTGCAGGCGCCCCAGTGAGCGAGGACATCCGGCGGATGTTCTTCGTGGAAGCCGCCGACCTCGTTCGTCACTTCGAGCAAGGCGTTCTACGGCTCGAACACGAGCCCACCGACCGTGAGACGCTCGACCGCATATTCCGGGGCGCGCACACGCTGAAGGGGCTCAGCGGGATGCTGCGCTATGACCGCATCGCGCGCTTCACGCACGGCCTGGAGGATTTTCTGACGCGCCTGCGCAAGGGGGATCTGGCCGTCACCGCGGCCGTGACCGACAAGCTGCTCGCGGCCGCCGACGCGCTCGGCACGCTCGTCAGAGAGGCGGGCGAGGCGTCCCCGACCAGCGCCGTCGACCTCGACGAATCCCTCGGCATGCTTGCCGACGTCGCCGACATCCGCCGCGCGTCGCCGGCTCCGCGCGCGAGCGACGCGGCGACCGACGGCGGCACGCTGCGCGTGGCAACGGAAAAAGTCGACCGTCTCGTCGACCTCGTCGGCGAACTGGCCGTCTCGCAGTCCATGGTCGCGGAGCTGGTGGCCCGGATCGGGCCGGTGCACGGCCCGCTCCAGGAGGCGGTGACACGCATGGATCGGCGCGTGCGCGAGCTCCAGGAGCGGGTCATGAACGTCCGCGTGGTCCCGATCCAGCACGTGTTCGCCCGCCTGCCGCGGCTCGTGCGGGATCTCGCTCACGCCGCCGGCCGGCACGTCGTCCTCCACACGCGCGGCGAAACCACCGAGGTCGACAAGAGTGTCAGTGAATACATCGTGGATCCGCTGACGCACCTCGTTCGCAACGCCGTCGATCACGGCATCGAGGCGCCGGACGAGCGTGAGCGCGCGGGCAAGGATCGCGTCGGTCGCGTCGAGGTCAGCGCGTATCAGCAGAGCGGCAACATCCACATCGAGGTCTCGGACGATGGTCGGGGCCTGGACCGCGACCGCATCCGCGCGCAGGCGGTGGCCGGCGGCCTGATCGCCGCCACGGACGTCCTCGGTGACCGCGAGCTGTTCGCCTTCATCTTCCGGCCGGGATTCTCGACGGCCGACCGCGTCTCCGAGATTTCCGGCCGTGGGGTCGGAATGGATATCGTGGCCCGCAACATCGAGGCGCTCGGCGGCTCGATCGGTATCCGGACCGAGCGCGGGCGCGGGACGACGTTTCACCTCACGCTGCCCCTGACCCTCGTGATCCTGGAAGCCCAATGCCTGCGGGTCGGTGGCGGCGTCTACATCGTCCCGCTGTTGTCGATCGTCGAGTGTGTCCGACCGCGGGCGAGCGATCTCCACGTCCTGCTGCACGGCGTCGAGACCTTCACGCTGCGAGGCGAAGTGCTGCCCCTGATCCGGCTGCACCGGCTCTTCAGCCTCGAGCCCTCTTCGCGGGAGGCGACGGACGGTGTCGTGGTCATCGTCGAGCGCGACGGCGAGAAAGTCGCGCTGCTCGTGGACGAGCTGCTCGCCCAGCAGCAGGTGGTGATCCGCAGCCTGGAAACCAATTACCGGAAGATCGAGGGATTGGCCGGCGCCACGATTCTCGGGGACGGCAGCGTGGCGCTGATCGTCGACGTGCCGGGCTTGCTGGCGTCGAGCCGTGCGAGACCGGACCGTCGGGCCATGGCGCCGTCGACAACGACCGGAGGGAACCCATGAAGGCCAGCACGGTGGTGACAATCGCAATGCTGCTCGCGAGCCTGGCGATGGCCGCGCGCGCGATGGCGGAGCCGGGCGTGACCGACACCGAAGTGCTCATCGGGTCGTGCGCCGCCCTGGACGGTCCCGCGAACTTCCTTGGTCAGCAGACGGTGCTCGGGGCGCGGGCGTATCTGCAGACCGTCAATGACCAGGGCGGCATCCACGGCCGAAAGCTCAAGCTCTTGTCGCTCGACGACAGCTACGAGCCGGCCAAGGCGATCGAGTGCTTCAACCGGCTGAAGCAGGAGCACGTGTTCGCGGCGGGATTCTTCGTCGGAACCCCGACCGGCGCCAAGCACGCGCCCATGGCCGAGAGCAGCAAGATCCCGATCATCGGACTGTTCACCGGCGCGCAGCTGCTCCACGAGCCGTTCAAGCGCTACGTCGTCAACGTCCGGGCGTCCTATTACGACGAAGCGCGCGAGCAGGTCGACAACCTGTGGAACGCCCTGGGGATGCGCAAGATCGCCGTCTTCTACCAGGACGACGCGTTCGGCGTCGCGGTGCTGGAGGGCGTGAAGCTCGCCCTCGCGAAATACAACGCCGCCCCCGTCGCCCTCGGCTCGTTTCCTCGCAACACGCTCGACGTCGGTCGTGGCCTCGAGCTGGTGCGGGCGGGGGCCCCGGACGCGGTGGTCATGGTGGGACCGTACGCGCCGCTCGCCGAGATGGTGAAGCGGGGCCGGGCCGCGGGGTGGAATCCCCTGTATCTCACCGTCTCGTTCGTCGGGACCGAGGCGTTCATCAAGGCCGCCGGCAAGGACGGCGAGGGCGTCGTGATCACCCAGGTCGTGCCGCCGCCCACGCGCGCCGACATCCCGACCGTCGCCCTCTATCAGAAGGCGCTCAAGAAATACTTCCCCGAGGCCCAGCCGAACTTCGTCAGCCTCGAGGGCTACGTCGACGCGGTGGTCATGGTCGAGGGGCTCAAGCGCGCGGGCCGAGACCTCACGCGCGAGCGGCTCGTGGACGCGATCGAATCCATCCGGGACCTGGACATCGGACTCGGTCCCCAGCTCAAGCTCAGCTACGGCCCCCGCAATCACAAGGGATTCAGCAGCGTGTACTACACCCTGGTGCGGGACGGCCGGGCCACGGTCTTCGCCGACTGGAGAGAACTCCAGAAGACGCGGTGAGCAAGGAGGAGCGTTCCATGGTGGCCGAATCCGGTCTTCGACGCTGGAGCCTGACCGTGAAGCTGGTGGTGCCCTTCATCAGCATCTTCGTGGGCGCCATCGTGGCGCTCGGGCTCATGTTCGTGCAGGCGCAGAACGCCTCGCTGTCGCGCTCGCTGGAGCGGAAGTCCGAGAGCCTGGCGCGTAACCTCGCCACCGCGGCCGGCGATCCGTTCGCGATGGGCGAATACGACCAGCTTCAGCAGATCCTCGAGGCGGCCAAGGCCGCGGATCGCGACATCGCCTACGCCATCCTCGTCGGCAACGACGGCCGCGGCGTCGCCAGCACCGACGTCACGCTGCGCAACCAGACGCTCACCCGGACAGAGTTCGAGGCCGCCGCCTTGAGGATCCACAGTCTCGTCCGGCGCCCGACCCCTTCGAGCGGCGTGTACGAGGTGGCGGTGCCCGTGAAAGCGCAGTCCAACCGGCTCGGCGTCCTGCGCATCGGCGTGTCGACCGAGGAGATCACGGCCATGGCGCAGTCGGCGGCGTGGACCTTCAGCGGCGTCGGGCTGCTGGCGCTGGTGCTCGGCGTCGGCGTCTACGTGTATGTCGCCCGCCTGATGGTGCGTCCGCTGCGGCAGGCCGCGCAGCGGCTTCAGGAGCTGGCGGCCGGCGAGGCCGACCTGACCGTCCGGCTGGACGCCCGTTCGCAGGATGAAACCGGACAGCTCGCGCGCTCGCTCAACACCTTCCTCGACAACATGCAGCGGCTCGTCCGCCAGATTCGCGAGGCGTCGGCGCAGGTCGGCATCGCCGCCGAGCAGCTGTCCGAGGCGTCCCAGCAGCTGTCGACGGGCTCGCAGCAGCAGGCGTCCTCCCTGGAGGAGACCGCGGCCTCGCTGGAGGAGCTCACGGGGACCGTGCGCCAGAACGCCGCCAACGCCCAGGAGGCCAGCCGGCTCGCCATCGGCTCGCGGGACACGGCCGAGGCGGGGGGTCAGGTCGTGTCCGAGGCGGTGACCGCGATGCAGGAAATCACGCGCGCGGCGCGGAAGATCGCCGAGATCATCGCCGTGATCGACGACATCGCGTTCCAGACGAATCTGCTCGCCCTCAACGCCGCCGTCGAGGCGGCGCGCGCGGGCGAGCAAGGCCGCGGCTTCGCGGTGGTCGCCGCGGAAGTCCGCAGCCTCGCGCAGCGAAGCGCCGAGGCGGCCAAGGAGATCAAGGCGCTCATCCAGGACTCCGTGATGAAGATCGACGACGGGGCCGGGCTCGTCAACAAGTCCGGTCAGACGTTGCACGACATCGTGGGGTCGGTGAAACAGGTGACGACGATCGTGACGGACATCGCGAGTGCCTCGCGCGAGCAGGCGGTCGGGATCGAGCAAGTGAACCGGGCCGTCACGCAGATGGACCAGGTGGTCCAGGGCGTCGCCGCCCAGACGGAGGAGCTCACGTCGACGGCGGAGACACTCGCGGCCCAGTCGGGCGAGCTGCAGGACCTGGTCGGTCGGTTCCGCCTCGACGACGGCGGCCGGCAGACCGCGCCGGCGGCGCCGGCCGCCGTGTCGCTCGGACGGCAGGTCCGGGCCACCGCGCGTCGCTCGTCCAGGCGGTCGGCCGCCGTGATGACCACCCCGCTCAGCACGAACGGGGCGGCGCTCCGGGGCGACGAAAGCTTCGAGGAGTTTTGATGGCACAGTATCTGACGTTCAAGCTCGGGCGCGAGGAGTACGCGATCGAGATCCTCAGGGTCCAGGAAATCAGGGGCCATTCGCGGATCACGCCGATTCCCAACACGCCCGCCTACGTCAAGGGCGTGATCAACCTGCGGGGCACCGTGGTGCCGGTCGTCGATCTCCGCTGCCGCCTCGGCATGCCGGAAACCTCCGACATGCGGTTTTCGGCGATCGTCGTCGTCACCGTCGGAGCGAAGATCGTCGGGCTCTTCGTCGACGAGGTCTCGGATGTCGCCGATATCCAGCACGCCGAGGTCCAGGCGCCGCCCGAGTTCGGCGCCCACGCCGAGACGCGATTCATCGCCGGCCTCGTGCACGTCGGCGAGCGCTTGATCGTGCTGTTGAGCCTCGACACGATCCTACGAGAGGATCCGTCCACCCCGCTACCGAGCCCGGCGTAACCCCGAGGAGGGCGCGTGCGTCACGAGATGGCCGGACACGGGCGACTGGACGGCGACGCCTCCGTCGCCTCGGCGCGGATCACCGAGGCGGAGTTCAAATTGTTCCAGGTGCTGGTGCGCGAGTGCACCGGCATCGCCATCGGCGACAGCAAGCGGGAGCTGGTGTGCGCGAGACTCGGCAAGCGCTTGCGGCATTACGGCTACCGGACATTCCAGCAGTATCACGAGCATCTGCGCGAGCGCGATCCCGCCGGCGCCGAGCGGCAGGCGCTGATCAACGCCATCACCACCAACAAGACGGAATTTTTTCGCGAGCTCCATCATTTCGACGTCCTTCGAGGCTACGTGACGGAGCAGCGGGCGCGCGCGGCCGGTCCCGGCGAGGATGTGCGACGGCTCCGGCTGTGGAGCGCAGGGTGCTCCAGTGGGGAAGAGGCGTACAGCATCGCCATGACCGTGCTGGCGGCGCTCGCTCCGGCGCGCTGGGACGTGAAAATCCTCGCCTCGGACATCGATACCGACATGCTGTCGGTCGCCCAGGCGGGTCTGTACCCCGAGGAGTCGCTGCGGTCCGTCCCTCCGCGGCTGCGCGAGCCCTACTTCACCCGGCTCTCGATTCACGGTCGACATCTGGTCCAGATCGCTCCCGAGGTGCGAGAGCTCGTGAAGGTTCGGCGCATCAATCTGGTGCACGAGGGCTGGCCGATCCGTACCCAGTTCGACGCGATCTTCTGCCGCAACGTCACGATCTACTTCGACAAGCCGGGCCAGCGAGGGATACTGCAACGGCTGGTCCACTTCCTGCGGCCCGGCGGTCTGCTGTTTCTCGGACATTCCGAGTCGCTGCTCGGTCTTCAGGCGGGCCTCGAGCACGTGGCCAATTCCGTCTACCGAAACCGGGCGCGTCACACTGACCGGCCGCCCGCCCCATGACCCCTCGCCCGGGCGTCACGATTCACATCGGCAAGATTCACGTCGCCAAGGAACCGACCGTGATCAAGACGGTCGTGGGATCGTGCATCGCCGTCTGCCTGTTCGATCCGGTTCTGCGGCTGGGAGGGATGAATCACTTCCTGCTCCCGACGCCCTGCAACGGCGATACGCCTGCCGATCCCGCGCGATTCGGCATCCACGCCATGGAGCTGCTGATCGGGGCCATGCAAAAGAGCGGTGGCGACCGGCGCCGCCTGCAAGCGAAGGTCTTCGGCGGCGGTCACGTGCTCGCCTTCAGCGCGCAGACCGACAGCGTGCCCGCTCAGAACATCAGATTCATCCAGCAGTTCCTCGCGACCGAACGCGTCCCCGTGCTCGGCTGGGACCTGGGGGGATATCTGCCGAGGCGCGTCCATTTCTACACGGACACCGGGGCGGCGTACGTGAAGCGACTCGGACGCCGCACCATCCGCCAGACGTCCATGGAGGAAACCACGCATCTCTCCACCCTGCAGCGGTCGCCGCGTTCCGGCGGCGTGACCCTGTTTCCGCCTGCCGACGCGGGGAGTCGAGGGTAACGAGCCGCCGTTAGTTCTTCACGATGACGGTGATGCTGGCGGTGCCGGTGTTGCCCTGCGCGTCTCGCACCGTCGCCGTCAGCGTGTGGGTGCCGTTGATCACCGACCGTGTGTCCCACGGCAAGGTAACGGGCCCGCGCGATGACGTCGTCTGCGTGCCGACCTGCTTGCCATCGGCACTCAGCGTGAAGACGTTGGACGACCCGCTCGTGCCCTCCACCCAGATCACGACCCAGGCGGTGCCACTGACGGTGTCGTTGTTCCGCGGCTGCGTGATGAAGACCTTGAGAGTGCTCGGTGGCGGCGGAACCTGCCGACGTCCTACAGCGAGCGTGGTGTCGTTTCCACGGGTGTTTCCACCGTCGACGTAGAAGAGGTCCGCCGTGTATTGGAACAGGCCCCCACCCCCCATGGTCCCGGCGCTGGTGTCGAAGGCGCCGTCCGGCTTTATGCACCAAGTCGTCGTGCCTCCCCCGACCGTCGAGGCGGGCGCGTTTCGAACGATGAAGGAGGACGACG
>Ga0209807_1000407_pt1 | contig 19672 bp, 21 predicted proteins | sample GraSoiAngelo_154_FD_186168 | JGI IMG/M metagenome (GOLD analysis project Ga0209807, IMG submission 186168) | Grasslands soil microbial communities from the Angelo Coastal Reserve, California, USA - 14_1009_13_20cm (SPAdes) (version 2) | ecosystem: Environmental > Terrestrial > Soil > Grasslands ... | reverse complement strand
CCCTGGACCCCGGAGTGCTCGTCCCATAGAAGCTGCCGTTGGTAGTGCTCAATGCGAAGATTATCGCGTCATACAATTCCTTGTCGTGCTCGATGTACGCGAACTCGTCCAGCACGACCACGTTCAGAGTCTCCCCGCGAATGGTGTCGGGATTGTTTGGCAGAGCCTCTATCACAGACCCGTTCCGAAACGCGAGCCTCCCCTTCCTCGGCGGACCCTCGAGCACCTCCTGTCCCAGCCTTGACAAGAGTCTGGAGATCTTGTCTACCATTTTCAGGCTCTGCCGCTTGCTTGGAGCAACAATCGCAGCTCTGAAACCTTTCCGGGTGAGAGCGTTGAAGAGGACCGCTACTGCCATGGCGAGGCTTTTGCCGCTCTGCCTCGACCAGCGGGCGAGAATAAACTGGCTCTTGTCTCGGAGGAGTTTCTCTTGATAGACTGTGGCTTTGAAGCCTAGACGTTTGAAGAACTCAACCACATCGGTCTCGTCGATTAACGGTCGGTCGCTAGCTTCGTCCCATTCGCGCTTCTTCTCAAGATTCTCGTAGTACCGGTTGATCTTTTTCCCAGGCGATGTTATCATCTATATCTCAACCTCTACGGGCTCACTCTTCGATCACTAGCGCCATTGGATGCATCAGCGGGCCCGGCGGTCTTTCGCGGAATCCGCCCTGCGGCTTCCAGCTCCTTGAGCCGCCTCTCCCATTCCTGGTACTGCTTGTCCCGCAAAACTGTGTTCAATACTTGGGCCGTGTTCGTATGCAGCTGGGTCCACTTTTCGCGAGTTTTTGGGTCAAGCTTCTGATTCATCATCATCTCACGTGACATTGCAAGACTCTGATCAAGTTGGTCGATTATCTGGGACCGAAGCTCGTTCTCGTCCCGGTCGTTCCCTTCCATTACGCCTGGTCACCCTTGTCGGTTGCTTGCCTGGAAAGTCGTTCTTCTGTTTCCCGTGCCTCTCTTCTGAGACCTCGTCGGGGTCTGGGATTCAGCGCTTCTTGCCAGAGTCCAAGCGATTTCACTGCTATGCTTCCCAGCAACCTGATCTGTGCCTGGTCCAGGGTTCCTTCCTTGGACCCTTCCTCTAGGCGGTCCAGGACAATACGGCTCAGCCGTTGAATGTTGGCTAGCAACTCTTCGCGCTGGCGAGCCTCCTTGATCTCTTCTACCAATCTCTAACCACTACCTCTTTTCTTGTTGGCAAGCAGACATTCTCGCGACGTGCGTCCCGTCCCGTAATCCATTCACATTCCAGAACACCCGTAGTATCGGGTGATCGTATCTTGGTGTTACGAGACTAGCTCAGAGTTACGAGAGTGTCGCTTATGGCCGACACTCACAGACAGTCCTTCCTGACTATTAAAGAGAGTCCATCCCTAAACGAATAGTTTCACTCAGACTAGGCCGGACCAATCAGTGACTAGGAAATACTATCGGCCATGTCCAGGGCAAAGTTCTTTCTTTCGATCTGTTCAGCAGATGATTTGTTTCATGGAACTCCCAGTAGAGCCTTCTTCACAGCCATCTCGGGGTAGAAACCTCGAGAGGGCTCCTTGGTGCTACTTGTTGTTGGACGTGCCGGCTGTTCTCGTCGTGGGCTTATGGCGCTTCGATACTTTCTCTTACAGGTAGAGGAGTTGTTTGGGTAATCGCTGTAGCTTGGGCCGGAGTAGGCTGCTTCCTGAACGGTCGATCCTGCGGCCGAGTCGACTGTAAAATAGATGGAATCGTTTTTCCACTTTTCGCCATAGTAGGAGCGTTGAACGTGCTTTCAGTCGTCTCGTTCGACTGGAACCTATTCTGGCTCGCTTTCATCGTCATTCTTGTCGGGAGCTTCGTTCCTGAATGGACCTGGAAGAAGTACTCGTGATGAGTGATATGGCGGGGTCCGACGATGTGTGTAACTACCCCGGTTAAGACCTCCAAGCGCTAGGGAGGATAGTCATGTCAGAATCGGAAGATACTGACATTATTCCTTCGCCAACCAGTATTGTACATGCGCCTACGGACATCACCACCATGAATTCGTCCCTTGCCAAGACAGCTATCCCAAGCCAGGACTCACTGGCGAAGGTCACCTACTACAAGCTCGACCTTGACACTATCCTTGACGGGCTTATTCCTGATCCGCTTCCGGAATCGGGCGGCAAAGACAATGCTATTCATCACTTGAACATCATAATCTTTGGAAAGCCAAACACTGGCAAAACCACGTTGGCGGAATCGATTTCCCAAGCGTTAGCGCGTAGATATAGTCAGAGGAATGTGAAGGCACTGCGCGCTTCGCGTGACCTTCCAGGTTTGTTTGAGAATATCGACAAGCTCTTCGGCCGTTTCCGGAAGCCTCCGAAGGCGATACTCTTGTTTGCTGATGATATGACGAAGGCGCTGAGAAAACTTTCTGGGACCGTCGAGGTGAAAAATTCCAACGGACAGTTGGAGAAGATGCGGAGGATCGATTACTGGCTGGACAAGTGGTACGACATTCGAGGCGAACTGTTCAAGCGCGGAATGCGCCAAGGCCTCGTGGTGATGGTCGCCGGTCTCCACCGTTTCTACGGGGGCGATATAGATCTGCGGGCTGATGCGGACCTGTTGCTTGTCAGAAGCACTGGAACACCCGGCACATTTGACGCGAACAAGGTCGAGAAGATGCTCGGCTCAGTCGTCTACTACGCCATGCGCCAGCATGAGGTTGACGCGCTTCGGGACAGGAAGGAACTTGCATGGACCGCTTTTGTAGCAAAGACCGGGTCGGGGGTCTTCCGTGTGCCTCGTCCCTCTGTCTCCACAAAATGGCTGATGCGAAACGTTGGATCTAGCGAGACCTCTCAAGAGCTAGCTGTCGAGGTGGATGAGCCCAGGAAGAAATCAGCTGTCGAGGAAGTTGAGTCCAAGAGGAGAACATCGCTTGAAGAGAGACCTGCCGTTCAACCAAAACAGCATCTTCAGCCTAAACAACATCGGAGCAAAAAGGGTCGGCGTGTTGCAATCGTTGTTGTGGCCGCTGGGATCTTGATGCTAGCGGTCTTGGCTTGGAAGTATGTTTGGCCTTTTCTCAAGATCTGATCGCGTAAGTCTCGTCTTCCATTCTTTTCTCAGCTTGGCGGGCTGAAACTTGGAGGTGTCATGGCGGGAGCAGGAGGAGCTGAGATGGTACCTCTTTTGCTGGAACGGTAGGCATAGTAGAAGTCGACTGCCGCTGCTCCGAGAAGGAGAATCCCGAAGTAGAGTCGATAACTAGTGTGAGTCGTGTAGGAACGCAAAGCGTACACGGTCTCAGTGGCATTTGCTAGCCCCGCCCCGTGGTCAAAGAAGAGAGTGTAGGTGTCTTGAATATTAGCTGTATAGGAGAGGCTTCCCGAAGCAACGTTCGTAACCGAAGACAAATAATTGAACGGATTCTTCGCCTGGTACGAAGCGAACTGAGCACTGGTAAGAACATAGAGGCTTACTAGCATCCCCGAGTTCTCCTGGAACGTTACGCTAAGCGAGTCGGAAGGATTCAGTGGATAATGCAGTTGGTAAGCCAGCCCGGGTTGAAGGCTGAAGGTGGACTGGAAGGATGTTGTTGAAGTGTAGGTCACGAACTGGTAGATGCTGAAGCCTAAGAGGAGAAATGCGCCAACGAGAATTCGCCCGGTGCGGGGATCCAATTCACGTTCGTCTCAGATCAACACGCAATAAGTTCTTTTCGGACAAAGTGCCTGTTACCTGAGACGGTTCCAATGACAACGGATCCTCGGGCACGTCTGGTGGGCAAATCAGCCTTTCCAGAGTCCTATTGCGGCCCCTGCTAGAAATGCGACTGAGGATATCGGTAACAGGCTAGCGAGTCCAACCGCTTGGGCGGCTACTGGTTGTGCCCCGTTGAAGACGTAGTAGATTGTATTTACTGAAGGCATGCTCCAAGCGAAGTTGAGGTAGCCTGTGACCACAAGCAGTCCGACCAATGCTACGATAGCTAGGGCGAGCTTGATCGCTCTCTTGATAATCACGCCTAGTAGGATTCCGATGATGAATGTTGTAACGGACAGCACGGAGGTTAGAGTGGTTAGGTCAAGACCGTTTGCCATTTCGAACCGTATAGTCTTCTCTCTCCTGGTATAAGGGGCTATACGTGGGAGAAGTCGCAAGAAGATGTCTAGAAGGCGAGGGTTTTACGGCGGGATAATCCGTGGTACCGAAACAGGCTGGTTGTTCGAGCTGTTCCTTAACGTCGACCGGCCGAATTTGATAGCTATTCAATCACAAGGAGGGCTTGAAGACCCATCGGCCCGGACGTGCATACTATGCAAGGATCCTAATCGTACAGTCGCGCTATCTAATTGACGAGATCTTATCTTTCCTTTTCTACTAACTTTTCTTTTCTGTTATCTTTCTTTTTCTAGTAACTATTCCTCGACCCCCCCGGGGGTATCTGAAAATAAAAAACTCCTTCACACTTTACGTCCAAAACTAGCTTCGAGAATGGTGCGGGAGGTGGGATTTGAACCCACGAACCCCTCGGACTTCGTCCTCGGGTAGCGGACCTCTATCTTCGGTTTCGATTTTTGGCATTTGTTTTACCTACCTCTTTCTTACGGCAGGGTAAGCAATAAGTGTATCTTAGAGATACACATCGATGAGAACCAATGGGAATCGAACTAAAGACAACTCTTACCCAGGTCGGTGCTTCGTTGCGGTGTGTGATTCCGAAACCCGTGTGCGAACAGCTTATGTTGAAAGAAGGAGACGTTTTAACCGTAGAATTGGAGAGAGACAGGATTGTTTTGAGCAGGAGAACCATTCATTCGAAAACTAGAGATCGTGAGAGGGACCGCCGACGCTGAATTGTCCGATAAATTTCCTATAGGCACGACGTTTATGAGCCTCGATTCACCCATGTTTGTCGTGATAACGAAGACGTCGAATCTAGATTTGAAATCGTACGACGGCGGCTCTGACCGACCGTCTCTAACCACAAAATGCCGTGATTAAAACTTACGGAGCGTCGGAGTCTGTCTCCGGCGGCGTTATGAAGGAACGCCAAATAACAAACCCTCTGAGCGAACGCTCCGGCGTTTTTCCGAAGAAGAAAACTTGCAAAGAGAAGTCCTCGTCTGGGTTGCGAAATGATTCTATCGCTCAAAGCGAGAGATGCGCGACCTCCTTGCTCGGTCCGATGAGGCACGGGACCAAAAATAATAATGTGACCATCAAGAATAGTAACGTTTCGCACCCAATTCCCGACAAGCAAACCGCGCGAGTGATTGCGGAGCGCTCTGACACCAAGTACGATCAAATTCTCGGGTTCGGATTCATAATCGGTGACCGCTTCCAACGCTCGGTTGAACGAGCGGATTCGGAAGTCCTTGAGCGCACCTTTGATGTTGCATGCGCGAGTCTGATCGTATGGTTCACTAGCTCTCGACGCGAGAAACGGAGCATCACATGATAGAAATTCGCAATGAGATACGACTACCCGATCTTGAGAGTCCCAGAGCGTGGGAAAAAATCGCTCTAAACCGTCTAAGATGGCGTAATTAACGAGGTCCGTTGCGTGGACGGACTATTAATCCAGCGTTTTTGTCCGGGTTAGCAACGCCTTGGCGAAAGCTCGATGCAACGTTTGTGGGGAATGGTTCGAGGATTCGGCGTTAGACGGCCATCTGAACCAGCACTTGGACGAACCCGCCGAACCAACACCTAACCCAACGGAACTGAAGTGCCCGACTATCAAACCGCCATGGAAGCGTATTACGGAGCGCCGTTTCGAGTTGGTGGGAGGGGTCCGGGCGTGAGGTTGTTGATTGGAGCGTGGGCCGAACTTGCCGAAAAAAACCCCTTCCTATGGACCTCTATTCATGTCCCAAAGCGGGCGAACAAGGTTGGGCGACTTCCGGTCGGGACATCTGAAAGGCTAGAGTGTTCACTTGTCCTGAAGTTTAATATCGAAGAATGACTGACGTACGGGAGAGGAAATTGTCAGCTTTCAATTTTCCCAACAAGCGAAGACTCCTCAAGACAATAACGATCTTTCTAGTGTTATTCGTCATGGTCGCCCCAGTCCTTTTCGCGAGTCCCGTGCGCGGAGAGACGGTCGTAGCCACGATATCCTTAGGCACGGGGCCGGCGAGCCCCATCGCCAGTGGCATAGATGTAGACCCCTTGTCAAACCTCATTTTCGTGGCCGACTCTGCCAACAATGTCGTGGTGGAGATCGATGGACATACCAACACTGTGGCGGCAACGTCCCCAACGCTGGACTACTATGGTCCTTACGGACTTGCGGTAAACCCGCAAACCCACAAGATATTCGTAACAGATACGGACATATACGGCCATAGCACTGGTCTTGTGAGTGTCCTCGACGAGACTACCTTGTTGAGGGTTGCTACTGTTGGATTAGCCGGGAACCCAACCCAGGTCGCCGTTAACCCCGTGACCGATAGGGTTTACGTTGAGGAATTCACTGGCACTGCCGTCGACGTGATCGATGGCTCGACCTACTCCGTCCTGGCAAGGATCTCTGTGTCTTGCGCCGCCGGAACAGACCCTTCGAGGTGCAACAGTGCGGGAATAACCGTCAACCCTGTAACGAACAAGGTATACGCCTCCTTTACCACACCTACCTGTTGCCCCTCCTCAGGGTATACCTCAGTATTCGCAATAGATGGCTCCACTAACGCGGTTACTGCAAACGTTACCTATGCAGACTGGTTGCTGGCATCCAACCGGATACCTTTTGGCCTGGCCACAAATTCGGAGACGAATATGCTCTACGCCGTATCTGGCCCAGATATATCTCTGTATATTCAAAATTCGGATTCCCTGCACGTAATCGACGCTTCGACCATGTCCATCGTAACATCTATTCCACTGGGGCAGAACAACTCAACGATGGGTGTCGGCGTAGACGAGGCCACTAACAGAATATACGCTGGACACGGAACGGTGTTTGTTATCGATGGGACAACAAACACAGTGGCGACCACTGTTCAGAATATTGCCACCATTGGCGTCGCAGTGAATCCTGCAACGAGCCTGATTTACGTATCCGGATTAGGCAACAGCGTAATGGTCGTCGCTGGTCCCAGTCCATCCACTCATGCCACTAGGACAGTTGTGGCTTGCGACCCCGGATCAGCGGCCGTCAACCAGGCTGCCCAATGCGCTGCCACTGTCACCGACACCACGTCATCGCCGACCGCTCCTACTGGCACGGTCTCGTTTACCAGCAATAGTTCCGGCACGTTCTCACCATCGAGCACTTGCATCCTCAACCCGGCCAGCTCATCAGCGAGCAGTTGCACTGTGAGCTACTCTCCAAATGTAGGTTCGGAGGGAGGTCATAGAATCACGGGGACCTATGGTGCTGACTCGACCCATTTTGCCAGCAGAGGCGGCTTCAACCTGGCCATAACAAAACGTTCCACGTCGACCGGCGTCAGTTGCACCGGCCATTCAAGCAAGTTCACATGCACAGCTTCAGTATCAGACAGGTCTCCTGGCATGCCACTAACCCCGACTGGGACTGTCACTTGGACCAGCAGTAGTACTAGCAAGAAGAGCGCCTTCAGCCCGCCCAGTTGCACCCTCAATGGTATCGGTGCGACTGCCGGTTGCACCACTTCCTACTCAAACGCGGGCAGATCAACGAGTGTAACTATCACAGCAAGATATTCCGGCGACACTGACCATCTCGGAACCAACGGCAGCACGACTCTCACCACTTAGCTCTTTGGTCTTCGTCTCCCTCCTTCCTTTCGTGTCCTCGGACGCGATCCCCGGTCACCCACCATGGTTGCTCGCGAATAGCTGTATGGGCGTGACCCATTGAGACGTTTCGGTATTCGTTGTAGTCAAAAAAGCGTGACGGTGGGCCCTTCTTCGCGGGTTTGCTTTAACCTACGTCACTGTGTTGCGGACGCGAAAATCTTGGGCATAATGTCGATTGCCATGAGCACTCACCCCACTACACACGGTAATGACATAGGACGGGTCCCACGCTGGAGGTTCGGACAATCATGCTTGGACATGACGGCGCAGGCTGAACGTGAATGATCACTCCCTTGCCGCCGTTTGTTTCGAGAACGAAGGTTCGCCCCGTTCTTCCCATGTAAGATATTGGAATCGTGTTAGGATAGGCTCCCGTCGAATATACTGTCTGTATCCCTTCGCGAGGAAAACAATTCCCGTTCCGTAAATCTTCCATTTCCAGCAATCTGCACCGCTTGGATACCGAGCCGGTTCTCGGAATATGTCCGATATTTCCCATTGTAGCATTGATCCGTTTCTCATCTCGAAATCGTAAGCGTTCTCGAAAACGAGCGTTGAGGGTGCCACCCAAAACTGCCATCGAGGTCCAGATGTTACCCATTTCAGAATGTAATCGATATCAAGCAAAAGTTCAACGCCGCTAAAGTGCCCTTCCGATCCTTTTTCTTGATCACGTTCCACTCGTTCATAGCGGGCTATTCCATGTAGTTGGACATCATGCCAACCCATTCGTTCGAAGTCAGCGTCTGTCCAAATCCATTTTTCTACATCGAGCTGGCGCAGGTTCTCATTGGGTGTGGTTGTGTCGCTCATAATAGTTTAAGTGGCAAACTAATGGATATTATGATATCTTCGACCGTTCGATAATGTTCTTGACCGGTATCCTCAACCTTTGTCCGTTGTCTCGTTCGATAGCTACGTGCTCCGTTGTTTCTTCAAAGACAGTCCCAACGATGACCTTGTGAATTGTCCGAAATCTCGACGTTCCCTTCACGGTCCGGTTCAACACGAGTCCCAAATCCTCGCCAAGTCCATATCCAACCCCATACGGCGGCAAGAACGACCCGGAACGACCCACCCGAACGACTGTGCGGAATGTAATTCTCTCGCGTTGTCCGGTCATTGGCCCATCAGCTACTTTCTCTTACGGAAGATTTGGGTTCCGTCTTCCAAGTTACACACGTAATCGAATCCGGACTCGACTAAGCCTGTGACATCGGAGAGGGACTTGGCGGCTTTGCAAATGAACGAGTCATCATCAGAGACTTGTAGCTGAATATACTTGAGAGTGTTTCCGATGTTCTTGTGTCCGAGTAGTCGCGAGACGTAAACGAGGTCCTTGGTTTTGTGGTATTCCGTGCTCCCCTTCCAATGCCCTAGCGTATGAAAATGAATGGCTTGGATGCGAGGGTTACCCGACTTGGTCGCTATCCGTTTCCTCGACTTTTGGAAGAGCCTACCAAAGTGATTGAGAGTCCCGTCTCTCCACACCTTCAAACTGTCCTTCGGAAGAGTGCCAAGCATCTCGACCAGGCGGGGGCTTAGCCGTAACTGTCGTGGATTGCTGTTCTTCTCTGGGGTTATTCTAACGGTCCTTTGGTCCAAGTCCAGATCGGTCCACTTGACCGCCCAAGCTTCACCCGCCCGTGCTCCAGTCTCCTTCAAGAATTGAAGGAACGAGGCGACTCTCTTCGAGCATCCGCCGATGAGTAGGTCAATCTCTCCCTCGTTCGGAAGGAAAGGAAGTTTGTCCACTCTTCGATAGCGGGGCTTGGAGAATGGTACACCTTGGAGCTTGTAGAAACTGTCGAGAACGTTCGACGCTATCTCTTTGGTTCCGAGGCACCAGTCCAGCGTTGAGAGGTAGGCTTTGACCGCCTCCGTATCCTCAAGGTTACAGTATTTTGAGAGCCGTCTCAGTATTCGAACGGACCGGTCAATACTCGACTCTCGATATCCATTCTTTCGTAAGTGGAATCCATATTCCACAATCTTCCCAAGAAAAGGTTCGTAGGTTGGGGTATGGTGCGGGAGGTGGGATTTGAACCCACGAACCCCTACGGGACAGGCGCCTCAGGCCTGCGCGTCCAAGACCCTCACAGTCGACGGGTCTCTTTGACCTGGCTTGGCAACACGAGCCGCCCCCATAACAAGGCGGACTCCCGCAAACACCAGGACATGCTCCCGCAAAGACCCAAACCCGAACGACGCCCCTAATTGGCTTTCGCCAATCAACCAATTCCATCAAAACCGGGCAATGTTTAATTGAACCTCGCCCCCGGAACCCCCTCACAATCCCCCTTATCCAAGCTAACAGGAAAAAATGTCCCCATGGCAACCCGGCGCAGAAAAACAAGACGATTACGCGGTAGCCGGTGCCACGGCTGGGGACGATCCGGACAACACCGAGACAGCGGAATGCAAGGAGGACACGGAAACGCCGGATGGAAACGCCACCGCTGGAGCAGCGTCATACGCTACGGCTGGGAGATCGGAAAAACAGGCTTCGCACCCATCAACCCAAAACACCAACGAACAATCAACATAGACCAGCTAAGCCAGAACCTCCAGACACTGTCCGAACAGGGCAAGACAAAACCGTCCGGTAACCGGATAGAAGTTGACCTCGGCCAGATAGGCTACACCAAACTGCTAGGCAACGGAAAAGTCACACAACCCCTCAGAATCATCGTCGCACAATGCACCGAAAAAGCAGCCAGCAAGATATCCCAGGCAGGCGGCGAAGTAGTACTCCCAAAACCCGCCGAAGCCAGTAAAGAAGGCTGATTCCAAACGGTCCGCTTCATCGAAATCTTCAGACCCCTAACGCGCATTCTCCCCAGTGTCCGCCCCCCTGATCGAGAGGTCGGGTTCACAGAGAAGCTGATCTGGACAGCCCTAGCGCTAGTGATCTACCTCATAATGGCGGAGACCCCGATCTACGGCGTCCCACACACCGGAGGAGTCAACGATCCCTTCGGACCCCTACGAGTCATCTTCGCAAGCCAGAGAGGCACACTTGTTGAGCTAGGAATCGGACCAATAGTCACAGCAGGACTCATACTCCAAGTCCTATCCGGCTCCAAAATGATCAACGTCGACTTCAGCAACCCAGGCGACCGGGCCCTCTTCACCGGAGCCAGCAAAGTACTCTCCGTATTCATGACCATATTCGAAGGACTCGCCTTCCTACTCGGAGGAGCATACAACGTCACAAATTCTGCTGGACAACCGATCCCGCCCAGCCTACAGAATGAATTCTTCATTCTAGTACAACTCGTATTCGCTGGAATAGTCATAATCCTCCTAGACGAAATGCTCCAGAAGAAATGGGGCTTCGGAAGCGGAATCAGCCTCTTCATCGCGGCAGGCGTCTGCCTCCAAATAGTCTGGAGCAGCCTCGGACCCATCTCCCCCGTCTCCGACGGAAAATACCTGGGAGGAATAATCGCCTTCTTTCAATCCCTAGGACCAGTACTCGCCAGTCCACTCAGTTTCACATCATGGCAAGCCGCGCTCTACAGAGGCGGCAACCTTCCAGACATGCTCGGATTCATCACAACGATAGCAGTGTTTCTAATCGTCATCTACCTCAACGGGCTGCGAGTCGAAGTACCAGTCTCCTACGCTAGATATCGAGGATTCCGAGGACGATTCCCCATCAAATTCTTCTACGTATCAAACATACCCGTAATCTTCGCAGCAGCCCTCTTCGGAAACATATTCTTCATCGGCCAACTCATCTTCAACAGATACAACCCCGGATGCTCCAACACAGGAATAAACTTCTGGCTAAGCCTAATCCCCGGATGCTACCAGTCCCAACCACAGACCGGACAACTAATCCCCATCAAAGGCTTAGCATACTACACGTTCGCTCCACGATCACTAGGAGTCGTGCTCGGCGACCCGATACGAGCAGGGGTCTACATGCTCATCTTCGTCCTTGCCTGCGTCTTCTTCGCAGTAACGTGGGTCGAGGTCGGTGGAATGGACTCGAAGACAGTCTCCAAACAACTCATCGACTCGGGAATGCAGATCGAAGGATTCCGAAGATCTGGCTCAACCATTAGACAAATCCTCGACCGGTACATCCCCGCAGTCACAGTGATAGGCGGAATCACAATCGGAGTAATAGCTGCCAGTGCAGACTTCCTCGGCGCCTTCGGCACAGGAACAGGAATCCTGCTCACCGTAGGCATTATACAGCAATACTATGAAATTCTCGTAAAAGAAAGAATTACCGAGATATACCCGGGAACCAAAGGCCTCTTGGGATAGTGAGAGGCCAAGCCTTGCAGGCAACAATCATAGTCGCCGGTGTACCCGGGGTCGGGAAGACAACAATCCTCCAAGAGCTAGAGGCTGTGGCCACGGAAAGGAAGGTTCCACTCAAGATCATCAATTTTGGAAACGTCATGAACGAACTCTTCAAAAACCGCGGGGTAGAGATTCACAGGGACCACATGCGCAAGGAGGACATTTCCCTCCAAGCTAAGATCCAGGAAGAAGCCGCCCGAATGATTTCAAAGACCCCAGGAAACTCCACCCTAGTCGTCGACACTCACATGTTCGTTAGAACCAACGACGGCATATGGCCGGGGACCCCACGAAAGGTGCTCGAAGCCTTGGATCCCAGTATGATCATATTGATAGAAGCGGATCCGGAAGAGGTCGCTCGAAGAAGAGCCGCCGACACCACGCGTTACCGTGACAGTCAGAACCTGGAAGATGCCAAGGCGGATCTGCAATGGTCGAGGAATATGGCGAGCGCAATAGCTGTCCTTGCTGGGGTTCCGATTCAGATATTGCAGAACCAAACTGGCCAGCAGCGACAATCGGCTGAGGAACTCCTAAAGATTATCGAGAAGCGTAGCTAGCTTGAGCTTCATAGACGATATCATCCACTTCCTCGGCGGTCCCGTTCAGAACCTCTGCAACCCAAACCACGTCTCGCCCGCCCCATCATGTGCTCCTCTCTCAGCTTTCATTGTACTCAGTGCCGCGCTTGTTCTCTCCCTTATTGCGATGCTAGCTAACCGGTTCCTGGTGAACTACAAGATGGTCGCAAGCTACAGACGAGAATATATGAACTGGATGAACGCCGTAAGAAAAGCCCGCAAAGACGGAGACGAAAAGCAGCTGGACAAACTGATGAAACGCCAATCAGCAGTCATGAAAATGAGCTCTAGAGCTACACTTGAGCAGCTGAAAACGTATCCCATCACAATCGTCCCGTTCTACCTGATTTACGCAGTGCTAGGCTACGCCCTATCATCAACTCCATACACGGCCTACGCCCCCTTCTTGTTTCCCTTCGCCACAATCATCGGCACTGGAGTCGCGGCCGGATTGCCTCTCTTCTTCTGGTACCTCGTCTGCTCATTTACAATAAGCATTCCGCTCTCGAGAATCTTCGGTGTCTCAGCCGCGTTCTCGATGGCACCGACAACGGGAGACACGAAATGACCAACCCGCATCAGAGGACTCACGGCCGAAGAAGGTTGCCTGTGAGGTTACCGTCAGGGAGGAGAACTCTGCATTTTGAGCCAAGAGCCCCAGCGAAGGCACAGTGTTCCCGATGTGGAAGGGAACTACATGGGGTACCGAATTCTAAGCCCCTGAGATATTCGAGAAGCGCTCGCGCCCCATCAAGGCCGTTTGGAGGAGTATTGTGCCCGAACTGTCTTTCGACGGAGGTTCGAGCCCTCGTCCGTTCTTCCAGCGTTTCAACATGATCATTACCGTCAGTGGGCCGCACGGCACGGGCAAGTCAACCTATGCTGCGCGACTTGCTAAGGCTCTACTCATCCGGCACGTTTCGGCAGGCACCGTCTTTCGACGAATCGCGAAAGAGAAGAAGATCTCTCTTGAAGAATTAGGAGAGAAGGCTCTGGAAGATCCTTCCATTGATAAGCTCGTTGACGAGAGAACTATAGCTGAAGCGGACAAGGGTAATGTTGTCATTGACGGTCAACTCGCAGGCTGGATTCTGAAAGACAGGTCGGATTTACGGATCTACCTCACCGCTCCCGAAGACATCCGTTTGGAACGAATTGCCAAGCGGGACAAAGTAGGCCTCCGAGAGGCTCGAGCGCAGACGGAACAGAGAGAATCTGTCCAGCGAGAAAGGTATCTCAGACACTACGGGTTTCAGGTTGAGGATCGCTCCATCTATCATCTCATCCTTGATACGAGTCTCGGCTCGATTGAGGACACAGCCAAGGTTCTCGTTTCAGCGGCCGCGATGGTTAGAAGAGCAAAGAAATCCCGGCGAAAATCGACGAAACCTTAAATGAGGATTTCGACCGCGAGAGCCTAGGAAGATTGTCCCGATGCCCACCATCGAAGTCGGACGCGTCTGCGTGAAAGTCAACGGTCGGGAAACGGGACAGAAATGCGTTATTGTTGACATGATCGACAAGAACTTCGTCCTAGTTACTGGGCCACAGAAGATCTCCGGCGTTCGCCGTAGAAGAACAAACGTGAAACACCTCGAACCTACCGAAGACTCCATCGATATCAAAAAGGGAGCCTCGGACGAAGATGTGGCGAAGGCAATCGGCAAGGGAAAGAAGGCCGAAGCCTTCAAAGAAGCCGTTCTGCCAAAACAGGTTCTCGTAACCGCCTGACAGGTCCAGTCTCAAGTATAGAATTCGTCTCGTCTCGGCAAACATCCATTCTTCAGTTGAGATTCTTTAAGAGATGCCGGATTCCACTGTTGCAGTGGAGATGATGAGTGTCTCAGCGGGCTCCCTGGGAAGAGCAGAGAAAGCTACTGGTCAAGCTTGAAGAGGAAACCGACCCAGCCCTAGGATGTCCGCCGACGAAGAGGCCTCTCGATCAGCATCTTCGTTTTGGACTCATCAACCTGGACAAGCCCTCCGGGCCGTCCAGCCACGAGGTTGTAGCTTGGGTCAAACGAATGTTGCGGCTGAAGCATGCCGGCCATGGCGGAACTCTAGAGACCTTCACCAGGTTGGAGCAATCCGATGGTCACAGGCGTGCTTCCTCTAGCTCTTGAAGACGCAACAAAGACAATCCAGGCCTTCCTACTTACCGGCAAAGAATACGTCTGCCTAATGGCGCTCCACGGTGAGGTGGAAGAGAAGAAAATCCAGGCAGTACTCGAAGAGTTCGTCGGGGACATTCTTCAGAGACCTCCTGTTAGAGCTGCTGTTAGGAGAGATGTGAGAAAAAGGAGGATCTACTACATTCGAGACGTTGAGATGGATGGACGCGAAATTCTGTTCAGGGTCGGATCTCAGGCAGGAACATACATTCGGAAACTAGTCTATGACATTGGCGAAGTGCTTGGGGTTGGTGCACACATGCGTGAGCTTCGACGGACTCGCGCAGGAAGTTTCACCGAAGAGGACTCATTCTCATTGTACGACCTGATGCAACTTTCAGAGGCTAACCCTGAGGAGAGAGAGATGCTAGCGAGACGAATGGTGAAACCGATGGAGTCAGCCTTTGAGTATGTCCCGCGCGTCTATATTCGTGATTCTACGGTCAGCTCAATCTGCCACGGAGCAGAACTGGCAGTCCCCGGAATAGTCCGGCTCAGTGAAGGTATTGTCCCAAAGATGCCGATCGGATTGTTCACTTTGAAGGACGAGCTCGTCGCCTTGTCAAAGGCACTCATGTCGAGCGAACAGATGATGAAGGAGGATCACGGCCTGGCCGCGAAAACTGTGAGAGTCATAATGCCCGCTGAGACCTATCCCCGTTTATGGAAAACGAAGACCGTCACAGTCAAAGCTCAGAGTTGACTTCTCAATGACCGAGAATCAAGTCTCTTTCGTCTGCAACTGTGGAGAGGAGATCGTGATGGAAGTGAAGGCTGAGGAGGAGTACAATGTTGCCTGTTCCAAATGTGGCCAGGAGTACCGTTTCTTTGGTCAAAGTGTCTTGAGATGGAAGTCAGACTAGTTAGGATAATTGGATGAGTGCTGCTGCGGTTGCTAGCCATAGGGGAATCGTGACTAGTGCCCAGATGGCTCGGTTCCAGGTCAGGACTTTCTGCCCGTCGAGTATGAAGAAGGGTATCATGTTGAAGGCTCCCAGCCAGAGATTGATGAATATAGCCCATGGGAGAAAATTGTGGCTATTAATGATTATTCCGCTGATTCCGATTACCGGAAGCGTGAAGTAGGCAAGCGCGAAGACTCCGGCCGCAGCAACGTTGACTAAGGGTCCCACGAGCGAAATGATGCCGTTGGTTTTTTTGTCCATCGCGTCACCAATGTAGCTGGATCGGGATGCGATGTAGACCGCGCCTGGGGCTGCGAAGACAAAAGTGCCCTGCGATACGGCCGCAAAAACGAGAGTCATAATTGCTCCTATAGTCCACAGTCTGAACTCGGCCCAGGCGCCGTATCTCTGCGCTGTGAACTTGTGCGCTAACTCATGGCCGAGGAAACCCGTACCGATAACAATCATGCTGAGGAGAAACACCTCGAGAAGGGCTATCGGAGTGGCAAACCACGCGAACATGTATCTCGTCGAGAAGCTTACTGCAAGGACGATCCAGGCCGTGCTGAGCGCTACCAGCTCGCGCCTCGGCATCAAGTTCATCCTTGGAGATTGAATGAGTTTTAGAGTCGTTCCGGTACGGCGCCGCTCTAGTACGATGGGCTGTCTGGGGGCGCGGGCCTGCTGGATGTTGGGGCATTCGTGATTTTCAGGGAGGCGATGGAGGACGCAGTGGGTGCGGCCGCAGTATCGGCAGACGTAGGGGATGAATTCCTCTGCTCCGCATACTGCACAGCGTTCCAAGATTGCCTCGTGTTATGGGGTGTTAGTCACTTAAAATCGTGCCTCCAAAGGAGTCTGTTGTAGTTACGAGCGGTTCGAAATCTGGGTAACGCCAGGCTTAGAATTGTTATTCCTCACGTAAATAATTCAAGGGTGGCGTCCCCCGGGCGCGAGCACTGCCATTCGCCCGTTAAGGGTTGTTGGCTGGCTCGCTCCCATCGCCACTCTCGTCAATCTTCTCAAGAAACATGCCCAGGCTTCTTCCTTTGGGGCGATTCTTGTGCGAGTTTCGCATACTGGATTCCTTGAGTTAGCGTCTCGCGCGCTTTCCAAAAGGGAAAATAGTCGGTGAAACGTTGCCCAGTTTAGCCGGGATTCCGGAGCCTGGTACCGGGCAGTCTGCCTAGCACGCGGGCCCATGTCTGGAATAGGCTCTCCTGTCAGCCTGTGCCCCTTCGGGGCGCGTGGGTTCAAATCCCACTCCCGGCGCCATTCTGATTTCCATACTGAAAGTGTGAAGGAGTTTTTTTATTTTCAGATACCCCCGGGGGGGTCGAGGAATAGTTAGTAGAAAAAAGAAAGATAAGATCTGGCAAGGAAGGTTCTAGAGCTGGAGGATGAAGAAGAAGGGAAAAACTCGGCGGTGAAGGCCGGATCTGCGTCGCGAGACTCGCGCGCATACCTTTTTTTTCTTCGACGCGCCTGCTCACGGGGTCTTAACAGGGTCTCATCGTCACGCCTTATCGCGCAAAACTGTTGTCCAGGCGATCTTGCCACTGTTAAGGATCCTCAGTTGATTTCTAGCCGTTCTCCTGGGGACTATCAGGGCGTTCACGCTAGTCTGCGTTCATGGGGACATGGATAGAGGTGGCTGTTCGGCGGGTTTCGAGCTAAGAAATTAATTGCAGGGTCAGCGCCTGGAATCTCTTGTGCGACCCCGCAATCTTGGATTCTCGGATCCGGGGCTGTTTTTCAAACTTGAAGAATTAGACGGGCGTTGTTATGGGGAAGGGTCCTTTGTGGCGGAACAGGTTTGGGCCGAACCGCGCTGAGACCCGATTCCTACTTACAGGGTCGTCGGATCTAATACTGGACCATCTAGATCCAGCTTACTGCTTCAGGCTGGGGCGGGATCGTATTACGATCTCTCTCGCAGCTTCCACCTGTCGCGGGTATTCCTTTCCTCGCCCGGAGAGTTTCTTGTCAGCCTTGTGAGCGTCCAGCTTGGCGACGACGTAGTCGACAGCCTTGTGAATATCGAACTGTTTGCAGCTGAAGACGTCGACGAAGGCTGTGTTTCTGTCCGGGAAGGTGTGAATACTAATGTGGCTTTCAGCGATTATGACGAATCCGCTGACTCCCCATTCAGAAGGATTATCGCCGGGGCGGTAGATGAAAGTGTAGGGCGGGGTGATCTTGTGCATCCCGATAACGTCGGGAAGCTCGTCTAAGAGATCATAGATGTGGGAGAGGTCGGAGAGCTTCCGACGATCACACTCCGACAAATCAAGCGTAAGATGTGGTCCAAACATTTCTGGAAGATTTTCTAGTCCGAATTTTCCGGATGATAACAATCAACGGTCAACGCGTATTTAAGAATTGTTTGCGCGCAGATCGATCGCAACAGTAATTTTTTCGCGCAAGAAATTTTTCAGTGAACGGAGAAAATTCTCTCTCCACGAACTTTTTCACCGAAAAAACGATCATCCGGTCGCTTGCGAGCAATAAATCGTAGATAAAAATTCCGCAGACAACTCCAGAATCCCACAACGAAATGTCCGCTGAGGTTGGAATGAGACAAACACACATAGTTGTAGCAAAGTTGGCGCCGCAAGAGTTCCTCGGCGTCTCGTGTACAACAAATTTGCTCGTCACTCAGACAATTTTGATGTGCGAGTTGTCGATCGCTCCGACTCTTGGGACTCTGAACTCGTGGAGCGGCTTGAACTTCTGACCAATGTTTCCTCGCTTCGACCTTGAAACCAACTGTTGACGACGGGATAACTCATCGACTTAGGGTTTCAGCCTCTAACACATAGGTTTGAGGACAGCCAGCAAGGCTAAGAGGGATCTGCAAAGTGGAAACGTTAAATTACGCGATAGGACGGGCCGATTGCTAGTCTCATAGTGAAATTATGTCCCGAGAGTTCAGGCTCATCCTCCGCTTCATGGGAACCGACATAGACGGGACCAAGAAAGTAGCCTATGGGCTCGGCAAGATACGAGGCGTAGGACCCAATCTAGCCTTTGCAGTCGTCAAAGCGGCAAAGATCAACCCGGAAGCCCGTATGGGAGCCCTCTCAGACGGTGAATTGTCGAGGGTGGAAGACGTCATCAAAGACCCTCTGAAACACGGCATACCTCCTCGAATGGTCAATCGACGTAAGGATATCGAAACTGGTCGAGATATGCATCTTGTCGGGGCCGATCTGGCTCTCAAGATCAAATCTGACATTGACCTCATGAAAGATATCCAGAGCTGGAAAGGAATCCGACACTCTCTGGGACTAAAGGTCCGGGGCCAGAGAACAAGGACGACAGGAAGATCAGGAAAGGCAGTTGGAGTGAAGAAGAAGGTCCTCATGGAAGCAGCGAGGGCGGCCGGAAAGAAGGAGAAGGAAGAGGAGAAAAAGTAGACTAGGGTAGTGCTATGGGAGACCCGCGAAAGCCAAGAAAAGCGTACCAGACGCCTCGCCACCCATGGCGAAAAGACCAGCTCGAAGAAGAACTCCACCTAGTAGGAGAATACGGCTTACGAAACAAGAGAGAACTGCGTGGCCACGAGACCGAGCTATCGCAGATCAGGGGAATCGCCAGAACACTACTCGGAGCGGAGGAAGAGGAACGGGGTCCACTTGAACGCCAATACCTGACTCGGCTGGCAAGACTCGGGATTCTTCCGGAATCAGCAACTGTCGACAATATTCTTGATCTAAACGTTAAAGATCTAATGGAACGCAGACTACAAACAATAGTGCACCGAACGGGTCTCGCGAAGTCTATCCACCAGGCTCGCCAGTTCGTCATTCATGGTCACATCAGTGTCGCCGGCGACATTGTCTCCGTGCCAAGTTATGTTGTTCAGCGCGAACAAGAGTCAAGAATAGCCTTCCACGCCCGCAGTCCCTTGAGCAATGCTCAACACCCT
>Ga0209807_1000403_pt1 | contig 19742 bp, 18 predicted proteins | sample GraSoiAngelo_154_FD_186168 | JGI IMG/M metagenome (GOLD analysis project Ga0209807, IMG submission 186168) | Grasslands soil microbial communities from the Angelo Coastal Reserve, California, USA - 14_1009_13_20cm (SPAdes) (version 2) | ecosystem: Environmental > Terrestrial > Soil > Grasslands ... | reverse complement strand
GTTCCGAGATATCGCAATCAGCGCGAATGGCGGAGAGCGATGAATACATCAGGGCGAAGGGTTTTTCTTCGCGACCTTTCCGCTCACGCAGACGAACGACCGCGGCTTCATTACGCGCGTCGACAATTAGTTGAAATCCGCCGAGACCCTTGAGCGCGACAATCTGTCCGGCGCGCACTGCGTTGGCGGCAATTCGCAATGCATCATCACGCATCGCGATCACCTGTCCATCTTCGTTCCAGAATTCCAGATGCGGTCCGCATTTGGGACAGGCGTTCGGTTGCGCGTGAAACCGGCGGTTCAGCGGGTCGTGATATTCGCGTTCGCACTCGTCACACATCACAAATTTTTTCATTGACGTGTTGGAACGGTCGTAAGGCAACGCTTCGACAATCGAAAACCGCGGCCCGCAATTTGTGCAGTTCGTGAATGGATAGCGGAATCGCCGATTGTTTGGGTCGAGAATCTCGCGCAGGCAATCGACGCAAGTCGCAATGTCGGGGAGGATGAATGCTGTTTTGTCGCCGCGCGCTTCGCTTTCGCAGATTCCAAAAGCGTCGTAGCCGATTGCATCGAGAAACGACGACTTGATGCTCTGCACAATTGCGCGGGGAGGCTTCTGGGTTTGAATCCGCTGCTGAAATTGCTCCAGAAAATTGCGATGGCCTTCGACCTCAATGAAGACGCCTTGGGCCGTGTTCGATACGTAGCCATTGAGTTTCAATTCCGTCGCGAGGCGGTAAACAAACGGGCGAAAGCCGACTCCTTGAACGGCACCACGCACGATTATTTTCAATCGTTCGCGTCTGATAGCGTCAATTTTGCGGACAGTTCGTTGCGGCGCGCTCGGCGAGCGCGCCCTACCGGCATATTTTGGCGGGACAACAATCGTTTCCATATTGCCTAACCAAAAAGTTTGTTCACGAATCCGATTTGATAGACCAGAAAAAGTCCAAAGCTGAAGCTCACCACACCGGCAACTGCACCAAGATGGCGATGCAGAAATTCGAAGCGCGCACTGCAACTGAACGGAACGGCAATCGCCGTCGTGATCAACATCATGCCAGCAATTGTGCCGGCACCGAAGATCGACAGATACATCACTGCCCACAGCGGTTCCCGAATAATCGGCAACACGAGCAACGCGATTGCAGCGGAACCTGCCAGGCCGTGCACGACGCCGATGATGGTCGGGCGCAATGCACGATAAGCTCTTGAGCCACCGAATCGTCGATCCAAACGCACAGGCGGTACGGATTCCTCGGAATGCCCGTGAGTGTCCGCGGCGTGCCCATGCGGATGCGAATGAATGTAATCGCCGTGACGGTGTGGATGTTCGTGATGCACATGCCCGGTGAACGTTGATCTTGCACGAAAGCGGCGTAAAGCGACGCGCAGGTTGAAAGCACCAAGGACGATCAACATAAGCGCGACGCAGAATTCCAGGCTCAGCCCGAGGCGCTGCGGGATGACGAGTCCGAACACAACAATAGCGCCGCCGACTACAAGGAGTGTGATGCTGTGCCCAACGCCCCAAAACATTCCTATGATCGCCGCGTGTCGAACATCGCGCTCGCGGCTCACGATTGTCGATACAGCGATCACGTGATCGGAATCTGTGGCATGCCGCATTCCGAGGAAGAATCCGAGTGCAAGAATCGAAAGGAGTGCGGTCATACGCTTGGTGCGGTGTGCGTTTCAAGGAGGCGCACGGATTTGATGGCGCAGTCATGGCCTTGGTCGGCTTCGACGGCTTTGCCACAGTGCGGGCATCGCATTGTCATGACCGGAGCGCTAGCCAGAGCCTCGTCCCAATAGTCAGGCCGGCCGCGATAAGTACAGTGCTGGCAGCTCACGATGGCTGGCACTCTCGCAATCGTAAGGATGCTGCCTTCCAACGGAGTCTCTTTAGCGATCGATTCGTAACAAAAACGCAGTTGTTCCGAATCAATGTGACTCAACTCTCCGATCTCCAGCCGAACTTCAAGGATCGTGCGTTCAGGATTGTGCGCGAAAAACTCCAGAAGCTTTTCGACGAGGCCCGACGCAATCGAAAGCTCATGCATGCGCTACGCGCCCGTTGAATCGTGAAAATGCTACAACGTTACATCGGGCGGATTCACGATTCTCGAATCTCGAATGTCGTTTCGCGGTTCTCCTCATATCGCCAATAAAGTTTCTGCGATGCGATCTGTCCCTTCGCCTGTTTTGCAACTTGTTGGGATTACCGTGATATCCGGCTTGAGAGTGTGGACGTCGTTTATCAAAGCTTCGACGCTCACGCCCATAGCATCTGCCAGGTCGATCTTGTTGATGACGACGATCTGTGCGCCGAGAAACATGTGCGGGTGTTTGCGCACCATCCAAGGCCCTTCTGTTACGCTGACTACTACCACGCGCGCTTTGGAACCCAGCGGGAATTCGGCCGGACAAATCAGGTTTCCGATGTTCTCAATGAAGATGAATTTCGCTTTGCTGATGTCGATCTTGCGCAGCCCTTTTCCGACCAGATTTGCGTCGAGATGACAGCCGTTAATCGTGGCGATCTGCACAACCGGTACGCCGAGTTTTTCAATTTGATCGGCATCCTCACTGGTCGTTGCGTCGCCATTGAAAACGGCTAGACCACACAGATCTTTTAGTTTTTCGACGAGCTTTGTAATGAGCGTGGTCTTACCGGAACCGATTGCGCCCATGAAATCGATTGCAGTGGTGCCATGTTCGTCCAGTAACGCCCGGTTTTGTCGCGCGAGTTTTTCGTTCGCTTCGAGCAGGCTGTGTTCCAGCTCGATATCGTAGATTTCGTCTGGTTGCGCTTCCAGTTTGATCATATTCCGCATGGTAGGGACGGACCGCCGGGCCGTCCGAATTGTTTCGGCGCTCCGGCGGTCGCGCCCTATCTTTGAATTGTTAGACGCATCGTTATTTGGACAGTCCAGCCAGGCCGGTTGGCGTGTGCATTTTCTTCAGCACCTTGCCGTTGCCGAGATACATGTGAACGCCGCACGGCAGGCAAGGATCGAAGCTGCGCACTGCGCGCATGATGTCGATGCCTTTAAATTTGTCCGGCCCATTCTCCTCAAAAATTGGCGTGTTTTGCACAGCGTCTTCGTACGGACCCGGCGTGCCGTAGATGTCCCGCGGAGTCGCATTCCACGGTGTCGGCGGATACGGATGATAATTCGCAATTTTGTGGTTCCGAATCACAAGGTGATGCGACAGGACACCGCGCACCGCCTCGTGAAATCCGCAGCCGATCGCTTCCTTTGGAACTTTGAACGGCGTGAACGTTTGAGTGCGTCCGGCATGTACTTCAGCCATTGCTTTCTCGACGAAATAGTACGCGCACGCTGCGGCGTACGCCTGGAAATACGTACGCGCGCGATCGCGCTCGAGTGCGTTGCTCCATTTCGGAATGCGCCAGGTGAATTCGACTTCGGGTTTGGTGGCCGTTTTCGGCAAACGGATGCGCACGGAGCCGTCGCCAGGTGCCTTAACGTACCCGATATCCACCAAACCGGACAGAGCCGTTGACCAAAGACGGGCGATAGGGCCGCCGCCGGTATCGAGGGCAAGATGATCGCCGGTGCGATTGTCGAGCCAGCGCGGGCACATGACCCAGCTATAGTTCCCCGCGAAATCGCGTTTCTGCGGCTTCGGAATTGTCGTCTGGTTCCACGGATGGCGGCGATCAATTGGATTGCCTAACGGATCGTGCGTAACGAATACTTCGCCGTTTCCGTTCTCCGCCCAGTCTTCGTAATAGGAGGAACCAAGCAGGATGCGGATGTTGACGTTGATATCGACCAGATTGTTCGTGACCAGTTTCCCATCGACGATTACACCGGGCGTGACGTACATGGCTTTGCCCCAATCGTTCATCGTTTCGTACTTGTAATCGCACTTGTAAGGGTCTTGGAACGATCCCCAGCAGCCGAGCAGGATACGGCGTTCGCCTACGCGTTCGTAGCCTGGTAGCGCCTGGTAAAAGAAATCGAATAGATCGTCGTGCAGCGGAAGGCACCGCTTCATGAACTCGGCGTATTTCGTGAGCCGAACGAGAAAATCAGTGAACACCTGGATCGACGGCACCGTTCCAACGCCGCCGGGATATAGCGTCGATGGATGCACGTGCCGGCCTTCCATCAGGCAAAACATCTCGCGCGTGTATCGACTTACTTGCAGCGTTTCGCGATAAAATTCGCCCTCGAAAGGGTTCAGCGCGCGCATGATATCGGCGATCGTGCGATAACCGTGATCCTTTGCGTGCGGCGCTTCGGTCTTCTGCGCTCGTTCCCAAACGCCGGGATTCGTTTCCTTCACCATCATCTCGCAGAAATCGACGCCGACGAGATTGTCCTGGAAAATGTTATGATCGAACATGTATTCGGCGGCTTCGCCGAGATTTACGATCATTTCCGCCAATGGCGGTGGTTTCACGTCGTACGCCATCTGTTGCGCATAACATGAACAAGTCGCATGATTATCGCCGCAGATGCCGCAGATCCGGCTGGTGATGAAATGGGCGTCGCGGGGGTCTTTGTTCAGCATGAAAATGCTGTACCCGCGAAAGATCGACGACGTGCTGTAGCATTCAACGACCTTCTTCGTGTCGAAATTGATCTTCGTGAAAATGCCGAGACTCCCGACGATCCGCGTGATCGGGTCCCAGTTCATCTCGACGATGTTTCCGCCGGGCGCGGAAGTTCCTCTTTTCGTTGTGGTAAGTACTTCGGGCATGGCTTAGCTCCTGGTTAGAAATTTCATCCGCGCTGGTGGGCGTAATACTTTGGTTTGTAACCGGTCGTCAGATCGGGTCGCGGGTGTCGCCACCTCGGTTCTTTGTTCACGGCGCGATTCGTGATCGCGCGCAGCATTCGAATAAGACGGCCATACGGCCCGATGACCGAGCTCGAGAAGGTCGCGCCAGGCGGTTCATCCATGAACGGCATGAACTTATCGGGAAACCCCGGCATGGTGCAGCCGATACAAATCCCACCGACATTCGGACAACCGCCGATCCCATCCATCCAACCGCGCTTCGTCACGTTGCAATTCACTACCGGCCCCCAGCAGCCGACTTTCACCAGGCATTTCGGTGACCCGTATTCGTGGGCAAAATCGGCCTGCTCGTAATAAGAACCGCGATCGCAGCCTTCGTGCACAGTTTTTCCAAACAGCCATGTCGGCCGCAGTTCATTGTCCAATGGGATGAGCGGCGCGAGTCCTGCGACTTGATAAAGGAGATAGAGCAGCGTCTCCATCATGTTGTCCGGCTGCACCGGGCAACCAGGTACGTTCACGATTGGTAATCCCGCTTTGCTGCGCCAATTCCAGCCGAGATAATCCGCAAGACCCATCGCGCCGGTTGGATTTCCTTCCATCGCGTGAATGCCGCCGTATGTCGCACACGTACCAGAGGCAATCACTGCCGTAGCTTTTGGCGCCAGCCTGTCGATCCACTCATTGGTCGTGATCGGTTGGCCGGTATCTGGGTCGGTCCCCATCGCCGCCCAGTACCCTTCTTTCTTGATCTTCTCATTCGGGACCGAGCCTTCGAGGACAAGCACGAATGGCTCCAGGCGTCCTTCAGCTGCCGCGTGCCAAAACTTCATAAAATCGTCGCCGACTTCGTAAGCGAGGACCGGATTGTGGAGATGCACCTTCGGCAATCCCGGAATCGCGCCCATCACTACATCTTCGATACTCGGCAAAGTGGCTGCGGTTGTTGAAATAGAATCCCCGTCGCACCCGAGGCCGGTTGTCATCCAAAGGACATGAATTTCTTGAACCTTCGGCCGATGATCAGCAAAAACTTGCGATGTTTCCATAGTCTTCCTCCCGTTTCACATCCGCAGAATTCGCGCTTCCCGGACCATCGCCGGTATCTCGCGGACGGTCAGAACCAGCACAGCCAGCAGGATTGCGCCGCCAACGACCAGCCAAGCAATGTCGCCAGCAGATCTGCTTTGCGCTGTCGAACCCGTCAATCGCTGGGCGATAGAATCCGTACGTTTTGAACAAAACAAATTCCTCATAAGCCCATTAGCAGTTGCGCTGCGTGTTTGCCGTGAAGTGAAAATGTGGACGGCGGACGAAGAGTGTAGCGCGAGTTACCACTCATCATAAGCGCATCGCACCGCAGGCGTCGGATAGTTTGAAATTTTTTTCAGATTCTGCAGCCGCCTGCAAAATCAGTTATGATTTTCTCGATCATTTTCACCGCGACTGCCACGGCGTGACGAACGTCGTCGCTCAAACCGATCATGCCTTCGTTGTCCAATCGCGCGGGCTCGCACCCGACGAGATACAAATTTTTCGCACGCCCACCAAGCGCTCGAATCAATTGCAACACGCGCACCGGCGTCAGAGCATGCGCGTCGGCAATCTCGTCTTCGCAGGTGTCAACCTTGTCCGGGTCGAGCTCGAGCAGGTAAACCGTTCCCGGTTTTTCGCCACGCGGCGCTGCGTCGATCAGGACGGTTGTGTCGTAACCATCCATAATGGCGTAAGCGAGATCGTAAGCGCGAATCCCGAAGTCAACGATGTTCACGCCATCCGGCCATGTTCGCTTCAGCAACTCTGCCGCCACTTCACATCCAAACGCATCGTCACCGAAAAAAATATTCCCGATCCCGGCAACGAGGATGCGCATGGGAGACATAGCATTGGTTAGGTCGACCCTACGTGCATCCTGCAATCGACGCGAGACTTGAAGAAAGTCGCCGCTCCGCTTTGTAAGGAAACACTTCGGGTATTTCTCCGGCTCGAAGTTTCTTCTGCATGCCACGCCAGAACTCGGGGCGGAAGACATCGGCGTGTCGCTCGAGTAAGCTGGAGCATGCCACATCGGGCAGTCGAAGGAACTGGGGAAATTCTTCTGGGAAAATGTCATTTTCGCGCACCGAGAACCAAGGTTCGGCTGCCATTTCCTGCTCGGGCGTCGTCGCCTGCGGCAGATCGCGAAAACTGCAATCGGTGAGGAAACATAGCTCGTCGTAATCGTAGAAGACGACTCGGCCATGGCGCGTCACGCCGAAATTTTTCGTCAGAAGATCGCCCGGGAAGATATTTGAGGCGGCGAGATCTTTAATTGATTGACCATAGTCCCGCGCCGCCGCGGCGATGGCTGCTTCGTTGGCTTCGAATAAAAAGAGATTGAGCGGCCGGATACGCCGCTCCACATAAGTGTGAGCGATCACGACATCTTCGTCATTGAGTCGTACTGTCGAACTCGCGTCCCGAAGTAGATCGGCTAGCAACGCCGGATCAAAGCGATCGCGCGGGATTCGTAAATGCTCGAACTCGTGCGCTTCGACCAGCCGTCCGGCCCGATCATGTTCGAAAACGAGGCGATACCGGCGCATGACATCAGCACGTGTGTTCTCCTTTGGATAATCGAAGCGGTCTTTAATCAATTTGAACACGACGTCATAGCTTGGAAGCGTAAACACGAACATCACCATGCCGTGCGCTCCTTCCGCAGTGACAAATCGATCGCTGGAGGTGCGCAAATGCCGCACGAAATCACGGTAGAACTCCGTCTTACCATGACGGTTGTAGCCAATCGCATTGTAGAGATCGATTAGCCGTTTCCGCGGCATGAGCTGATGCAAACTGCGTACGAGTTGGTATGGACATTTCGTATCGACCCGGAAATAGGCGCGCGTGAAAGAGAACAGAATGGCGAGATCAGTCTCGCCAATAAGGATTGCGTCGAGACAAATCCCGCCTTCGTCCGGCCGCCGCAAACACAACGCGAGCGCGACTGGCGCGCGGTCTGCCGAATTACGAAACGCGCGTGCGACGAGATAAGCACCACGTCCGCGGTAGAAGATGCTCCCGATCATCTCCAATTTCGGTCGCGCGTCCTCGAGCGTTTTCTGGGGCGATGCGCGAAACGCGGCTTCAACCCGTTCGGCGGCACGTTGCGCCGTCTCATTGAGCGCACACCAATCTTCCTCTGCAAAACCTATGGACGGATCCGTCAGGCTGGCGATGAGCAATTCGTGAATTGAGCCACCGGAATAAACGCGACGCGTGTCGCCCGGCACGGTCGTTGGTGCTTCGTCAAAATCGGTATCGACAAACTCAATCGACTGATCCACGCCTTCGGTGGCGAAGATTCGGCGCGTTAGCGAATTGAAAAAGCTCTCGGCGATTTCCCATTTCGTCGATGTCGCGATGAGCGAAGAGTAAACTGCTTTCATTCCCGCCCAGATGCTGCGGTCGGTGACGCGCGGGCCCATGATTTGGCTAATCCGGGTAGTGAGCTTTTCCATTTGCACCGTGTAGAGACGCAATCGCTCCGCCGCATCGGCGTAAGATCCTGACCAATCGCCGTCGATGAAACGTTCGCGGGCGCGCAACGTGATCGTCCGAAATTGCTTATCGTAATCGGCGAACCCGTGCTCCACCGTTTCCGCGCAAAGTGCTGCGAGTCTACTGGCCGTAAGTACGGCGCTTTCAGGAGAGGCCGCGCTAATCACGGACATTTGATGGTTTAATGGAACTGCTCTTGTTCGGTGGAGCCTTGCAATGCGATCGTCGAGCTTTTCCTACCAGCAATCACTTGCGCCACCTCATCGAAATAACCGGCGCCGACCTCACGTTGGTGTTTGGTCGCGGTGTAACCATCGGCCTCGGCGGAGAATTCCGCTTCCTGCAGCTCTGAATAGGCGGACATGCCGCGATCCTTGTAACCATGCGCCAGCCGGAACATGGCATAATTTAAGGCGTGGAAACCGGCGAGCGTGACGAACTGGAATTTGTAGCCCATCGCCCCCAGTTCACGTTGAAACTTTGCGATACTTCCGTTATCGAGATGCAAGATTATCACTTCTTGTATTGGAGCAAGAAAGAATCAAGATTTATAACATGCCCACATTTCCGGAAGAATGTGAAGATTGAGGAGGGGTCAAGAGCATTCGACGAATGCAACGGTTTAGTTCAACGCGCGTTTATCCGCAATGGGTCCAGATCCCCCGGGAGCATAAGTTTTGGGGTACGAGAGGCAGATGACTCGAAGACTCGATTACCGCGACAGCGTGCTTAAGGCGTACGCCGAGGTCTACACCCCGGCGGCGCTTGAGGCGTTGGAGGTTCTGGCGCCGCTCAACCGTGACCAGCACGAGCTGATGGCAAGGCGCATCGCGCGGCGACTAACGCGGGAGCGCTGCCGGCAGCGCATTGCCTTCCTCGATCCCCAGGCGCTGATTCCGCGCACGGGCATCCGCGTTCAGGACGCCCGCGACGGAAACTTCGACGGAAGCGAGATCCCGGCCGATCTGATGCGCCAGTGGATCCAAGGCACCGGGCCGGCCGCTCGGCCACGGGCGAACACCGAGAGCGGCCTGCGCAACATCGCTTACGCTTTGCTCTCGGGCGCTGACGGCTGGATGTTCGATGGCGAGGACGCCCTCGGGCAGGTCGATACCATGTCGCTCGACAACCAGCGCAACCTGCAGCTCGCGATCGCCAAACACCCACGCTTCCTGCGCGTCGCCGAAAAAGTCAGCGCCGAGATGAATCATTGGGCGCAAGGCTTTTTCGGGCGACCCATCATCGCCGACTGGCGCCAACAGCTCGACTTCACCACCAAGATCTTTCGCGCGCGTGGTCTGCACCTCGACGACCGCCACGTGGGCGAGAAGGACGGCAGCGGCTTCTCTGCCTCGATCATCGATGTTGCGCTCTACGTGGTCAACAACCACCAGCGCCTACGCGACTCGGGGGCATCGATCGTCCTGTACCTGCCGAAGATCCAGACCGCCGAGGAGGCAGCGCTGTGGAACGACTTGCTCGCGGCGCTGGAGCAGCATCTCGGGCTACCGATAGGCACGATCAAGGTCTACGTCCTCGTCGAGCAGATCGAGGCGTCCTTCCAGTTGATGGAGATCCGCGCCGTCCTCGGCCGCCACTTCGTCGGCTTCAACACTGGGCGGTGGGACTACATCAACAGTGTCGCCGACGCGATGGTGTGGGATCCGGGCTTCGTCAACCCCAATATCGACGCCATCGGCATGACTTACGGCTACATGCGCAATTATGAGGACCGCGTCCGCCGGGCCGTGAACACGCCCGATCGGAACGGCCGCCGCGCTCTGTGGCAGGGCGGTATGGAGCCCAACATCCCGGTCGGTTCCGCAGCGGGTGTCGCCGCAGGCATGCGCAGGGCCAAGGGAGGCGGCGAGCGCGAGCAACTTGCGGGCGCGAGCGGCAAGTGGGTGGCGCACTGGAAGATGGTGCACATCGTGCGACCGGTATGGGATGAGGTCGGCGCGGACAACCAGCTTGAACGCAAGTTCCCGCCACTCACCCATACGCAGGAGGACGCTGACGGGCTGGTGCTGCTCGAGCCGGCGCCGCGCACCGTCCGGGGCGCTCGCGACTTGCTGAGCGTCGCCCTGCAGTACGGGAACGCCTTCGAGCGGGGTTTCCAGGCCGCGGCGCTGAAGCCGGCGGACTTTTTCGGCAACGACGACGTGCTCTATTTAATGGAGGACATGGCGACCGGCGAGATCCGGGTCAGCATCCTCTGGGAATGGCTGCACAAGGGCGCGCAACTCACCGAGGATGACCCGAAGACGAGCGTCAAAGCCGGCGATACGTTTGATTTGGCGCTTTTTGCCCGCCTGCTCGATGAAGAATACGAGAAGCTGCTCGTTGCCCGTGACCGCGACGTCCACGACGATTCGAAGACGACCACGCTGCCCATCGCACGCGAGATCGTCGCTACCTACGTGACCAATCGCGCCAAGCTGCCCTGGTACATCGATCTCCTGAACCTGAACCTGAACAATCACGATCTCGCCAATGCCAGATCCCGCATCCGGTCCTACATCGAGGCCTTCGAGCGAGACGGAACGCGGATCACAGAGAATCTCGATTTTGTTGTCTGAACCAAAGAGTTCCCTTATGAGATCGTTCGAACGAGAAATCAACGAGACCCAAGAGTGGTTCGACAGCCCTCGATTCGCGGGGATCGTTCGCCCGTATACCGCGCGTCAGGTGGTCGAGCAGCGCGGCACCATCCGCCACGACTACACGATAGCGCGTGAGGCGGCCGCAGCGTTTTACGATCGCTTGCGCGAACTTTTGGCGGAGCGCAAAAGCATTACCACTTTTGGCCCGTACTCGCCGGGGCAGGCGGTGGCGATGAAGCGGATGGGGATCGAGGCGATCTATCTCGGCGGCTGGGCCACCTCCGCCAAGGGCGGAACGAGCGAGGATCCGGGACCCGATCTCGCCAGCTATCCACTCAGCCAGGTGCCCGACGAAGCAGCGACGCTCGTGCGCGCTCTGCTCTCGGCGGATCGCAACCAGCAGTATCTGCGTTCGCGGATGACTGAGGCGCAGCGCGCCGCGAGGAACGCTCGGGATTTTCGGCCGTTTATCATCGCCGACGCCGACACCGGCCACGGTGGCGATCCACACGTGCGCAACCTGATCCGCCGCTTCGTGGAAGCCGGCGTTCCGGGCTACCACATCGAGGACCAACGTCCGGGCACCAAGAAGTGCGGCCATCAGGGCGGCAAAGTGCTTGTGGCGCAGGACGAGCAGAACAAGCGACTGAACGCAGCCCGCTTCCAGCTCGACGTCATGGGCGTTCCCGGCCTCATCGTCGCCCGCACCGACGCCGAAGCCGCCAACCTGATCGAAGGTCGGGGCGATGAACGGGATCAACCCTTCCTGGTTGGCGCGACCAACCCTAACGTGCCAGCCTACAAGCCGTGCTTCCTGGCGTTGATCCAGCATTTTCACGAGCTGGGAGTCGCTGAACTCACCGGCTATCTCCTCTACGCCATACCGGCCGGCGAGCACACCGTCGCCCGGGGATGGCTGGAGCGCCGGGGCATTCTGGCGCAAGCCGCCCAAGCCGTGGCGTCGTTGCGGGAGGGGAAAGAGACCTCGATCGAAGCGATGTTCGACCGGATCACCACCCGCTTCCTCGACGCCTGGGAAGACGACGCCGAACTGAATACCTTCGGGGATGCGGTTGCCGAAGTGATCGAATTCCGCTCGAGCGAAGGTGAACCGGTCGAGACAAGCGTCGACGACTGGCGGCGCTTCGCCGCGCGCGCCTCGCTCTACTCCGCCCGCGAGAAGGCGCACGAACTCGGCATCAACGTGGACTGGGACTGCGAGGCGGCCAGGACGCCCGAAGGGTACTACCAAGTGCGCGGCGGTATTCCGTACGCCATCGCCAAGTCGCTTGCGGCGGCGCCCTTCGCCGACCTGCTCTGGATGGAGACCAAGACCGCCAACCTCGATGATGCGCGCGAATTCGCCGAGGCGATTCACTCGGAGTTTCCAGACAAGATGCTCGCCTACAACCTCTCGCCGTCGTTCAATTGGGACACCACCGGCATGAGCGACGAGGAAATGCGAAGCTTTCCCGAGGAACTCGGCAAGCTGGGCTTCGTCTTCAACTTCATCACTTACGGCGGTCACCAGATCGACGGCCTCGCCGCCGAGGAGTTCACCTTGGCCCTCAAGCAGGACGGCATGCTCGCCCTCGCCCGCCTGCAACGAAAACTCCGCATGGTCGATTCTCCTTACGGCACGCCCCAGACGCTCGTCGGCGGACCGCGCGCGGACGCCGCATTGGCCGCTACGTCGGGACGCACAGCGACGACCATGGCAATGGGTAAGGGCTCGACCCAGCATCAGCACCTGATACAGACCGAGGTCCCCAAGAAGCTCCTTGAAGAGTGGCTGGCGATGTGGACGCGGCACTATAAACTCCCAGGCAGGCTCCGCGTCCAGATGCGGCCCCAGCGCGCCGGCTCGGAGTTGCTCGAACTCGGAGTCTACGACGAGGGAGAGGAGAAGCTCGCCAACGTCATCTTCTCCCCCATCCACGACCGGCGTGGCCGTAGCATCCTCTCGGTGCGCGACCAGAACACCTTTGCGGAGTCGCTGCGCAAGAAGCGCCTAATGACCCTCGTCCACCTTTTCCTGGTCCACCGTTTCAAGGCCGCCTCGGTGCACTACGTTACCCCCACAGAGGACAATCAGTACCAGGTCGAAAAGATGAGGTCTCACGGCATCTTCAGCGAGGTCAACACCGAGGTCGGCCAAATCATCGTAGCCGACGTCAACCGCCAGCGGATCTCCGAGTTTTTAGCGCCGAATCAGGAGGCGTTGTGGAGGCTGATTCGCAAGGAGAGATAGGGGGTTCACCCGCAACCCCCGCTCGGTACGTGGATGTAAGATGTCGTTTAATCGTTATGCTGGTTATCTTGCTGGTCCTTTTGCGGAAACGCAATGGCTACAACGTTCTACGGAACGTGCAAAATTAATTAGGGCGAACCGTCAGCGTTCTATCAACGGTTCAACTTCATCCGCACCATAAAAGAAGCGGTGACCGATGTGGCGCATCATGCCAATGTCTTTCCCCGGATCATCCTCCAGCACGACCGCAAAGTGCACATTTTTGTCCACGTCTTCCTCGACTGCTTCGATGATCGCGATCTTTCCATTGAGGGCGATATCCATCACATCGGCGCGTCGCTTCGGACAAATCCGCACGCGGTCGCCGGCCTTCAGCGTGACACCATTCACAGCGGCGCTCTCTCGGCGCTGCGCGGGATTGAAGAATTCCTCGTTGCTTTTCCGCACTTCCCGGAGGGTCCCATGCATTTTCAAGAATTGTTCCGGCCGCAAATTCTCGGCGCGCTCGAGAATCTTGCGCGCCTGTTCGTCCACGCGCCGCATCTCGATTTTTTCTCTGTCGCTAAGCGCTTGCACACGGAGCGTCAATAGCTCGTCGATCTCGGTGCTGTCGAACAAGTCACCGGCGCTCTCCGGCGCGATCTGCGGATAATCGTAAAGGATGATTGGCGACGAAAGCATCGTGTCGCGCTCTTGCTTTTCTTTCTCGCCCACGAGCACCGGCCATGTGCCGGTATTGCGGCACGCTCCCGCTAGCTCGACGCAATCCGGGTCCGGATCGAGCAATGAAACGAACGTGCCGCCGGGCACCTGTAAAATCGTGTGCGTGGACGCAAACGTTCGCATCAACACTGTATCGTGATTGTCCTTCTCTGCAGGCAGCGGTGTATCGTTGAAAGTGCGAGCGCTGATTTTCAGAACGGACTGTTCGAGAGGCCGCGTCTCGAGTTCGATCCGGCCGCAGATCATTTCGTTCCGCCGGATTATTGCCCCGTCGATTGAATGGCTGGCGGGAAACGTAAACTCATGCACCCGTTTGATGGACGCGTTCAATGGAATCGGCGAGAGTTTTACTTCCCGCTCGATTGCCTCAAGCCAAACCTGCGCAAACGCATCGCTTGCCCCGGCAACCGGAGCGGTTGCCTTACAAACCTCGCGCGCAAGCGGCTGTAGAAACCGGACGGTAATTTCGAGTGCGGCGTCGTGCGATTCATTACGCACGAGGCATTCGGTTTGCATGAGGCACGGTTCGCGCCCGTTTTGCGCGTCGCTGTATTCCTGCGGATAAATTCGGCCAAACGTGAATCGCTCGCGTTGATTCTTTTTCGACGACGCTCGATAGGGATAGAGGATGTAACCCTCGTAGAGAACAGCGTTAACGATTTTATCAACCAAATCCCGGTTCATAACCTGATCATTCGGATTTCGTCATTTTTTCGCCATCGCTGTGACCCAGCAGGCGTTCCATCGCCTGTTCCCAAGTAGCGAAACCGTGGTGGCGCTTGAATTCATAGAGCCGGTCGAACACATCGCGGTCGAGCCACATGAAAGCGGTGTTCGGGTAATGGCGATCCATCATTTCGCGCCACACGCCGATCGGCATTCGCCATGCAGCTTCCTTTTCCCAGGAAATCTGCTGGATTTGCAGCCGACCGTCTGGGTCGGAATAAAACACAGTGCCGCTGAACAGAAACAGCAACGGCACTTCGCCGTCTTCGAGCGCATAGAAGTATTTCGTGGCCGCGACGTTCAGGTCAAACGTGCAAGGGACAGCAAGCACGGCTTCGGTCCGGTCGGCAAAGGCGGGCACAACGCAGTTCGCATGCGCCAACAGTCTGTTGCGCAAGGTCTGCCCCCAATCTTCCGGCCTGCCGAACAACTCGCGAAGTTTCTCTTTCTCGCTCGGCGTGTATGCGCGCTGTGGCGATTGAATCTGTATCTGCGCATGCAGCATGACGCTCTGAATTTTGTCTCCAGGTGTCTGGTTGACGATCTCGATCTTGAAATGCAACAACGGCGTCAGCCCACGCGCTGCGGCATCTACGCCAAGCACTTTGAAATCGAGATCAGGCATTTGTTAGGCCTGTAAAGAATTCGTCAATCTCGCGCCAGACTTCTTCGCCGCCGGAGAGACCTTTCCAGTGTTTGCGAATCGTTCCGACCAGCTCGTAACACTTATCGATCGGCGCGATGAAATATGCGCGCTTGTCGCCCACCCGGTTCGCCAGCAGCGCTTCGACGTCTGGTAGCATTTCGCTCAGATCTGGATTGCTCGCAGCGAGCGACTCCCATGCAGTCAGCGGCAAGAGCGACTCAGTCGCGCCCGCCGGGCTCGGATACATCGCGGTCATTTTCCCGAAAGGCGTCGAATAAAAAAAGAACGCGAGATTGATTGGCAACGCCAGCGCCTCCCACTCAGAATCACTGATTTGGAAATTGGGCAGCGCGCGTGCGTCGCGCGGAATCAGCTTGAATCGCCCGTCAATGACGTTTTGGAACCGCAACGCACACGGGTCACACGCGCAAACGATTTTGCGCGACGGCGTCTCGAGCAGATGCCGATGCTGCGAAGAGAGCGAAATGCTGCATAGCTCGCATCGTTCCCCTTCGACAACAGTCCTCGCGGGCGCAGCGCTGGCAAATTTCCGCAGCGCCCCTAACGAAGATTCGGCTGTGTGCGGCATCACGCCGGCGGGATACTTGGCATGTCAGGGTGAATCGGGCCGTGATGCTCCGGGTTAATCCCGGTGGAATCGCGCGCGGTCCGATAGTACCTGCGATCTTCTGCGCGACCAGGCTCGTGCCCTTCCAGCGCTTCTTCTTCCCCTCTTCTCATGCCAGGGACGTGAACCGGTTTGGGTGGTTCGCTCATACATTTACTCCTGCTGCTATTGTTTCCGAATTGAGGTTGGATTCCGGACATTCCTCGAATTTAGGGACAAACCCGACCGGAACAGACGCGCGATCAATTGCTCCTTCCACTTCGAGTGCGCTGACATCGGGCGCCGCTGCGTAGATCGCTTGTTCGATTGAGGATTTCAGAGTAACCTGGGATGAAGGACAACCATGGCAGTTTCCTTCCAGCCGCAGCCTGACCACGCCATCCGGCGTCACGCCGATGAGATCGACATCCCCGCCATGCAAACCAAGGCGCGGTTTGACCGACTCAAGCGCGTAGCGCACTCGCGTCTCCAAATCGAGTGGATGCAGCCCGTGAAGCACCAAAAGATTCGAAATCAATGGATCGTCGGCCAGACAATCGATTAATTGCTGACCGGTAAACGCGTTGTGGTGAATTGAATCCAACACACGCTCGAGCGCGTCGGCATGCATCTTCAACACGATCTGCACCAGTTCGCGTGCCTGTCGGCATATTGGCGAGTCCGCCGCCTTGTCCAACGCATGAATCAGTTCCTCCATGCGGCCAAGCTGCCGTTGAAACTGCGAATCGATCATTTCCCGGGCGCGTTCTGTATGTAGATCGGTCGCCGAGACTCGACTGCGTGGTAAAATCTCAAGCGCTCAACTCACGGCGCACCATGGAATTGTTCGGGCGGCACTTTATGGCTCGATGTTGGCTGGAGAAAATTGCGGGTGAAATAGTCGCCCAGCGTGAGGCTGAAGAGAATCAATAGCCAGATGATTCCAGCGGTGGCCGCGAGATGCAGAAGACGACTGCTTCCCTTGATGTGCATGAAGAAGAGCGCCACGAGCAAGGCTTTCGAAATCGAAATTGCCAACGCCACCACCAGGTTGAACGAGCCCAGATTCACGTAACCAATGCTCCAAGTCAGCGCCAGCAGCATCATGAGCGCTGCGCAAATTGTCCAATAGACCTTGGGTGAATGCGTGCTCGTTTCCATTATCGGTGTCCCGCCAGATACATCAGCGGAAAAAGAAAAATCCAGACGATGTCCACGAAATGCCAGTAAAGCCCTGCCACTTCGACAGGCGTGTGATGCCCAGCAGTAAATTTCCCAAGCCACGCTAGAACAGCCAGCGTCAGCAGGACGAAGATGCCGACCGTGACGTGAATGGCATGCAAACCCGTCATCGCAAAGTAGAGCCAGAAAAAAATTTCAGCATGCGATCGATTGGCTTCGTGCCATTCAAAGTGCGAACCGGGAACGAGGTACTCCACGAAATCCTTATGGTACTCGACGCCCTTGATGGCCATGAAGACGATGCCCAGAAATGCTGTGCCCAGGAGTAGCCACACGAGTTGTTTGCGGTTTTTGAACTCCGCCGCGCGAACGGCAAGCGCCATTAATGCGCTACTGAATAAAAGAACTGCGGTGTTAGTGCCGCCCAGGACCACTTCGGTGTGATGACTCGCAGCGGCAAATGTATCTGGATAGAGGCTCCGATAAACCGTGTAACCCAGGAACAATCCACCGAAAAACAAAACTTCCGTCGCCAGAAAAATCCACATCCCGAGCTGTGCAGCGTTGCGCTGTTGCTCGATATCGTCGAACTGCTCGTGAACGAATGATGTGGCCCCAGTACTCGTCACATTCATAATGGTAGGGACGGACCGCAGGGCCGTCCGAAACGTCGCGGCGCGCCCGGCGGTCGCGCCCTACCTAGGTTGGTTGACGCTTCAAATGGCGGCAAGATCAAGATCGACATCTTTTTCGGCTGAATACATGTAAGGCGGCCCAGTTACAACCGGCGTCTTTTTGAAGTTGTGCTTTGGCGGCGGCGAAGGTGTTTGCCACTCCAGGCCGGTCGCACGCCACGGGTTCGGTCCTGCGGCGCGGCCGCGTTTGATGGACCAGATGAAATAAATGAACGGCAGCAAATATCCGACGCCCAGAATGGATGCGCCTGCTGTCGACAGAACATTGAAAACCTGAAACTCCGGCGGATACGCGTGATAGCGTCGGGGCATGCCGAGATAACCCATCACGAACTGCGGAAAGAATGTCAGATTGAATCCGAGAAAGGTGGCCAACGCCGCCAGCTTTCCCCAGATCTCAGGATACAAACGGCCGGTTATCTTCGGCCACCAATAATGCAGCCCGCCCATGAACCCGGTCACCATCCCTCCGACCATGATGTAATGGAAGTGCGCCACAACGAAGTACGTGTCGGTCACATGAACATCCACTGCGAGCGCGGCAAGAAATAATCCGGTCAACCCGCCGATGGTAAACAGCCCAATAAATCCGAGTGCATAGAGCATCGGGGTGGCGAAATGGATCGAGCCCTTGTGCATGGTTGCGGTCCAGTTAAACACTTTGATTCCCGAGGGAACGGCCACGAGAAAACTTAGAATTGAGAAAATCATCCCGGCGTAGATCGACTGGCTGGAGACAAACATGTGATGACCCCAAACCATGAACCCCAGCACGGCGATCGCCATGCTCGCACAGGCGATCCAGCCGTAACCGAAGACACGTTTGCGCGAGAAGCAGGTGATCAATTCACTCACTACGCCCATACCCGGCAAAATCATGATGTAAACGGCCGGATGCGAATAGAACCAGAACAGGTGCTGAAAGAGAATTGGGTCGCCGCCGAGTTTCGGATCGAAAATGCCGACGCCCCAGAACCGTTCGACTGAGATGAGCGCAAGCGTGATCGCGAGAACGGGCGTCGCCAGCACCAGAATTAGGCTGGTCGCATACAGTGACCAGACAAAGAGCGGCAGCCGGAACCACGTCAGTCCTGGCGCGCGCATTTTGTGGATGGTGACCATGAAGTTCATGCCCGTGATGATGCTGGAGAAGCCGACAATGAAAACGCCCGCCGCCATCGAGATCACATGCGAGTTTGCGTAGGTGGTGCTGTAAGGCGTGTAAAACGTCCATCCCGTATCCACGCCTCCGCGAAAAAGCGACCAGAGCGCCACCGCGCTTCCGAGAATGAAGATGTACCAACTCATCAAATTCAATTTGGGAAACGCCACATCGCGCGCTCCGATCATCAGCGGCAGAATAAAATTACCTAGCACCGCGGGGATCGATGGAATGAGGAAAAACCAGACCATCAATACGCCGTGGATGGTAAAAAGTTTGTTGTACGTTTCGGAGGTCACCAGATCGCCCTGCGGCGTGAGCAACTCGATCCGCATCAACGCCGCCGCCACACTGGCGATGAAAAAGAAAATGATGATTGTGCAAAGATAGAGAATGCCGATCCGTTTGTGATCGGTCGTGAGCAACCACGAGCGCACCGAGTGATCACTGAGATAATTCTCCGGCGCAATCTCGCCTTCGGTTTTGATATCGATTTCAGTAGCGCTAATCATGGGAAGCAATCCCTCACCTCCATCCTCTCCGTTTAAGAAGGAGAGAGGCGGATCAATGCGACCCTCGCAGTCGCGGCGGCAGCCTTCGTAACCGTTGCAACGCCCTGCCGCATCCGCCTCTCCCCGTTCTTGGGGAGAGGATTGAGGTGAGGGGTTTCGATGACACTCGTCATCGCGGCGGCGGCTCCTGTTGGCCTATCGCTTTCACATAAGCGATCAGCTGCATGATTTCTTCTTCGCTCAACTGCCCGGCGAAACTCGGCATTATGTTGTCGTACCCGGCGGTGATTTGTTTCGCCGGCTGCAAGATTGA
>Ga0209807_1000402_pt1 | contig 19750 bp, 16 predicted proteins | sample GraSoiAngelo_154_FD_186168 | JGI IMG/M metagenome (GOLD analysis project Ga0209807, IMG submission 186168) | Grasslands soil microbial communities from the Angelo Coastal Reserve, California, USA - 14_1009_13_20cm (SPAdes) (version 2) | ecosystem: Environmental > Terrestrial > Soil > Grasslands ... | reverse complement strand
TCCACGGCGTGCCGGAATACTCCAGCACCGCCGGGCCCTCGAGCACGCCGTAGCGCGTGGCGTCGCCGGCGCGGAAGCGCACGATCAGCATCAGGCGATCCCGAGCACGTCGTGCATGGAGTAGAGACCGGGCCCGCGGCCGGCGACCCAGCGCACCGCGCGCAGCGCCCCGCGCGCGAACATGTCGCGACTGTGGGCCTTGTGCGTCAGCTCCAGGCGCTCGCCGAGCGTGCCGAAGGACACCGTGTGCTCGCCGACCACGTCGCCCGAGCGGAGTGACATCACGCCGATGTCCTTGCCCGGGCGCTCGCCCGGCAGACCCTGCCGGCCGTACACGCCGACCTGCTTGAGATCGCGGCCGAGGGCCCGGGCGACGATCTCGGCCATGTGCAGCGCGGTGCCGCTCGGCGCGTCCTTCTTGTAGCGGTGGTGCGTCTCGGTGATCTCGACGTCGTAGTCGTCGCCGAGGACCTTCGCCATCGTCGCGAGGAGGGAAAAGGCCAGGGTGACGGCCACCGACATGCTGGGCGCCACGAGGATGGCGGCCTGGCGTGCGAGCGCGGCCATCTCCTCGCGCTGCGCGCCGGAGAAGCCGGTGGTGCCGATGACGGCGCGCCCGCCCGCGCGGGCGACGAGGCGCGCGTGCTCGAGCGAGGCCTCGGGCACCGAGAACTCGACCAGCACGCGGTCCCGCGTGAGGGCGGCGCCCGCGTCGGCCGTGATGGAGACACCGAGCTTGCCGACGCCGGCCGTCTCGCCGGCATCGCGGCCCACGGCGCGATGGCCCGGCGCCTCCAGCGCCGCCGCCACCCGCAGCCCCGGCGCCTCGCCGTGCAGCGCGACGATGCGCGAGCCCATGCGCCCGGCCGCGCCGCCAACTACTATATTTATATTTACCGCCGGGGCGCCTTCGCGGGGCTCCGGCGCCGCGGCGGCCGGGCGAATGTCGGTCATCGGTGAATTATCTTTACCGCCGGGGCGCCTTCGCGGGGCTCCGGCGCCGCGGCGGCCGGGCGAAAATTGGTCATCGTGGCGCGAGGAACGCCGCGGCTACTTCACGAGCCCGTACGGCTTGAGCACGCCGCGCAGCGTCTCGCGATTGGCGTCGCTCATGCGGCACATCGGCAGCCGGAACTCCGGCTCGAGCATGCCCGCCATCGCCATCGCTTCCTTGATGGGGATGGGGTTGGTCTCGAGGAACGCCACCCGCGCCAGCGGGAAGAGCCGGTGATGCAGCTCGCGCGCGCGCTTCCAGTCGTTGTCGAGCGCGGCGTGCACCATGTCCGCGGTGTCCTTGGGCACGATGTTGGCGATGACGGAGATGACGCCGTGACCGCCGACGGCCATGAGGGGCAGGGTGAGGCTGTCGTCGCCGGAGAGGACGGAGAAGCCGGGCCCGCACGACAGCACGACCTGCGTCATCTGGTCGAGGTTGCCGGAGGCCTCCTTCACGCCGCGCACGTTGTGGCAGTCGCGGGCCAGCCGGGCCATGGTCGCCGTCTCGACGTTGATCGCCGTGCGGCTCTGGATGTTGTAGACGACGATCGGGATGGCCACCGACTCCGCCACCGCGCGGAAGTGCCGGTAGAGGCCCTCCTGCGTCGGCTTGTTGTAGTACGGGTTCACGACGAGCGCGCCGTCGGCGCCCGCGCGCTCGGCGTGCCGGGTCAGGTCGAGCGCCTCCGCGGTGGCGTTCGAGCCGGTGCCCGCCAGGACCTTGATGCGCCTGCGCGCGGCCTGGACCACGACCTCGATGACGCGCTTGTGCTCGTCGTGCGAGAGCGTCGGCGACTCGCCGGTGGTGCCGCAGGGGACGAGCCCGTCGGTACCGTTGGCCACGTGCAGCTCGACCAGCTCGCGCAGCTTCGCCTCGTCCACCTTGCCGTTCCGGAACGGCGTTACCAGCGCGACGAACGAACCGGTGAAGATCGGGTTCATACGGTCGTCTCCCCGGCCACCAGGTCTTCGAAGGTCTCCCGGCGGCGCACGATGGTGTAGCGATCGCCGTCCACGAGCACCTCGACGGGCCGTGGCCGCGTGTTGTAGTTGGACGCCATCGCGAAGCCGTAGGCGCCGGCGCTCAGGATGGCGAGCAGGTCGCCCTCCTCCGGCCGCGGCAGCGCGCGGTCCTTGGCGAAGAAGTCACCGGACTCGCAGATCGGTCCCACCACGTCCGCCGTCTCCACGGGGGCTCCGGCGGGTGCCTCGGCCACGGGCACGATGGCGTGATAGGAGTCGTAGAACGCCGGGCGCACGAGGTCGTTCATGGCCGCGTCGACGACCACGAACGTCTTCGCGTCCGTCGGCTTGTGGTAGAGCACGCGCGTGAGCAGCGCGCCCGCGTTGCCCACGATCGAGCGGCCCGGCTCGAGCAGCACGGTCACGCCGAGCTCCTTGAGGGCGGGCAGCAGCACGGTCGCGTACTCGGCGTGGGTCGGCGGCGTCTCGTCGTGGTACCGGATGCCGAGGCCGCCGCCGACGTCGATGGTGGTGATCTCGATGCGCCGCTCGCGCAGCTGCTTGACCAGCGCCGCCACGCGCGCCACCGCGTCGCCGAGCGGCGACGTCTTGGTGAGCTGCGAGCCGATGTGCATGTCGGCGCCGACCACGTGGATGCCCGGCAGGCGCCCGGCCTCCTCGAACGCGGCCAGCGCCTGAGTGTACGGGATGCCGAACTTCGCGCTCCGCAGCCCGGTGGCGATGTACGTGTGCGTCTGCGGGTCCACGTCGGGGTTCACGCGCAGCGCCACCGGCGCCCGCATGCCCATCTCGCGCGCCACCTCGTCGAGCGCGCGGAGCTCGCCGACCGACTCCACGTTGAACAGGAGGATCTCGGCCTTGAGGGCGTCGCGCATCTCGTCGCGCGTCTTGCCGACGCCCGAGAAGATGATCTTCTTCGGCGCCACGCCCGCGCGCAGCGCGCGGTGCAGCTCGCCGCCCGAGACGATATCGGCGCCGGCGCCGACCTTGGCCAGCGTGGAAATCACCCCGAGATTCGAGTTCGCCTTGATCGAATAGCAAATGAGATGCGGGACGTCCTTGAACGCGTGGTCGTAGGCGGCGTAGCTCGCGAGCAGGGCGGCCTTCGAGTAGACGTAGGCGGGCGTGCCGACGGCGTCGGCGAGCTTCGTCAGCGGCAGCATCTCGCAGCAGAGCTGGCCGTGGCGATACGGGAAGTAGGTGGTGGGGGTCATGTGCAGGAAATCGTTGCGCACCGAGGGCGGGAAGTCAAGGCACGGTGACGGTCACCTCGTTCGACGGACGGCTCTCGTTGGCGCGCGCGCTGGCGTCCTGCGCGGTGACCAGGTAGCGGTAGGTGCCCGGCGGCACGCCGCGGTCCACGAACGTCGTCGTCGGCGGCCGCACGGAGCCGATGCGGGCCAGGGGCGCGCCCCGCGCGCCGCGGTAGACGACGTACGCCGCCACGTCGGGCTCCGGGCTCGGCCGCCATGACAGGCGCACCTCGCCGCGCGACGGCAGCGCGGCGAGATCGGTCACCGGCGCGGGCGGCGTCGTCTTCGTGGGCGTCACCGCGACACGCTCGCTGGCCTCGCCGGCGGCCGTGACCGTGTCCGCCGCGCGGATGGCGCGTACGGCGTAGTAATACGTCCGATCGTTCTCGACGCCGGGGTCCTCGAACGACGTGGTGCCGCGCGGCGTACGGCCGACCGGAGAGGGCTCGGCGCCGAGATCGCCGGCGCGCAGCACCTCGTACGCGAGCGGATCCGTCACGGGCGTGCCGTCGACGAGCCGCGTCGGCGGCTGCCAGGACAGGCGCGCGGTGTGGTCGCCGGGCTCTGCGCGCAGGGCCTGCGGCGCCTCCGGCGGCGCGACGTAGGTGATCGACACGCGGGCCGACGGCGGGCTCGTGCGGCCCTGCGCGTCGGTGGTGGTCGCCACGTAGGTATAGCGACGCCCGTAGGCGAGATCCCGGCGGTCGAGGTAGACGATGCGGTTGCCGCGAAGATAGGACGACGGCGGCTCTTGCAGGCGGAACGTCGCGATTTCCGTATAGCCGGCCACGCGATCGTGGCTCAGCAGCGCCGCCCGCGGATCGCCCTTGCCGGCGTCGTCCACGCGATAGAGCCGCGCGACGCCCGGCTCCAGGATCCGCTTGTGGCTGACGCGGCGGCCCGGCACCGTCCAGGCAACTTCGATGCCCGCCTCGCGCTCCGCGGCGGTCAGATCGCTGACGGCCTGCGGGACGGTGATCTCCGGCGGCAGGATCGCGCCGCGGCGCCCGCAGGCACCGAGCGCGAGCACGACGAGCGCGGAGGAGGCGAGGGCGGCGGCGCGGCGGCGGCCGCCGGTCACGAGCCCACGAGCGCGCGCGCCTCGGCGAGCGCCTTCTGCACGGCCGCCGGCGCGGTGCCGCCCGTGACCGCGCGCGCCCGCAGCGAGGCCTCGACCGTCAGCGCCTCGCGGACGTCGGCCTCGATGAGCGGCGAGAACCCGCGCAGCGCCTCCAGCGGCAGCGCCTCCAGCCCGACGCCGCGCTCCAGCGCATGGCGCACGGCCTTGCCGACCACCTCGTGCGCCTGGCGGAAGGGCAGGCCCTTGCGGACGAGATAGTCGGCGAGGTCGGTGGCGGTGGCGTAGTGCTCGCCGGCGGCGGCGCGCATGCGATCGGTACGGAAGGTCAGCGAGCCGAGCAGCGGCGGCAGCACGCCGAGCACGGCGTGCAGGGTGTCCACGGAGTCGAAGAACGGCTCCTTGTCCTCCTGCATGTCGGAGTTGTAGGCGAGCGGCAACCCCTTCATCGTCGTGAGCACGGCCACGAGGTTGCCGTAGAGGCGCCCGCTCTTGCCGCGGATCAGCTCGGCCACGTCGGGATTTTTCTTCTGCGGCATGATCGACGAGCCGGTGGCGAAGGCGTCGGCGAACTCGACGAAGCCGAACTCCGCCGTCGCCCACAGCGTGAGGTCGGCGGCCAGGCGCGAGAGGTGCATGCCGGTGATGGCCGCGGCCGCCAGGTACTCCAGGATGTAGTCGCGATCGCTCACCGCATCGAGGCTGTTCGACGTCACGCCCGCAAATCCCAGGTCGCGCGCGAGCGCCTCGCGGTCGATCGGGAACGCGGTGCCGGCCAGCGCTCCCGCGCCGAGCGGCAGCCGGTCGGCGCGGGTGGCGCAACCCGCCAGCCGCTCCCGATCGCGCTCGAACATGAAGACGTAGGCCAGCAGGTGGTGCGCGAGCAGGATCGGCTGCGCACGCTGCAGGTGCGTATAGCCGGGCATCGGCGCGTCCGTGGTCTCACCCGCGCGCGCGACCAGGGCGGCCTGCACGGCGCGCAGCCCCTCGCGCGCGCGCACGATCGCGTCCTTGAGATACATCCGCTCGTCCAGCGCGATCTGGTCGTTGCGCGAGCGGCCCGTGTGCAGCTTGCCGCCGACCTCGCCGACCAGCTCGACGAGTCGCCGCTCGACGTTCGTGTGGATGTCCTCGAGCTCGGGCCGGAACGGGAACGTGCCGGCCTCCAGCTCGGCGCGCACGGCCTCGAGGCCCTTCACGATCGCGTCGCGCTCGGCGTCGCTGAGCAGCCGCGCCCGCGCCAGCGCGCGCGCCCAGGCGATGCTGCCCGCGATGTCCTGCGGCCAGAGCCGCTGGTCGAACGCGAGCGAGCCGGTGAAGCGCTCGGCCGCCGGATCGGCCCCCTGCGAGAACCGGCCGCCCCACGTCTTCTTCACGGCCGCCGCCACGCCGTCACGGCAGCAGCGCCGCGATGTCGGCCATGATGCACTCGGTCACGTCGCGCCGTGTCTCGCGCGCGGAGCCGCCGTTCGGCGAGAAGCGCCGCGGCGGGCCGAAGCGCACGCGCAGCGGTGTCGCCCGCGGCACGTAGAAGCGCCGTCCGCGCAGGGCCTCCCACGTGCCGCGGATGCCGGCCGGCACCACCGGCACTCCCGAGTGCAGCGCCAGCAGGGCCACGCCCGGCAGCCCGCGCTCGAGCCGGCCGCGCACGCTGAACGGCCCCTCGGGGAAGATGCCGACGACGCGCCCGCGCTCGAGCGCGGTGAGCGCCCGGCGCAGCGCTCCGACGTCGGCGCGATCGAGGTGGAGCGGGATCGAGCCGATGTGCCGGTGGAACGCCGGGTGCAAGGGCGTCGCGCGCCAGACGCGCGGCATGACGAGGAACGCGATGGGGACCGGCACGCTGACGCCGAGGACCACCCCGTCGAGATAGTTGTGGTGGTTGGCCGCCACGAGGTACGGGCCGCGGCCGGGCAGATGCTCGGCGCCCTCCACGCTGAGCTGGAACCAGCGCTCGAGCGCGCCGCGCACGGGCGCCCGCAGCGCGCGGTACAGGAGGGGGAACACGGGCCACGCGCGACCGACATCGGGACTCGCAGGCAGCGCGGTCGAGCGCGACATTCCGGGATTTATAGCATGCTCCCCGGGGGCGTTCTACCGCCGGCTAGCGGCGCGACAGGCGGTAGCGCGTGACGGCGGCGTTGTGCTCCGCCACGGTCATGGAGAAGTGGTGGCGGCGGTCGTCGCGCGCGACGAAATAGAGGTACTTCACGGGTGCCGGATCGAGGGCGGCCTGGATCGCCTCCAGCCCCGGACTGGCGATCGGCCCCGGCGGCAGCCCGGAGTGCGCGTAGGTGTTGAACGGGTGGTCGATGGCGAGGTCCGCGCGGCTCAGCGCGCGGCGCTCCTTGGCGACGGCGTACTGCACGGTGGGATCCGCCTGCAGCGGCATTCCGATCTTCAGCCGGTTCCAGAACACGGCCGAGATGAGGCGCTGTTCGTCCTTGACCACCGCCTCGCGCTCGATGATCGAGGCGAGCGTCAGCAGCTGGTGCGTGCTCAGCCCGCGGTCGCGCGCGCGGCCGTGGATCTCCGGCGTGAGCTTCGCGCGCATGCGCTGGACCATCTTGCCGAGCATCTCTTCCGGCGTCATGCCGCGCACGAACTGATAGGTGTCGGGGAAGAGGTAGCCCTCGACGCTCGGGCCCTCGATGCCGCTGGCCTCGAGGAACTTGCGGTCGGCCGCGGCGCGGGCCACCGCCTCCACGCCGGCCAGCCGCTCGGCCTCGAGCGCGCGCGCCAGCTCCGCCACCGTCGCGCCCTCGGGATGCAGGATCGCGTGCTGGCGGACGCGGCCGCTCTCGAGCAGCCTGACGATGTCCCACGTGGTGGCATCGGGCACCACCTCGTACTCGCCGGCCTTCAGGCTGCGGGGCACGCCGCGCACGACGACCGCCGCCACGAAGGCGAGGCGGCTGCGGATCACCTGCGCCTCGGCCAGGCGGCCGGCGATGCCCAGCAGTCCCTCGTGCGGCGGGATGGTGACCACGAGTGGCCCCTGGCGCACCGCGGGCGCAGGGCTGAGGACGAGCCAGGTCAAGCCCGCCGCAGAGAGCAGGAGCACCAGGACGAGCCAGCGCAAGCGCATGATTCTTCGAGTCTACCGCGAGCGGCGCGTCCGGGACGACATCGCTGGTCCGAGGCGCGTTTGGTATACTGTCAGGCCTTGGGGTAACGCCCCGCATTCTTCCACGGAGGTTCGCATGCAGGAGCTGCTACTGCCGACACGTCACGACTGGAGCGCGGCCGAGAACGCCTACGGCAAGATCGCCATCGACTCGTTCGAGCCGGGGTTCGCGCTCACCGTCGGCATCGCCTATCGTCGCGCGCTGCTGTCCGCCATCCACGGCGCGGCGCCCACCTGGGTCAAGATCGAGAACGTGCTGCACGAGTTCTCGCACCTGCCCGGCGTGCAAGAAGACACGCTCGACATCATGATGAACCTGCGCAAGGTCGTCTTCGCGCTCCAGGTGAACCGTCCGAAGATCCTGCGCCTGAAGGCCCAGGGCACGCGCGTGGTCAAGGCGGGCGACTTCGAGCCCGACGCCGACGTGCAGATCCTGACCCCCGACGTCGTGCTGGCGACGCTCGACAAGGACGGTGTGCTCGAGATGGAGGTCTGCGTCGAGCGCGGGCGCGGGTATCAGTCCGCCGAGAAGCGCGAGCCCGAGGCGCTGCCGATCAACGCCATCCTGCTCGACGCGGACTTCTCGCCCATCAAGCGCGTCAACTTCCACGTCGATCCCGTGCCGGGCGCCCAGACGCCGGATGGCGAGCCCCGCGAGCGCCTCATGCTCGAGGTGTGGACGAACGGCAGCGTGGCGCCGCAGGCGGCGGTGGGCGAGGCCTCGCGCATCCTGCAGGACCACTTCAATTTACTGACGGACTTCCCCGAGACGACGCCGCAGGAGGAGGACGCCGAACGCGCCGAGGCGCGGCCCGGCACCGAGCTCAACGACAACCTCTTCCGCAACGTCGACGAGCTGGAGCTGTCGGTGCGGGCGTCCAACTGCCTGAAGACGGCCAATATCCGGACGATCGCCGATCTCGTGCAGAAGACCGAGGCCGAGCTGCTCAAGACCAAGAACTTCGGCAAGAAGTCCCTGAACGAGATCAAGACCATCCTCGGCGAGATGGGCCTGTCGCTCGGCATGCGCCTCGACCCCGAAGAGCTGGACCGCCTGCGCTCGCAATACGAGCGCGCCTACGAGAGCTAGCCTCCCGGAATCGCGACGCGGGCCCGGCGGGGTGCCGGTACCCCGCCGGACGCCTCGTCACCGCTTGAGGCGGGATTTGATCCGAGCGACGGCTTCTTCAGTGGACGCGCGGTCACCGAAGCCGGTCAGCCGAAAGTAGCCTTCGCCGCTGCGCCCGAAGCCGGCGCCGGGCGTGCCCACCACGTGCGCCTCGTCCAGCAGCTTGTCGAAGAAGCCCCATGAGTCGAGACCGGCCGGCGTCCTCACCCAGATGTACGGCGCGTTGCGGCCGCCGTAGACCGTGAGCCCCGCCGCCTCCAGCCCTTCGCGGATCAGCCGCGCGTTTTCCATGTAGAAGTCGATGATCGCGCGAACCTGCTGGCCGCCCTCGGGCGTATAGACGGCGGCCGCGGCGCGCTGGATCACGTACGGCGCGCCGTTGAACTTCGTGGACTGGCGTCGGAACCAGAGCCCGTGCAGCGGGACGGTCTCGCCGCTCGCGGAGCGCGCGGTGAGATCCTTCGGCACCACCGTGTAGGCGCAGCGCGTGCCGGTGAAGCCCGCGGTCTTCGAGTACGAGCGGAACTCGACCGCGACCTGGCGCGCGCCCTCGACCTCGAAGATCGAATGCGGGACGTCGGGATCCTGGATGTAGCCCTCGTACGCGGCGTCGTAGAGCAGCACGGCGCCCGCGCCGCGCGCCCAGTCCACCCAGCGCTTGAGCGCGGCCCGGCCGAGGACGGCGCCCGTCGGGTTGTTCGGAAAGCACAGATAGACCATGTCCACCGGCCGGTCCGGCAGCGGCGGGTCGAAGCGATTCTCGGCCGTGCACGGCAGGTACACGATGCGCTCGTAGCCGCCGCGCGCGTCGGGCGCGCCCGCGCGGCCGGCCATCACGTTGCTGTCGAGGTAGACCGGATACACGGGATCGGTGAGCGCCACCACGGCGTCCGGGCTGAAGAGCTCCTGGAAGTTCGCCGCGTCGCTCTTGCTGCCGTCGCTGACGAAGATCTCGTCGGGGGCGATGGTGACGCCGCGCGCCCCGTAGTCGTACTTGGCGATCAGCTCGGTCAGGAACTCGTAGCCGGTCTCCGGACCGTAGCCGCGAAACGTCTCGGCACGCGCCATCTCGTCGACGGCGGCGTGCAGCGCCGCCACGATGGCCGGCGGCAGCGGCTGCGTGGCGTCGCCGATGCCGAGCCGAATCAGCTTCACGTCGGGATGCGCTCCCTGATACTCCTTCACCCGCCGCGCGATCTCGCTGAAGAGGTAGCCGCTCTTGAGCCGCAGGTAGTTGTCGTTGATCCTCGCCATGGCCCACGGATTCTAGCAGATCGTCTCCGGGTCGAGGCAGACGCGCTCGACGGAGCCGTCGCGCCAGCGCGTCACCGTGAGCGTCCGTCCGTCCGTCTCGACGAGCACGGCACCGTCGCGATCCGTGCGATAGACGCGCGCGCCGACGGCGGCCAGGCGTGCGAGCGCGCCGGCGTCGGGGTGACCGTAAGGATTGCGCGCACCGACGGAGACGATCGCCACCGTCGGCCGGACGGCGGCGAGAAACGGCGCCGTGCTCGAGGTGGCGGCGCCGTGGTGGCCGACCTTGAGCACGGTGGCGCCCAGTGGCACGCCGGCCTCGAGCAGCGCGCGCTCGCCCGCGGCCTCGACGTCCGAGGCCAGCAGCACGCTCGCCAGCCCCAGCTCCACGCGCAGCATGACCGCGCGGTCGTTGCGGCGGCCCCCGGGAACGTCGGGCGCGATCGGCGTCAGCAGCGCGCCACCGACACTGCGCGGAGGCGCCGCGTCGTCCCAGCGCTCCGTGACCGCGAACAGCCGGTGGAGGGCGGCCATGCCGCCGGCGTGGTCGATGTCGGCGTGCGTGGTGAGCGTGGCGTGCAGCGCCAGCACGCCGCGGTTCCAGAGAAACGGCGCCACGGCGCGCTCGCCCGCGTCCAGGCGCCACGGCCCGCCCGCGCCCGCGTCGACCACGATCGCGCGTCCGTCTGGCGTCTCGACGACGATCGCGTCGCCCTGACCCACGTCCAGCACCGTCACGCGTAGCCGGCCGTCGCCGCGGATCAGGATCGGCAGCGCCGCGAGCGCCACCGCCATCAGGAGCGCGAGCGTGGCCAAGGCGGCGAGGGCCGGGCCGGCGCCACGCCGCGCGCGCCAGTGCCACGCCGCGAGTCCACAGGTCAGGGCGGCGACGTACGCGACGATCGCGCCGGGGCCGGGCGCGGGCAGGCGGATCACCGCGCCGGGCACCGCGGCGGCGAGCGCCGCGACCGCGCGCAGGAGGAGGAGCACCGGCCAGACGGCGCCGAAGACGGCGGCGGCCGCGACCTCGCCGACGGCGGCGGCGACGACGGCCAGGAGGCCGAGGACGGTGGCCGCGCCCGCGAGCGGCACGGCAGCGAGGTTGGCGACGAGGCCGACGGTCGAGAGCTGGTTGAAGTGCACGAGCGCCACCGGCAGCACCGCCAGCTGCGCGGCGAGGCTGACCGCGAGCGAGGCCGCCAGCGTGCCGCGGGGCATCGGCGCTATCACGATGCCTGCCGTCGCCGCGAACGAGAGCTGGAATCCTGGATCGAGCAGATCGCCCGGGCGCAAGGCCAGGATCGCCAGCGCGGCGAGGGCCAGGCTGTTGGTGACCGACGCCTCGCGGTCGAGCAGGACCGCGGCGAGCACGAGCACGGCCATGATCGTCGCGCGGATCACCGACGGCTCGGGCCCGACGACGGCGGCAAAGCCGAGCACGGCGACGATGCCGCCGGCCGCTGCGGTCCGCCGGCCGCCGCCGGCCGCGCGCGTGAGCGTCCACACGGCGCCCGCCAGCAGCGCCACGTTGAACCCCGACACGGCCAGGACGTGGAAGATGCCGGCGCGGCGGAAGGCGTCCTGCACGTCGGCGGGCAGCGTGGTCCTGTCGCCGAGCACGAGCCCGCCGAGCAACCCTGCCGACGCCGACGGCAGGCGCTCGGCGAACGCGGCGAGCGCAAAGCGCCGCACGCGCGCCGGCCACGGCGGCGCCGGCGGCTCCAGCGGCACCACCCGCGCCGCCGACGCGCTGCCGGTCACGTGCACGCCCTCGCGCCCCAGGCGCGCGGCCGCGTCGAAGACACCCGGGTCGCGGAAGCCGAGGGGACGCTCGAGCCGGGCGTCGACGGCGAGACGCTGGCCCTCGGCGAGCGGCGGTGGCGGACCGTACAGGCCGATCAAGATCCGCCCCGTGCGGACCACGCCGTCGACCCGCTCGACGTCAAGCGCCAGCCGCGCGCGGTCGGGCGCCCAGACGATCGGCTCGGCGGCGAGCCGCGCCTCGACGCGCGCCGTGATCGGCAGCGGGAGGCGGCCGACGTGATCCGGCGGCAGCGGCGCCGGTGTCGCGCGCAGCGCGCCGAGCATCGCGATTGCGGCGAGCAGCGGGACGAGCGCGTGCACGGCCTGGCCGAGCACGAGCACCAGCACGCTGGCGGCGAGGGCCGCCGCGAGCAGCGCCCACATCGCGTGCGGCGGGATCCACGGTGCGAGCGCGATGCCGGCCGCGAAGGCCACGGCCAGCGGCGCCAGCGGCAGCGCGAGCCGGCTCACGGCGTGGTGACGATGAGGCGCGGGCGCAGCCGCTCGAGTGTCGCGCCGCCGACGCCGCGTACACGCCTGAGATCGTCCACGGAGCCAAACGGGCCCTCGCGCGCGCGCACGTCGACGATCCGCGCGGCCAGCGCGGGCCCGACGCCGGGCAGACGCTCGAGCTCCGCCGCGCTCGCGAGGTTGACGTCGAGCGGCGTCGCGTCGTCGGCGCGGGCGGGCCGCGCACGGCCACCGTGTCGACCCGGTGGGGCGGGACCGCGCGACTCACGCGACGGCGCGGGGGTGCTCGCGTGCGGTGAATCCTGCGCGCGCGCGCTCAGCCGTGGCACGACTGGCTCGCGGGCGGTGGCCGGCGCGCGATCGAGCGTCTCGAGGTACGCGACGACGTCGGGATTGGCGCGGCGCCAGTGATCGATCGCGAGGCCGGCGGCGCCGCCGGCCACGAGGCTGACGACGATGACGAGCTGCCGCCGCGTGTACCCGAACACGCGCCGACGATCGCACGCGCGTTCGCGCCTCGCTAGAGTGCACGAATGGTGACAGGCGGTGAATCGAGGCGCGTCACGGGTTCCCCGGGACGCGACGAGCGTCGGGGGGTTTGGGGGGCCCTTTCGAGGCCCCCCATGTAATCAGCCGGGTTTGGGGGGCCCTTTGAGGCCCCCCATGTAATCAGCCGCTCAAGCGAGCGGCAGCGACACGGTGAGCGTCGGACCTGGGCCCTCGCCCGCGGTTGTCAGCGTGCCGCCCTGATGCTCGACGAGCTGGCGCGCGATGGTGAGCCGCAGCCCGGCCGGCGGAGCGACGGTCGCGCCGACCATGCTCACGGCCAGCACCGCGCGCGCGCCGGCGCGGGACAGTCGCGTGCAGACGCGACCGCCTGCGGGCGTGGAGCGGACGGCCGCCTCCAGCAGCCGCTGCGCGGCCTGCCGCAGCCGGCGTCGATCGCCCGCGACTTCCACGGCGTCGCGATCGACGGCGGTCTCGACGTCGACGCCCTTGGCCCGCGCCTCGTCGGCGACGGCGTTGACGGCGGCGTCCACCAGATTGCCCAGATCGACACGCCGGCCGCCGGTGTCGGGCGTGACCGCGACAAAGCGCGCGGCCAGGCGCGCCTCGCGGGCCACGGCCGACAGCGCCCGCGCGGCGGTGCGGACCGCGCCCGCCTTCGCGGGATCGGTGGTCGCACGGAGCGCGCGGCCGAGCGAGGCGAGCGGCGCGCGCAACTCGCCGCCGACCATTTGCAGCAGCTCGCGCGCGGTGCCGCGGCGCCGCTCGGCGTCCAACGCGAGCGCGGCGCGCCGCGCGAGGTCCTGCGCCAGCCATGCCTCGCTCTCGCCGAAGTTCCGGCCGGGCCCGGCGACGAGGGTGATGGCGCCCAGCACGCGTCCGCCCACGGCGAGGGGCGCGACGACGTAGCCCTGCACGCCCAGCTCGATCACGGCGCGGCACTCCTCCGGCTCGCCGCGCACGGCGAGGTCGGCGGCATTCGCGTCCGCCGCGACCCACTCCGCCGCGCCGGTTTCGAGCGCGCGCGTCACGCCGCCGGTCGCCGGGGCGGCCACGGGCCCGAGCAGCACCGCCGCCCGCGCCTCGGCCGCCGGGTCGCGATGGACGACCGCCACGCGCCGGAACCCGTCGGGCTCGCGAAGATCGACGGCGCACCAGTCCGCGAGGAGGGGGACCGCCAGCCGCGCGACGTCCGCGAGGCCGTCGGCGGGATCGGGGGCGGCGGCGAGCGCCGTGACCGCGTCCGCGAGGAACGCGGCCCGCTGCGTGGCGGCCTCCAGCGCCAGCCGGGCGCGCCGCTCGGCCTCGTAGAGCCGGGCGTTGCGGATGGCCACGCCAAGGCGGTCACCGACCAGCTGGAGCAGACGCGCGTCGTCGGCGCTGAACCGGCGGCGCGCGAGGCGGACGGCGTGCACGACCCCGACGCTGTGGCCATCCACCGAAAGCGGGACGCCGACGAGTGAGCGCACGTGCGCGCGCCACAGCGCGGGAATGTCCGGGTCGGTGCGTCCGGCGTCCTCCACGAGGACGGCGCGGCGGCTCATCGCGATGCGGCCACTCAGGCTGTCGTCCATCGGCACGCGCACGTCGTCCTCGAGCTCCAATCCCACCGCGCCCATCACGCGGAGGCCGTCGCCGTCCTCGGTGGGCAGCAGGATCAGGGCGCCGTCGGCCTCCAGCACGTCACGGATGCGCTCGAGCACGCGGCGCAGGAGGTGCTCCTGGGAGAGGTCGGAGAGCGCGGCCTCGGTGATCGTCTCCAGGCGCTGGACCATCTCGGCGGCCGACTCCATCTCGTTGCGCGCGACCTGCTCGCGCAGCAGCAGCTCGTCGCGCTCCGCCTGGAGGCGCCTGTGCTCGGTCACGTCGATCATGATGCCGCGCAGACGGCCCCGGTCGGCCGGGTGCACCCGGTCGCGCAGCCAGACCTGGCGGCCGTCGGCGGTCGTGACGCGGAACTCGTGCTCGAGCGGCCGCTCGGCGGTCAGGGCCTCGCCGTAGCGCGCCAGCACACGGTGCCGGTCGCGCGCGTCCACGATCTCGCCCCAGAAGTCCGTGGCGCCCAGCCAGCGCTCGATGGGATAGCCGAGCAAGTCCTCGGCGCGCTGGCTGACGAAGGTGCAGGCGAGGGAGGCGGCGTCGGCTTCCCAGACGATGGCGTCGACGCCGTGAACGAGATCACGGAACCGACGCTCCGCCGTGTCCATTAACCGGTCGGGGCGGGCGTCGTCTTGGGCCGGGAACATATCGTGGAGCCGAAACCGCAAGCCACGTGCCATGGGATGCCACGGCGACACGCGCGATTGTAAAAGCGCCTGACCGTTTCCCCGTCGAAGCTACGAGCAACGAGGCGCCGAGCCGGCCCTGCCGGGAGTGGCGCACGCGCACCCGCGGCCTCACCGGCCGTGCCCAGTCTGCGCACCCAGTTGCAGGCGCGCGGGCCGCGGTCAGGGCACCAGCGCGGCGCGGCTGATCTTCGTCGTCTCCCGGTTGTGCCACTCCGAGTCGGAGAAGGCCTGGTTGATCTTGTCCAGGGGGTACGTGTGAGAGATCAGCCGGTCGAACGGGAACCGCGCCTGGTTGCGCACGAGGAAGTCCAGCGCGCGGGGGATCACGGAGGCCTCGTACATGATCACGCCGACGATCTTCTTGGCGCCCCACACGAGCGTGGCCGGCTCCAGCTCGACCTTGGCGCCGCGGCTGATGGTGCCGATCTCGAGATAGGTGCCGCCGGGGCGCAGCATCTCGATGCCCTCGGGGATGACCTGCGGGAAGCCGACGAAATCGCAGGCGACGTCGGCGCCCATGCCGCCCGTCCACTTGCGCACGAGCGCGACGCGCTCCTTGCGCTCGGTGACCTCCTTCACGTTGATCACGTGGTCGGCGCCGAACGCCGTCGCGAGCTCCAGCCGCCCGGAAAGCTGATCGACGACGATGACCGACGCGGCGCCCATGTCCTTGGCGACCGCGGCCGCCTGAACGCCGAGGCCGCCCGCGCCCTGGATGACGACGCTGCCGCCGAACGCCAGCCCGGCCTCGCGCAGGCCGAAGATCACCTGCGACAGCGCGCAGTTCACCGGCGAGACCAGCTCGTCGCTGAGGGCGTCGGGGACGGCGAAGAGCGCGCCGCCGGGGCGCAGGTAGTAGTACTCGGCGAAGGCGCCGTGGAAGTACGGGAACTCCGAGGGCCCGCGCGGCCGCTCGATCTTGGCCGGGCACGCCGCCGGTTGCTTGTTGAGGCAGACGTAGCAGCGGCCACACGGATAGAAGTAGGTGTAGGCGACGCGGTCGCCCTCGCGCAGCGGCCGTCCCAGTGAGTCGGTCTTCACGTTTCGGCCGAGCTTCGCCACACGGCCCGTCATCTCGTGGCCGAAGATCCAGCCGTCCTCGGGCAGCCGCAGCGGCGCGTCGCCGCGCCAGAAGTGCAGGTCGGAGCCGCACACGTTGGCGAGCGAGACCTTGATGAGGACGGCGTCGGGCTCGATCTCGGGCAGCGGCAGCTCGCGGATCTCGAAGGGCTTGCCCGGCCCGAAGAAGACGGCGGCTCGACCGGTGGACGCCATGAGACTGTCCTTTCTATTTGCCGTCGGGGCGGCTTCGCGGGGCTCCGCCGCCCGACGGTCGGGCGATCGCCACGCGCGGGCCTTCAAGGCTCGCGGCCGAGCTCGAACGTGTCGTGCAGGGAGCGGACGGCCAGCTCCGCGTACTTGTCCTCGATCACGCAGGACACGGCGATCTCGGAGGTCGAGATCATCTGGATGTTGATGCCTTCCTTGGAGAGCGCCGCGAACATGCGCGCGGCGACGCCGGAGTGGCTGCGCATGCCGACCCCGACGATGGAGACCTTGGCCACGCGCTCGTCGTGCACGACCTTCTCGGCCCCCACCGTGCGGCCGATCTCCTCGAGCGCCGTCTGCGCGCGCACGTGGTCGCCCCGCGGGACGGTGAAGGAGATGTCGGTGAAGCCGTCGCGGCTGATGTTCTGCACGATCATGTCCACCACGACGTTCTTGGTCGCCACCGCACCGAAGACCTGCGCGGCGATGCCCGGCCGGTCGGGCACCCGGAGCAGGGAGATCTTCGCCTGGCTGCGGTCGTGGGTGATGCCGGTGACGACGACCTCTTCCATCCCGCTCTCCTCCCTCGTCACGAGCGTGCCGGGGTCGCGCTTGAATGTCGAGCGCACGTGCACGGCCACGCCATACTTCTTGGCGAACTCCACCGAGCGGGCCTGGAGGACCTTGGCGCCGAGGCTCGCCATCTCCAGCATCTCGTCGTACGCGACGCGCGGCAACTTGCGCGCGTCGGGGACGATGTTCGGGTCGGCCGTGTACACGCCGTCGACGTCCGTGTAGATCTCGCAGACGTCGGCCTTCAGCGCGGCCGCCAGCGCCACCGCGGTGAGGTCGGAGCCGCCGCGCCCGAGGGTGGTGAGCTCGTCGGCGTCCGAGAGCCCCTGGAAGCCGGCGACGATCACGATCTCGCCCGCGTCCAGCGCCGCCCGCGCGCGCTCGGGCGTGATGCGCGTGATGCGCGCCTTGGTGTGGGCGCGGTCCGTGCGCAGGCCCACCTGCGGCCCCGTCAGCGAGCGCGCCTTGAGCCCGAGCGTGTGCAGGGCCATGGCGAGCAGCGCGATGGTGACCTGCTCGCCGGTGGCGAGGAGCATGTCCATCTCGCGCGGCTCGGGCGTCGGCGTGATCCGGCTCGCGAGGCCGACCAGCCCGTCGGTGGTCTTGCCCATCGCGGAGACGACGACGACGAGCTGGTGCGCCGTCGCGCTCTCGGCCACCCGGCGCGCGACGTTCTTGATCTTCTCCGCGTCGGCGACCGACGAACCGCCGTACTTCTGGACGATCAGCGCCATCGCGTCAGCAATCTACATGAGCCGCGCGCGCTCAGGCAAGCGAGCGGCCGCGCCTCAGCCCGCCGGCGTCGGGGCGCGGCGCACCTCGCCGAGCGAGACGTGCTCGCGGAGCAGGAACAGCCAGCCGACCAGGGTGGTCGGCACGATCACGCTCGCGTGGTAGAGCAGCGCGAAGGCGAGGGCCGCGGAGCGCGGCACCCCGAAGACCTCGAGGGCGGCCGTGGCGGCCGCGTGGAAGACGCCCACGTAGCCGGGCGCCGACGGCACGCTGATGCCGACACCGACGAAGGCGAGGACGGTCCAGCCGGCCCGGAAGGGCAGGTCGAGGTGCACGGCGCGCAGCATCGTCCACGCCGCCGCCGCCGGCAGCAGCCACACGAGCGCCGTCCACGCCGCGAGGCGCGGCAGGTGCGACGGGGTGCGGATGCCGTCGAGCCCACGCAGCCCGGTGTCGAAGATCGAGACGACCGTCCGTGCCGCCGCCGGCCATCGGCCCGTGAGCCGGAGCAGCAGCCGGCGGCCCGCCTCGGGCGCGCGCACCATCGCCACCAGCACCGAGACGCCCACGACGTCGATGACGAGCAGCACGCCGGCCGCCCACTCGATGACGCGCGGCAGCGGGATCACCAGCACGAGCATCGCCAGGATGGACACGATCGCCAGGCTGTCGAGCACGCGCTCGACGACCAGGGTGGCGGTGACGAGCCAGACGCTCTGGGCTCCCGTCATGCGTTCCGACTCGCGCAGCTTCCGGGCGAGCACGTAGACGCGCACCACCTCGCCGGCGCGCAGGGGCAGGACCGCGTTGGCCATGTAGGCGATCATCGTGGCGGGCATGATGCCGGGCGGCTCCGGGCCGGGCGGGAAGAGCCAGCGCCAGCGCTTGGCCCGCGCCCACAGGCCGCCGAGTCCCGCGACCACGGAGAAGGCGGCCCAGGCCCAGTTGGTGGCAAGCAGTTGGCGGCCGAGCTGGCGCAGGTCCACGCTCGACAGGAGGTACGCGAACAGTCCGAGGCTGATCGCGAAGGCGACGGCGACGCGGAATCGGTGACTCAGAGGCCGAGCTGGGCCAGGACGGCGTCGAGCGAGGCGGGGACCGAGGTCGGCCGCGTCGCGGACTCGAGCGCGGTGTCCGGATCCTTGAGTCCGTGGCCGGTGAGGGTCAGCACGAGTGTGGAGCCCGGCTCGATGCGGCCGGCCTTCACGATCTTGACGAGCCCGGCCACCGTCGCCGCCGAGGCGGGCTCCATGAAGATGCCTTCCTCGCGGGCCAGCATGCGATAGGCGCGCAGGATCTCCTCGTCGGTGACGATGTCGATCCAGCCGCGGCTGTCCTTCATGGCCTCGAGCGCCGGCCCCCACGACGCGGGATTGCCGATCTTGATCGCCGTGGCCACCGTGCGCGGCTCCTCGATGACGCGGTTTTCGTAGATCGGGGCCGCACCCGCGGCCTGGAAGCCGACCATCCGCGGCAGGCTGCCGATCTTGCCGTCGCGGTGGTACTCACGGTAGCCGCGCCAGTAGGCGGTGATGTTGCCCGCATTGCCGACGGGGATCAGATGGTAGTCGGGGGCGCGGCCGAGCTGGTCCACGACCTCGAACGCCCCCGTCTTCTGGCCCTCGAGGCGGAACGGGTTCACGGAGTTCACGAGGGTGACCGGATGCGTTTCGGCGATGCGTCGCACGATGTCGAGCGCCTGGTCGAAGTTGCCCTCCACCATGAGCACCTTGGCGCCGTGGATCGCCGCCTGCGAGAGCTTGCCGAGCGCCACCGAGCCGCGCGGGACCATCACGAACGCGCGGAGCCCGGCGCGCGCCGCGAACGCGGCGGCCGAGGCCGACGTGTTGCCCGTGGACGCGCAGATGACCGCGCGCGAGCCGGCCTCGACGGCTTTCGACATCGCCATCGTCATCCCGCGGTCCTTGAAGGAGCCGGTCGGATTGAAGCCCTCGCACTTCAGGAAGATGGCGAGGCTTGGATCGGTCGCCTCGGCCAGGCGCGGCGCCGGCACCAGCGGCGTGTTGCCCTCGAGCAGCGTGACGATCGGCGTCGTGTCGCTGACCGGCAGGTACCGTCGGTAACGCTCGATGACTCCGGGCCACGCCGCGTCGCTCACGCCGGGCCGCCTTCCACGCGGATCATGGTGGTGGCGCCCGCCACGTCGCGCAGCCGGTCGATCTTCGTCAGCGCCGCGCGCATGTCGCGCTCGCGGGCCTCGTGCGTCACGATCACCACCGGGATCGCCTCGCGCGTGCCGCGCCCCTTCTGGATGACGTTGGCGAT
>Ga0209807_1000395_pt1 | contig 19899 bp, 19 predicted proteins | sample GraSoiAngelo_154_FD_186168 | JGI IMG/M metagenome (GOLD analysis project Ga0209807, IMG submission 186168) | Grasslands soil microbial communities from the Angelo Coastal Reserve, California, USA - 14_1009_13_20cm (SPAdes) (version 2) | ecosystem: Environmental > Terrestrial > Soil > Grasslands ... | reverse complement strand
CTGCTCGGCGACCATCACATTGCGCCGCGCGGAAAAGCCGGCCTTGGCTTGGGAGTGGTTGGCCTGGTAGTTCTGCTTTGGCCTGACCTAATGGCGACCGGCTCGTTCGGACGCTCGCAGCTATGGGCTTCGCTGAGCTTGATTTTCTCTTCTTTCAGTTGGGCGCTGGGCTCGGTGCTGGCGAAAAAGTGGAAGTCGCCTGAAGTCGACCCGTTTTCCGCCACAGCCTGGCAGATGATTGCCGCTGGAGTGGCCAATCTCCTGTTTGCGGTAGTTCTACGTGATCCCTCGCGCGTGAACTGGACCCCACGCGGGCTGGCGGCAATCGCCTATCTGGTGGTTTGCGGGTCGTGGATCGGCTACACCGCTTATATCTGGCTTCTCGGCCATGTCCCCACTTCAAAGGTCTCGACGTATGCGTACGTCAATCCAGTGGTCGCCGTTTTTCTGGGATGGCTGATCCTGCGCGAGCCGATCACGCCATATATTCTTGCGGGCAGCGCGGTCGTGGTCGCGTCTGTGGCACTGGTAACCAGCGCCGAAGTTAAAACCAGATCTTCTACGGAACAGATACCCGCCGTTGAAGCCGCCGGAGATTGAACTGGCATTCGACCAGGAATGCTTATTACTCGCGTAACAGCGCCTCAGCCGCAAGCTCGGAAACGCCCATGCAGATAAGCGAAGAGCAGGGCTTCAGAGGCTGCGGAAAAACTCACGAAGGCCTGCAGCACTTGTGGTAGAGCGGCGCAGAAGCGCCGCGCAAGTTGTTTGTTCTCGATCTACGGTGCGGCTGGAAGCCGCACCCTTTCAAATCTCAACCCGGGCTGTCGAGCTTTTCCACGGTCTGTGAAGCCGCGCCCTTCCAGATTTCTTCCGCCTTCGTCAAGCCCTCGTAATGAATGATGCAGCCTGAGCTTGCTGCTTCTATATTGTGAACCCACTTCTCGTGACCGACCACATCAAGTTGTCCGAGCGCGATCCCGCCCATCTTTACTTCGCTTCCATCCACGCATCCGATCCCGTCACCTTAACCGCCACATCCGAGATCCAAAGGCGTAGGGGCTTGCCGTCAGCGTTGCCGCGGTGCTCGGTTGAGACCACAAGAGGACCAGCCTTCTTGTAACCCGTCCACGTCGCGGTAACCAGTTTCGGTTTCTTGTCCCCGCCGCGGTGATAGACAAATTGCACAACGCGGTTATCTTTGCCGACGTAGAGGTCCCAAGTATCGCCGGGCGTATAACCGCCGGCTTCCGCGGGATACTTCACCGAAACCAGCGTGGCCGAGCCGGCGCCTATGGGCAGCTTCTTTGTACCTTCATTGGTGATCGTGGCGCTCTTGTCCCAATAAGCATGGAACGGGAATATAAGCCAGTAATTATCGTTGACGAAAGCCGGTTCGACTTCGTTCTTTACCTGGTCGGGCTGGCTGTTGAGCTGAGAGCTGTCGTAGCTCACCTTCACGGGCTTGCCCTCTTTATCGGTACTCTCAAAGGAAATTTTGCCGGTCTTCGGCTCCCATTCCCATTTGTGTGTGGCTTTAAACAATCCAGGAATGTCTATATTCCATGTGTAGCGGATCGCTTCAATCTTGTCATAAGAATCAAGGCCATAAGCTTTGGCGATCTTTTCGATGATTGGATCGCGTTGTTGCGCCCAGGAAAAAGACGTTGCAGCAAGAATCACTACCACGGAACCCAGAAGACAAATCAGCTTTGCGCGGATATTTGTCATGGCGGTCGCTCCTCAGTGAATTTGAATTGACCCAGTGTAGATGATGCGCAAAGATTTGCGGATACAGAATTGCGGTGGGCGCAGTACACTACGCTACCACTGACCCCATAAATATCCCATCTGGCCATCAATTAAATGGGATCAACAGCGGGAGACTGGGAAATTGCGTCGTCATATAATTCTGAAGTCCTTGTCAGGAGAAATCATGAGTCATGAATCAAGACAGCTTTATTCCGGTCGAAATGAATGCCAGGTCTCGAAACGACCTGGTCGAGCGCGGGTTTAGTCGTCAGCCGCTCAGAGTGGACGTAGAGATAGCGCGCACACTCGAAGCGTTATCTCATGCTGCCTGGTCCGTTCCGAGAGACAAATACTATGCTGGTGGCGACAGGTATCGTTCCTTAAATCGTCTGCGGGCGGAAATTGTTGAGGGCGGGGCAAAAGTTTGGCCCACCGATGAGAGCGCGCCTTATGTCCAACTGGAAAAATACAACACCACACTGGGCGGCCAGCCGCGAGAGTACGCTCCGCTGCCCCAGGCGATCACCGGCGACACTAATATCGACATAGGCATTCGCAAGCTGATTGCCTACCATCTGCGATACCTGCCGCTCTCGAAGGTGGGTACGAAGTATCTGGTCAACCTGCATGTAATCCGATTCACGGCCACGCCGGGCCGCCCCTGTGACACCAGCCCTCCGGGTCTGCACAAAGACGGAGAAAAGTACATCGCCACGCATCTGCTAAGCCGGTGCGGCGTTCAGGGCGGCGAAGTCATCATCACCGACAATGACAAATGCGAAATAGATCGCTTCACCATGCGCGAATTGGGTGAGTGCTACATCTTCGACGATGAGCGCATCTGGCATATGCTGACGCCCGTGGCAGTACTGGAAGGCAATGAGTACGCTTACCGTGACACGCTGGCATTCGATATGTTGCCCGAGGGTTGGGAGCCGAGAAAGTGATCTGGGAAGCTATGGCGGAGGCTGGGGCCCTCAGCCCCGATTTGTTAATGAGTTCAATAGCGGTGCGGGTAAGAAAGGTCTCCTGATCTCGGCAACGGGAATGCCCACGCTTCGAACACCGCGAAGCGTGGGCCAGCCTCATTCGTGGTGATCGGCGGCAAAGCTGGGCCAGCCCGCCCTCGGCTGCATCGGAAAAGAAAAGTGCGGAGTCCATCCAACTCCGCACTAGCTTAATCGGTTTGCGCGCTAAGCTGCGACTTCGCTGCTCTTGCTTACTTCCCGAAGTGATCTGAAACCCGCGCGAACTTCTTCTGAAAGGAGTTGCGGCTGTTCCCAGGCGGCAAAGTGTCCGCCTTTCTCAACTTTGTTGTAATGGATGAGTTTGGGAAACGCACGTTCAGCCCAACTCCGCGGGGCCGGGTAGAGCTCGTCAGGAAATACGCTCACGGCTACAGGGATGGAGACGCCTTTGGCATCGAAATACCCTTTGCCCCAATATTCCCAGTAGAGGCGTGCGCCAGAAAGCGCCGTGTTCGTCAACCAGGTGATCGTGATGTTGTCGAGGATATCGTCTCGCGTTAGGCCTTCGGGGTGTCCGTTAAACACACGCGCGATCAGCTCGTAGCTGCGCGCGTCGTGGTCAAGAAAATAGGCTGCCAGACCCACGGGAGAATCCGCCAACCCAGCCAGCGTTTGCGGGCGCAACCCCATCTGGAATCCGTAGGCGATGCCCTTCGAATATACAAATTGCAGCCGCTCGTAAGCGATTTTCTCTTCGGCTGAGAGACTGGACGGCGCCGGCGCTCCGGAAAACGCCGCGGCGTCAATGTCGGCTGGAAACACGCCTGGCATGTTGGTGTGAATGCCGATCAATTCCAGATGCCCCTGCGTCGCCATCACTTCAGTGATGACCGCGCCCCAATCGCCGCCTTGCGCCGCAAATTTCGTGTATCCGAAACGTTTCATCAGCACCACCCAGGCGCGCGCGATGCGGTCGGGGCCCCAGCCGGTGGTTGTAGGCTTGCCTGAAAAGCCGTAGCCCGGGATCGAGGGGATCACGACATCGAAAGCGTCCGACGCGCTCCCGCCGTGTGCCGTGGGATTGGTGAGCGGATCGACGATCTTGAGCTGCTCGACGACAGAGCCCGGCCAGCCGTGCGTGACGATGAGCGGCAACGCATTTTCATGTTTCGAACGAACGTGAATGAAATGGATGTCGAGCCCATCAATCTCGGTGATGAATTGCGGTAAGGCGTTCAGTCTTGCCTCGCACTTGCGCCAATCGTATTCCGTTCCCCAATAGCGCGCCAGCGCCTGAATCGTCGCGAGCTGCACGCCTTGCGATTGATCCGTGACCGTTTCCCGTTCGGGCCACCTTGTTGCGTTGATGCGCCTGCGCAATTCTGTGAGTTCCGCTTCCGGAAAATTCACTTGAAACGGACGAATCGCATTGTCGGCTGCCTGCTCGTTGCTCTGTTGTGTCGCACTGGTTTGTGTCATTGGGGTCTTCCTTTCGAGAAGTTTCGGACGTTGCGGTTTGAGTTCGAAGAAATTCGGCGTGGACGTGCGGTCGTGTTGCGCAATGCCGCTATTCGAGGTGCAGCTATTGTACTGCCAACTTCGTAAGTTTGTTAACGGGCGATAAAACTCAGAACCGGGTCAATGAGTGGAGCCCTTCTTCATCATGCTTTGCCCTTCTTCTCTCGCTTCTTTATCAACCGATCGCTGGCAAAGAACGAATGCAAGTTCTTCATTGCCGTCTTAACCCGCTTGTAAGAGATGACGATGAACATCGACGGCGTGTGCGTCGCAAATTCGCTCATAAAGATATTAAAGCTGTAGTTTCGGGTCTGCGCGAAGAGGCCCTTGAGTTCGGTCTGTTTTTGTGTGCTAAACGCTTCCTGGAATCGTTCTCTCGTGTCCCTCTCATTCAAGTTATCCGGCTTCTGAAGGAGCACCAAGACATCGTGAGGATCAGCCACCGTGGTGATCTCCTCGGCTCCCCGAATATCTTCAACGGTCATTCCGACTTTCAGCCTCCACAACTCAGCCGTCGTAACGATGACGGGGATAATCACATGCATCGGGGTTGTGTCGCCCCACGGAATTAACTGCCACTCAATCGCGTCTATAGCCTTGGCGACCACAGCGTACCGGAGCTGCTGCACCGCCTGCTCGATAGTCTTGGGGTTCGCGTCCTCGGGGAGCAGTTCGATGCCCCTTGCGCATAGCGGGTAAGTGTTCTCGAACTTCTCTAAGACACTTCGATCCAACTCCCTATCCACACAACACTGATCCATAGTCACAAAAAGTTTGGCAAAGCTGGGTCCGCTCATGAATATCTCGCCGTACTCCCGCGGCATGAAAACCCATTTTGTTCCATCATGACGGTACTTGCACTCGACAAGACACTCGATATGCAGGTCTCGCTTAGGATCGACCTTTTTCGCGTGGACGTCGACGGAAAAGACCTGCGACAAACCATCAGATGTCTTCCGCTCGTAGCTATACTCGCCCGGATCACGAATCCCTAGCTCTTCAAATATCCGAATGACGGAGTACTCAAGAGGGAGTCCTGAGGAGAGAAGATGGTCCTTCCATGTCTTCTTGGACATGGGTTGGATGATACTACCGTCGGGAAACACCTATGGCATCACGCGTAAAGCGGCGCAACCAGATGATCACACCGGCGATTGCCACGCATCCGGATTCCAGCAGCATTACCCAAAACGGAAGCGTCTCCCACGGGCGCCCAACTGTGCGCAAGTGCCACAGCAGCCCCCTGAATCGCACCCGCCAAGAACGCATCAGACGGTTCATCCCCCGCACGCCGAGTAAAAGCGTTGCCTGGCCCTGCCTTTATATACCTTGACACGCATATGCTCTGTGGAGTATATAAAGAGAGTGGAATCTGTCTTCGAAATCATTGCGGAGCCGAACCGCCGCGCGATATTGAGCCTCCTGGTCTCGTCACACCAGTCGGTTGGAGAGATCGAGCGTCAACTTCGTATGCCGCAGCCGACCGTGTCAAAGCACCTGCGCGTGCTGCGCGATGCCGGTTTCGTGGAATCCACGGTGGACGCACAGCGCCGTCTCTACCGGCTGAAACCTGAACCACTTCAGGAGCTGGATGCCTGGCTGGCTCAGTTCCGCCGGTTCTGGTCCGCGCACCTAGATGCTCTCGAACGCCACCTCAACCACATGGAACGAGATCAATCAACATCAGATCAGTCAACACCAACGAAAAAGAAGACGAAAGCAAAGAGAAGGAATAGAAAATGATGACCGAACGCGAGCAGTACACACCGGGTCCGGCCAGCGGGGCGCAGGTACGAAAGGACCGAGAGAAAGACAAGTGGACGCTCATTCTCGTCCGGGAACTGCGCCACTCGCCGGAAAAAGTCTGGCAGGCGCTTACCGACCCGGCACATCTGCGCGAGTGGGCGCCCTTCGACACCGATGGGAACCTGGGTACGGCTGGAACGGTGAAGCTCATCTGGGTTGGAATGCCCACGCCGATCGAAACAAAAGTGACGCGAGCCGACGCTCCCCAGCTGCTTGAGTACAACGATACCCGGTGGGAACTCGAAGCCTTTGGTGGCGGCACGCGCCTGACGCTGTGGCATAACATCGATCGCCGCTTCGTCTCGTGGGGCGCCGCGGGCTGGCACATTGCTTTCGATGTTCTGGATCGGCTTCTCAGCGGAACTCCCATCGGCCGCATCGTCGGCGCCGATGCCATGAAGTTCGGCGGCTGGCAGCGATTGAACGCCGAGTACGCCAAGCAGTTCGGCGTTGAAACGCCCAACTGGCTGCCTAAGTCGGCTCAAGAATCATGAATAAAGGAGGTCCCAATGAACTGGAGCAAATGGGTTCGGCAGACCCACCGCTGGCTGTCCATGGCCTTTACGGTGGCGGTCATCGTCAACATCGTTGCCATAGCAGAGAAGAAGTACACGGCCTCCGTGGGCCTGTTGGCGGTGATCCCGCTCGCGTTTCAGTTTTTCACCGGTCTGTACTTGTTCGTGCTGCCGTATGTCACAAAGTGGCGCAGCGGGCAACGCACCAACTGAACGGGCGGCCCAGCCGCACAACGAAAGGCCATGTCCTTCGACGACTTATTTCGGAACGATCGGCCTAACACGATACAGCAACAAAAAGGAAGCCAGAATGAAAGGCCTTAGAACAAAAAAGGAGTTGTCACCAGAACAACGCGAAGAACTACTCAGAGTATTGAAAGCCCGGTTTGAGAAAAACATGAACCGCCATGAAGGTCTCGAATGGGCTCAAGTAAAAGCAAAGCTGCAAGCTCATCACGAAAAACTGTGGTCCCTCAGTGAAATGGAAAGAACTGGCGGTGAACCGGACGTGGTTGGTTATGATAAAAAGACGGGCGAATACATTTTTTATGATTGTTCAGCGGAAAGTCCAAAAGGCCGCAGAAGTGTTTGCTACGATCGTGAAGCACTGGATTCCAGGAAAGAACATAAGCCGAAAAATAATGCTATTGAAATGGCAGCTGCCATGGGCATCGAGCTTTTGACGGAAGAACAATATCGAGAGCTGCAGAAGCTTGGAAATTTCGATACGAAGACGTCGAGCTGGGTGAAAACACATTCTGATATCAGAAAACTCGGCGGCGCCCTCTTTTGTGATCGCCGCTACGACACTATTTTCGTGTATCACAACGGTGCGGAATCTTACTATGCCGCCAGGGCGTTCCGTGGCTCGCTAAGGGTCTAAATTTGGACTGTGAGTTTTTTCAGCCGCTGGCCCAGTCTTGCTGTTTTTGAAATTGTATGATGAAGAAGAAGTGGACCAGCCGCCGCATGTAAACCCATGCCAATGAAATCGTCCTCTATCGCACTTAAGCCAATCGGACTCTGGACGGGTGCTTTCGAGCAACAACCCGCCGCTAAGGTGCAAGAGGCTGTCGGGGAATTAGAACGGCTCGGGTTCGGGGCCGTCTGGTTTAGCGAGGGACTCGGCCGTGAAGCCTTCACACAGGCGAGCCTGCTTCTCTCCGCAACGTCCCGCATCGTGATCGCCACTGGAATTGCGAATATCTATGCGCGCGATCCCTTCAGCATGGCTGCTGGGCAAAAGACATTATCAGAGTCTTATCCCAGCCGCTTTCTCCTTGGTCTCGGCGTGAGCCACATTCCGTTGGTTGAACAATTGCGCGGTCATCGTTATGAGAAGCCCGTCGCCAAGATGCGTGCATACCTGGATTCCATGGACGCCGCTCGGTATCAGAGTGTGACCCCTGCCTCGACCACTCGTGTGCTGGCAGCGCTCGGTCCCAAGATGCTGAAACTGGCTGCTGAGCGCGCGGATGGCGCTCATCCTTACAACGTCACGCCCGAGCATACGGCCAAGGCGCGCGAATTGCTGGGGCCGAAACCGCTGCTATGCCCGGAGCAGGCCGTCGTTTTGGAAACAAATCCCACCAAGGCACGAGAAACCGCACGTTCGTTCCTTGCTCTCTATCTCACGTTGCCGAACTATACGAACAATTTTCTGAGAGAGGGATTTGAAGAGGCGGATTGCAAGAATGGCGGAAGCGACCGGCTGATTGATGCCATCGTCGCCTGGGGGGATCTCGATAAAGTCTGCAAGCGAATTCGTGACCATCAGGCGGCCGGTGCTAATCACGTCTGTATCCAGGCGCTGTCTGCGGACCCGAAAGCACTGCCGTCGCGAGAATGGCGTGAGCTCGCTTCCGCATTAATTGGCTGAGTTTGGAGGTTCCCGGCCGGGTGCCCATCCTAAACGCCGCGTTTTTTGATCCTCGAGTTTATGCGCTTGATAATCTCTCTTTTGAATCAGCACCTGGTCCGGCAGTCCGGCGTCGGGCGCGGATTCGGGCTTGGGCAAAATGTAAGCGGCCCACGCGAGGATCTCTGACCAGGATTCTTCGTCATGTTTCCCAAGACCCCGGGGAATTTAATGCTCGGGTAATGCTCGACCCTTCAGGTCTATTCAACTCCAGCCTCGACGGGAATGTCAGGCGCGCCATCGACATCCACGAAGGCGACAAGATTGATGAAGCGGCCTTGAAGGATCTCATCCGCGCTGCAGTGGCGCTCAATCTCAAGGGCAAAAACAAGCTGAAGCGTCGGCGAAGCCCACTCTAAATTTCGCAAAGAACGCGAAATTTAGAATGGGGCACCCAGCTACAAGCGGGCTTCCACCCCGGCTTGAATGGGCACCCGCCGATTAGCTTCATCACAGGTCCGGCCATATCTCCTCCCATAGGGGAAGCGTTTCGTTACCTGCCTCATACGCCAAGCGGTTCGGCGTCATACGGGCGATTAGGCTAACGGGCATTTAAAAAACAGCTTCTACTCCAAGAGCGTCGGCATACTCAAGCTCGTCTGATCCGACGCAACCAGATGATTGCACCTGCCATTGTCACGCACCCGTATTCCAGCAGCATTACCCAAACCGGAAGCGCGCCCCAAGGACGCCCAAGTGTGCGCAAGTGCCACATGATGTAAGTGGGGACAATGCTCACAGTCCAGAGGATGATCAGCAGCGTCGAGGCCGTCGTTGGAATTAGAAATGGCAGCAGCCAGAGAAGATACCAGGGAAATACGACGGGTGCGCAGAGAAGAGATGCTGCCATGGGCCAGGCAAACTTTTCCCAGGAAAACATGGGCCAGACAAATGCGTCTGCTCGCTGCGCTCGATGGACAGCCGGGGCGGCTGTCCCCACGTGAGTTGTGGAATTTCTTCTCAGCCATACTGCTGCAAGAAAGCCGGCGAGCACTGCCAGCCCAGCTAGCAAGTGCGGGGGCACCACGTGATGGAGTATCCCAAACACGGGACCATTAAAGCGGAAACCCATCACATATGTCCCAAGCGAGCCGATCGGAATGCGGTCGTGATTAAGAAATGGCAGGTACAAGAGCCCGACCACGGCTGCCGCCAGCGCAGCGTCGCGAATGCGAACCCGCTTCCAGTAGAGCGGCAGCAATACAATCGGCAGGAATTTCACCGCGACAGCTAGCCCAAACATCATGGCTGCGATCGCACGCCAACTGCGCGCGAGCGCGGCGACAGATATCACCAACAGCAGCGCGCCAACAATATCAATGTGACCGCTCCCCGCCACCTCAATGGCCAACAGCGGGTTCCAGGCATACGCCAAAACCAAGTGCGCGCCTCGTCCGCTGGTTCGCAAGAGATCGAGCAACACAAACACAATTGCAAAATCGCAAACTACGAATGCTACTTTGAACGCAAAAACAGATTCGTGAATGGCGGTTACCGTGCGGAAGAACAGCTGCGCTCCTGCTGGATATGGGCTCGGCAGATCCGGGTTGTTCAAGGTGCGGGTTTCCGGGGTATGCAGCGCCTTAACGGCAGGATCGCTGGGAACGACAATGTAGGGGTTGTAGCCGAGCCTCTGCAGACGGCCATCCCAAACATAGCGATGAATGTCGTCATCGTCACCTGGAGGAAGTCGAAGAAATTCAACGTGCCACACAGCTGCCAGGATGAGCCCAATGACGACAACGCGTTGGGGAAATTCTGGCGTGGCGAAGAACTCACGGACGGCTAAGAGGTACGCAATGCCCGCAAGCGCTAAAGACGCCATGAAGTACGGTCCGCCTCTATCGCTGAAGTTGCGTGAGCAGATGGCTAGCGCCGCGAGTAAGATGGCGCCGAGAATGTGCAGTTTCCACTCGGAGGTGGCCTTCACGGTTTTCCCGTGCCCGTCCGTAATCCTGCCGCCACGAGCTCCCACTTTTTAAGCCACTCCGCCGTGCGTGGCGCCCTTGCCGGGTCCAGACGCAACTCCTCCAACAGCCGAGTCAGGTCGTCGGCTACATCAATATCGTAAAAAGAAGGTGCGAAACCTACGGAAAGCTCGAGAGCTCGTGCGCGGGACAGGAGTCTCTCGAGCGCGCCACTGGTGCCCATTCCGTCGCCTGCGAAAAGCGTAGGATGAGAGGCCTTTGCCCCGACCAGATAGTAGCCTCCGTCGTGCGTTGGTCCAACGACTACGTCATGTGCGGCCAGGGTTTCGAACGCGTCTTCGAGAACAGAACGCGGCAGGTGTGGGCTGTCGCTGTTAAAGGCAATAGTGCGTTGATGATCACCTCCTGCGAAGTGCGCAAACACCGAAGTGAGGCCCGCGACAAGACCTTCACCCTTCTGCGCAACTACGGTTGTGTTGTTCCCCGCTAACTGCGCCAGCTCGTTTACGTCCGACTCCGGGCACATGATGGCAACTTCCACATCGCTCAAGGACCGCGCCAGCGCGAGTGTGTCTTCTAGAAGACAGCAGTAGAAATCAGTGACGGCCTCAGGAGAAAGGCTGGAAGCCAGCCGAGTCTTGACCGCGCCCGGCCTCGGTGCTTTCGCCATGATTACCAGAACGCGGTCACGGCCTGAGGAACGCACTGCCGTCTCGCTTGAAGATTTCATAAGGTTGACGCGGACCTACGCTGGCTCATTTTTTCCTTGGACACTATGAACCTACCACGGCTGAGGGTGCCCCATCCTTCCCCGGTTTTGGGAAAGGTGGGATTCCACGCAGTTCGATCTTTAGTCTATGGGAGAGCACTCCACTGGAAGGAAAAATCTCATCCGTGGTTCCCACCCTTCGAAAATCGAGGCTGTTACGAAACCTGTGCCGTCGGCTGAAAGCCGACTCTGATTTTCCACTTTCGCTTTCCCGGCACTCGCGTGCCGGGCTTTCTTATGCCGCCGCTTCGCGGCTGACGCGCGTCTTGTCCCACCGCTCAGCATTGCGGCGGGGTTTCGTAACAGCCTCAAACCGCGAAGGGTGGGGCACTCTCATTTTGGGGTGATTTTGGGATGGGGCAGCCCGCCACCGATAAAAAGTAGCGGGTGAGATGGCCTGATAACAGCCAACCATGCCCGCCATGCATGGAACTGGTTTACGGAGATCACTTCACCACTTGGGTTCCCCACCCGTCATATTCACCACTCACTGAAGCCGCAAGCGTCATAAAGTCGTGGCGAATCCTCTGAAGGTCCGATAACTCCGGAATCATTGTTTTCGTGGCGAAGCACAGCCAAGTTTCGCCCTGCGCAGCTTTCTTCACTTCGACCTCGAACCCAGAACTTCGGATGGAGGTTCCGGCCTTGTCCGCGACGGACTGCGTTGGAAAATATAGAAAGAACTCTATGTTGTGCGGCTTCAAGAGGTCCGAACCCGACCTTCGAAGTTGTACAAGTACGGACCGGTCAAGGTCAGGTTTTTCCTTGGAGCGAAACAAATCGAAGATGCCCATGAATTGTGCCTCCAACAAAAGCGGGAATATAGCCAATCGCGGTGCAAACTGGAATCGCTGTCGCAAGATCCTATTGCGCTCACTGAGGCTAATTTATGGAACGGGTGTTGTACACCTTCACGCGGACCGCGGCGCGCCAGCCGTTCGCCGCCGGAAATAATAGCGCACTATTAAGCTGAGAATGAACCAACCCGCGCCGAGCGTGCCCTTCAGCGTACCGCCGATCTTCGATTTCCCGATTCGCGGGTGATAGCTCACCGGGACTTCGACAATGCGGAAACCAGCCAGGGCGCCTTTGAGAATCATCTCAACTGCCCAGCCATAGGTGGTCTCTTCGAGGGCGAGAGCGCGTATCACATCGGCGCGGCCAGCGCGAAACGGGCCGAGATCAGTGATCTTTACTCCGTACAAAAGCCTGATCAGACTCGCAGCGAGACGATTACCAAACACCTGATGCCACGGCAACGCACCAGCAGAACGCCGCTCCTGCAGGCGGGAACCGAGCGTAATGTCGGCGCGCCCCTCAATGATTGGCGCTAATAGAATCGGCAGTTCAGAGGGCCGATCGCTGTAGTCGCCGTCGAGAAACACAACCACGTCAGGGGAATTTGCCGTGGCCAGGCCCGTCAGGCACGCTCGCCCGTATCCGCGGCGCGGTTCCTTAACGACGCGGGCTCCCATCTTGGCCGCGATCTCGGGCGTTCCATCCGTCGAATTGCTGTCAACAACGATGACTTCAGTGACGAGATCGGCAGGAATATCGGCGAGTACACGTCCAATCGCCTGCGCTTCGTTATGGGTAGGGATGATGACGGACACTCGCACTGGATGTTGGCTCAGAAGTATGGAGCGGGCGAGAACACCCCGCGGGCGAGGGCGCCCGCGCCACACGGGCAATCACCACCACGGAGAGGACGGCCGGCGTTGCGCTAGCAACGCATCGACGCCCCAGGTTCGACCTGCGCGTCCCACCGCGACTCCGAGCGATGCGAGCACCGGAACCAGCAGTTCCCAGATCCACGAGGTGCCCCACTCCGAAATCCAAAGGCTCCCGAGATACAGAAAAGCCACGAAAGCGGCCGGACGCGTGAGCAGACCGATGACCAGGAGGACGCCGAGCGAGATTTCGGTCAAAGCCTGTATGGGAGCCGCCATCGCGGCATGGCTTGCCGCCAGCGCCATGACCGACTTCCACACGGCCGGCGAATGACCATGCGTGATGTAGTAGTTGACGAGGCCAGCGTAGCCCGCAGGGGTGTACAGGCCTTTTCCCAAGTTCTCGAAGAAGACCCACACCAACATTGCCCCGATCGTCACGCGAACGATTGCCAGACCGTTTCCTGCTTGCGGTTGATGGGCGACTGTGGTTACCTCATTTCTCACTGAGGTTGCGCTCGTTGTCATGGTGAACCTCGTAACGACTGGATGCTATACCAGAATGGAAATATTCGACAGGCTCAAATCCTGTCTCGGCCCAAGAAATGAAAATCTGGGTTGAAGAGCGGACACTTATGTTTGCCCTGAGCGCAGCCGAAGGGACCGCGCAGAGGCGGGTTGAAATGATTGCGAGTTGCGAACCGAAGCCATCGAGCTTCGCTCGACAGGACAGCCGAGGGCGGCTGTCCCCACGTGATTTTGTCCGCTGCAGGCCCTAAGGGCGGATTCTGCGGAGCGAATCTCTACGCGGCTCTCAAGAGCCGCTCTTCCACAGTGGCGCGTGCTAAGCCTTTAACAAAATCTCGTCGGCTGCTGGTAAAATCTCGATCTATCCGCCGATTAAGGAGTATCCCCCATGAAGCTGCGAATCCTTCCGTCGTCGCTGCTGTTTTTTTCAGCATGCTTGTTGGCTGCCCAAAACACTTCGAGCACCGAGAAATTCAGCCCGCCAACTCGCACCTTTCACTTCACTTACAACTTCACCGTGAAGGATGTTCCCCGGGTAGCCAAACGAGTGCGCGTCTGGGTTCCGGTGCCGCAGACTGACCAGCATCAGACTGTGCGCGTTCTGGCGGTCAAGGCTCCGGTTAAAACGCGGATGACGCAGGACCCCGAGTACGGCAATCGGATGATGTATGCCGAGATCGAGAATTCTGCTCCGGGCGAAGCAGAGTTCACTCTCGAGTATCAGGTCACGCGCAAGGAATACTCGCGCGGGGATTACGCGCAACTGGAACGCAAAGACCAGAAGCCTCAGGTCGTATTAGCGTCGATGAACCGGCTGGTTGCACCTGACAATTTGATTCCTACCGACGGCAGGATCAAGGCCCTGGCGATCGAGGTAACCGGATCAAAGACCGGCACGGTCGCAAAATCCAAGGCGGCCTACGACTATCTCTTCACCAATATGCGCTACGACAAGACAGGCTCTGGCTGGGGACGCGGTGACGCAATATGGGCCTGCGATTCAAAGCGCGGCAACTGCACGGATTTCCACTCTCCGTTCATTGGCATGCTGCGGGCTGACGGGATTCCGGCGCGCTTCGACATCGGCTTCCCTCTGCCCGAGAACAAAGACAAGGGAGATATTGCCGGTTATCACTGCTGGGCCGAATTCTATGCGCGCAAAACCGGCTGGATCCCCGTTGACATCTCGGAGGCGTGGAAAGCGAAGCAGAAGGAAGACTATTTCTTCGGCACCGTTGACGCCAATCGCGTGCAGTTCTCCACCGGCCGCGACATCACACTCTCTCCTAAGCAGGATGGTCCGGCGCTAAACTACTTCGTCTATCCTTATGTCGAGGTCGACGGCAAACCCCACGAAAAGCTCGATAAGAAGTTCAGTTTTGAGGAAGTAAAACATGCGGAATGAAAGCCTCCTGTCGAAGCGCTCAGGGTTCGCGTTCATGCTCTGACAGCGCTCGGAAGTAAGTCATAGAGACGGCAAAGTCTGTCCCTTGGCGAAACAGTCTGGACTGTTGCTGCTGGCTAAAATTGATGTCCTAAAATTGTAATCGGGACGCCAATTCCGATCTCGTCATCGGGAGCGGGACCTGGCGGTCACAGCTGCTGGGGCCGCGGAAATGATTGGATAGGTATCAGTACTGAGAAACGCGCTTCTGGTGACCGATCTTGACATGACTCCCGAAGGCTCGGCGAACCGCAAATCATAAAGGCTTCCAGACAAACACGTTCATGGGCGAATCCTTTTCGTCCTTGGAACGTATCCCGGAATACTAGGGGAGTACTAGGCTGCGACCGCGACGGTAACCGGTTGATACCAACTTACTGGTGCCGGGAGGGGGAGTTGAACCCCCACGAGGGGTGAACCTCGGCGGATTTTGAGTCCGCTGCGTCTGCCAGTTCCGCCATCCCGGCTTGAGACCGAAGCTGATTGATTTTCTAGCTTAATTGATCTGCGGAGGGCTCGCAATCGTGCTTCAACGACGGAAGAGCCTACTCCATCGTATTCCCGCGTGCTTCTTGGATTATTGCTGGAACGACTCAGGTAGATACGATCTCCCTGGGATTCCCTAACAGAAACTCCTTCGTTCTCAGCTCTTTGATCGTATCCCGCAGCTTGGCTGCCTTCTCGAATTCGAATCGCTTCGCTGCTTCACGCATATCACTCTCAAGCTTGACGATGTATGCATCAAGCTCTTCCTGCGATTTGAACTCGGGGATGCCTTCCGCCTCTGCGCTCGTCAGATCCGCATAATCGGCTTCGATGATGCTGGCCAACGACATCTCGAGTGGGCGCACGATGGATTGCGGGGTGATGCCGTTTGCGTCGTTATAAGCCTGCTGAATGGCACGGCGGCGACTGGTTTCGTCGATGGCCTTCTTCATGGAATCCGTCATGCGGTCGGCGTAGAGGACCGCTCTGCCGTTTAGATTGCGGGCGCAGCGCCCAATCGTCTGGATTAACGATCCGCTGGAGCGCAGGAAGCCTTCTTTATCGGCGTCCAGAATCGCCACCAGCGAAACCTCGGGCAAATCCAGCCCCTCGCGCAGCAGGTTGATGCCGATGAGAACATCAAACTCGCCCTTGCGGAGATCGCGCAAAATCTTTACGCGCTCGAGCGTTTCTATTTCCGAGTGCATGTAGCGGCATTTGACCCCGACTTCGCTGTAATACTCGGCCAAGTCTTCAGCCATGCGTTTTGTGAGCGTCGTCACCAGCACGCGCTCGCTCCGCTCTACGCGGCCGCGGATTTCGTGCAGCAGATCGTCAATCTGGCCTTTCACCGGGCGCACTTCGACTGGAGGATCGACTAATCCCGTAGGCCGGATAATCTGCTCAACCACAACTCCTGCAGATTTCGTCAGTTCATACGGGCCAGGGGTTGCCGAAACATAGATCATCTGGTTCATGCGGTGCTCGAACTCTTCAAACGTCAGAGGACGATTATCGAGAGCAGAAGGCAAACGGAATCCGTATTCGACCAACGTCTCTTTGCGCGAGCGATCGCCATGATACATGCCGTGCAACTGCGGCACGGTCTGGTGGGATTCGTCGATGAACATCTGATAGTCGCGTGGAAAATAATCGAGCAGCGTGGGTGGAGGCTCGCCGGGCAAGCGGCCGGTGAAATGGCGGGAGTAATTTTCGATCCCGTGGCAGTATCCGACCGACTTGATCATTTCCAGGTCATACATCGTGCGCTGGTGCACGCGCTGCGCTTCCACCACTCGGCCCTGCTTTTCCAGTTCCGCTTCCCACCAGGCCAGCTCTTCGCGAATGGATTGAACCGCGCTGGCTCGGGTTTCCGGCTTCATAACATAATGAGTCTTCGGATAGATCGGCAAGCGCACATATTTTTGCTTCACTGTGCCAAACAGCGGATCGATCTGCGAGAGAGACTCGACTTCGTCTCCCCAGAGTTCCACGCGGTAGGCCATGTCGTCGTAAGTGGGAAAAATCTCGATTACGTCTCCGCGCACACGGTACGTTCCGCGGCGGAACTCGCCGTCGGTACGCTCGTAGAGAATTTCAACGAGCTTGCGGGTGATGTCCTCGCGCTTGATCTTTTGGCCCTTTTCCAGGAACAGCAGCATTCCGTAATAGGCTTCCGGCGAGCCCAGGCCGTAGATGCAGCTCACCGAAGCGACAATCAAGCAGTCGCGGCGTTCGAAAAGAGACTTCGTTGCCGAAAGCCGAAGCTTATCGAGCTCGTCATTGATGGTCGCTTCTTTTTCGATATAAAGGTCAGCGGTGGGAACGTAAGCTTCCGGCTGGTAGTAATCGTAGTAAGAGACGAAATATTCGACGGCATTGCGTGGGAAAAAGCTTTTGAACTCGTGATAAAGCTGGGCTGCCAAAGTCTTGTTGTGCGCCATGACCAGCGTCGGGCGATTCACCGCCTCGATCACTTTCGCCATGGTGTACGTCTTGCCCGATCCTGTGACACCTAACAGAACCTGGTGTTGCTCGCGGTCGAGTACACCCCGAACCAGCGATTCGATAGCGGTCGCCTGATCGCCCTGAGGTTTGTAGTCGCAGATGAGTTTGAAATCCATGTACGTAGCCGTCAGATTTCAGTCATTTGAGCAACGCAAGAACGCACAGAAGCGAATCTAGCCTGCTGGATATCTCTCGATTATAACGCGATGATGCGAACGCCTTTTCGGGATGGAGCGCCAAGATGATTTTGCTTAAGACGGCAGAAGATCAACTGATCCGAGCTATTCGGAGTTCCTATGGCAGCTTGAAATTAACTGTGATCTGGGTCTGGATTTCGACCGGTTCGCCGTTCAGGAAGTAGGGTTTGTATTTCCATTGGCGCACGGCATCGATGGCTGCGCGTCCAAGGATAGCGTCTCCGCTGAGCTGTTTCACGCTGCTGATTCGGCCGTCTTTCGTGATGCTGGCCATGAGCTGCACCGTTCCTTCAAGGCGCATCTGCTTTGCTGACGAAGGATAGACAGGCTGAACGCGCTTGATGAGCATTCCCTGTGATACGCCCTGCGAAACTTTCAGTGTTTGTGTTTCTCGAACAGGGTTGGGAACATGAACCGGAGTGTTCACGATGCTGGCGACAGTGTTGGTGTCCGGAGCTGAAGGAATGCTCGGCGGAACCGGCGGGAGCATGGCCGCCTCACTTTTTGGCGCGGAGAAGTCATCCTTGACCATGTTCTTCTTGACGATGATCGGCGCGGGTTTGACCTGTGTGGCTTCTTTGCTGGCTGGAGGCGTCTTTACAACCACCGGCGTAGGCTTTGCAGGTGCTGGCTTGGCATTCGGCTCGAGGGAGATTTCTTCGGGCTGCTGCGCCGGCGCCTCCCTCGTCTGTTGAGCGGGAGTTGAAGCAGCAGGCTGCTGCTCCGGCATTGCGCGCGCGGGAGGCGTTACAACGACAGTGGGTTGGGACGGCACAGACTCTTTTTGGATCGCAACTGGGTTGTCACCCGCGTGCATCTTGGTCCAGCCGAAGTATCCAGCGATGACGAGTACTGCCGCGATCAGAATGAAGACAAATTTCTTGGCCGCGCCTCCGGCACTGGATGGCTCGTAGGCTTCCGGACTTGTGAGAGAGGAGAATACCGGCGGTTCTATGCGCGCTGGTGCAGGCGCCGATTTGGCTTCAAATGGAACGATCTCCGGATCCGCAACTTCTTTTGCAGGTGCTGCAGCAGCCGCAGCTCTAGTAACAGATAGCGGCACGCTCGACTTTGAAACTGGTTCCCAGGGAAACTCTTTTGCGGCTATGCTCAACGGTGCTGGCGTCGCCGGAGCAACTGGAACCTTTGGCATATATTCAAGCAGAGTCGCTTCCGCCGCATCAGGCTTTACATCCAGTTCCGCTTCTAATTCAAAAGCCGAGGCGCTCGCCACTGGAACAGGAGCTTGGGGTGGCTGCACAGGAATTGTCGCGGTAGACGACGACTGCACGGTGCTGGATTCTGCAAGTCGTGCCGCCGGATCAGACGCGGCGGGAATAGGCTTGGTCGCCTCCGCCTTCCGCAGTAATCCGCGGGCAACGCGCAGCGTGCCTTTTGACTGCTCGATGTTAATCGGCTTGGTGAGAACCAGGTTGGCGCCGATGCGAAACGCTTTGGCAACGCCGTCCTGCCCTTCGACTACGGCAACGGAGAGAGAGCTCGAACTTGAGGCAGAATTGCGGGCGCTCTTGAACAGCAAAGTCGCGTTCTGCTCGTTCTCGCAGTCGACGACGATTGCGTCGAAGTGCTGTGCCATCAGTTTCTTGACGGTAGCGAATGGCTCATTGCAGCGCTCAACCTGAAATTCCAATTCACTCAGGACTTGCGTCACTACACGCGCAGTCTTGTCGTCCGGGCAGAATAAGAGTGCCTGATAATGCATAATGGCCATCGTAGGTATGCTCGTCAGCAGCAGCAAGTTACGTAGGTAATTCTGCGTTACACGAAGAAGGGTGCTGGCCGGTTTTGTAATAGGCAGAGCATAAAATGGCAGGCATGCGCCTGCCGTTATGGCTCAAGATCTCATGGACGATTTGGGTGATCGTCTGGATCCCTCTCTACTGGAGGCAATACGGCGCGCAAAATTTTCTGTATTTTTGCGATCTGGGAAATTTATTGATTGCCTTTGGCCTCTGGCTGGAAAGCCCTCTGATTTTTTCCTGGCAAGCAACTGGCCTGCTTCTGTTTCAAACCCTCTTCGCGATTGATCTTACGGGCGCGTTCCTAACCGGCAAACACTGCATCGGGGGCACAGAATTTATGTTCAACCCACATTTGCCGCTCGCGCTGCGCCTGCTCAGTTTGTTTCATGTGGTCACGCCACCACTGCTGCTTTTGGCCATTTGGCGCCTGGGTTATGACAAACGTGGATGGAAGCTCCAGACGCTCACAACCTGGATGGTCGTCCCGATCAATTATTTCTGGCGGCCAGAGGAGGACGTGAATTGGGCGCGCGGGCTTTTCTTCCACGAGCAGCATGTGATGCCAGGCTGGAGTTACTTGCTGCTGTATCTGATTGCAGTGCCGGCGCTGATCTACTGGCCGACGCATTT